>CESJ01142944.1_pt1 | contig 11181 bp, 6 predicted proteins | sample 356311 | NCBI WGS metagenome assembly CESJ01 (sample SAMEA2621487, study PRJEB7988) | marine metagenome | biome: marine biome (ENVO:00000447); feature: surface water layer (ENVO:00002042); material: "saline water (ENVO:00002010), including plankton (ENVO:xxxxxxxx)" | depth 5 m
GTTGTTGGTAATGCTCTAAATGACTTTGCTACTCAAGATATTAGTAGTATAATTAATACATCTACTGTGTCAGGTAAATTACTTGCACAAAAGCTGGGTGAAGGTAACTACACAGATAGTAAGGCTACAATTCTAGGGCAGATGGAAATTATTTCTGCTGAATTTAAAAATTCAAAAGGTGAACCTATCATCCCACCGTGGGCGCAAGGCCTATCTCGTGATGTATCACGTACTATGGCATTTAGTGGCATTACAGGCACGGCTCAAACAGCCGCTATGTCTAATGCTATTATGGAAGCTGTATTAGGAGTTGCAGAAAAAGAAGCAACATTCTTTCAAACTATTACAACAAAGAATCTAGATAATAGACAACAAGCAATAATTAATAAAGCAAGCGTATTAGCCAATTTTGAAACAGCTAACCTAGATGCAAGACAAGAAGCAGCGGTACAGAATGCACGTAATTTCTTAGAGATGGATTTAACTAATTTAACAAACGAGCAACAAGCTGAAGTAGTAAACACACAGTTAATGATGGATGCTATTTTCAATGACCAAGCAGCTATTAATGCGGCTCGCATCTTTGGTGCAGAAAAGGCCAACGAATTTCAAAAGTTTTACGACACTATGAGTGTACAGGTTCAAACGCACAATAGTGAGCAAATCAACATCATGAAGCGTTTCAATGCAGGTGAAATTAATGCTGCATCGGAGTTCAATGCAAAAATGCAAGATAGCCGTGATGTGTTTTACGCAAATATGCAATTTAATGTTGATACTGCTAACGCAAAGTGGCGGCAAGAAGTTCTAAGTTCTAATTCTGAAATGGCGTTTGAAGCATATTCTGCGGATATAAAAAACTCTATGGATATAAACCAAGAGGGATTGAACCGTCTTTGGGATCGAGTGGATAGCTTATTAGACTTCATGTTTAAAGGCGCACAAACAGAAGCTCAATTAGAAGCACAGATCCTTGCGGCAGAGATTGCAGGGGCATCCAAAAGCGGTAGTTCAAGCAGTGGTATTTGGAAAGCTATAGGCCAAATCGGTGCTGCTTATTTCAGCCAAAGTTAATTTATATATTTAAATACGGGATGATCCAATGACATTTCAAGATGCAGTAAAGAAGTCCATCAAACAATTTATGGATGGTAAAATGCCTAATAACCTCATGGAGGTTAGTGGTGGCGAAGTAAAGTACACTCCTGAATATTTTGATGGCTTTAAAAAAGCTATGGAAGAAGAAGGGGATGCACCAGAAGTAGAGGAAACTACAGATGAAGATTGATGCGCCCATTCCTGGTGCTAATTTATTAGCTGACACTCGTAATTACCCTTGGCATAGACCGCCTGATATTACTGATTACGATGAAGCAGTCAGCTATATGATATCTCGTGTATCCCAAGAAGAACAAGCAGAGCTAGTATACTCATTATTACAGATCGACACGACAGTTACTACAATTGTCTCAGGTCTTTTGATGCAGTCAATTGCTAAAGGTAAAATACCAATTGATCTAGCTATACTGATCTCTGGGCCAGTTGCTAAGTACATTAAGGTTATCGCTGAAACCAATGGCTACAAGTACGATATGGGTACAGATACATCCGACAGGGTTAAGATCACACCTACATTGCTGAAGATGGCGATGGGCATTGTAGACGATGATGAAGAAGAAATGGAAGCTACACCAGAAGTAGTAGCAGCTATGCCTGAAGGAGGTCTTATGGGCGCTCCTACAGAAGAAGATAAAATGACCGCTACTGATGAAGAACAGGCCTCAATGCTTGGCATGGACGCAGATAGCGAAGAACCAGTTGAAGAGGAAAACATTGATGGCATGGCGTAATACAAAACCTTCTGATTATGCACCTAAAAGTAATGCTGTTGGTGAACTCTTAACGGGCTTTGCCAGTGTATATGCTCCTGCAAAGATTGCTAAAGATAAGCGTGAAGCCGAACTAGCTTACGAAAAAGAAAAGGCAGATGCTAAAGCGGCAAAAGATGCGGCAGACAAAGCGGCAACAAAAGACCTTCAGGATAAAAAAGATGTAAAAATAGTTAGCATTATTCTACGAGAACAACAGTTAGACCCTACAAAAGTTAAAACTAAAGTACAATTAGATATCCTTAAAGACGTACAAATTATGGGCAAGGACGCTATATCGTATTATGGTGATCCTGAGAGACAATTCTCGCAATCTTTTGCATATGGTAGTGCTATTCCTGAAAACACATCAAGTATAGTTGATGCTAGTATAAGCAATGTACCAATTAATGATGTCAATGTACCAATTAATGATGGCGCTAGTTCTGCACTTAACGCTAAAAGTAAGTTGGATACAGAAACTGAAACACTGTTTCCCGCAACCACGTCACAGAATACAAGTAGGTATCAACCCATACCTATGACAACAAAGGAAATAATAGATTTAGGGGGTGCAGGTAGAATTGCTGCATTAGAAGATTCTAATATTTCAGCCGAAGACAAAAAACTGATTACTAATTGGCAAACAGCAAACCAATCAATACTTGATGAGGAAGCAGAAAAAATCCCTTATGCGGATATAAAGGCTGATAATTATTTACAAATAGCTGCTGGGTTTAGAGATAATAAACAGCTAAAAAACGGGGAAGAATTAGCTCAAAAAGTTATTACTCTTGGAAAAATTTTAGTACAATCTTCAAACAAACCTTTAACTCTACCAGAAATAAATCAATTAGATTTAGATGTACTTGAAGGAAGTGTTAAGGCAGGGGGTTTAGAAGAATCTCAGGCTAAACTATTTAAACAAATCATTAAGTCTAAGTATAACAAAATAGGTAGAGAGTTATCTAAATTAAGTGATGCTGATCTACAGGGTGTTAGGGATAACACCTCCTTCCAACCTTTAGAAAATAGGAATACTGCTGATGCAATACTCAAGGGACGTAAAACTACTTTCGACATAAAGGATTGGGATAACATAAAAGGTGCAACCCTTGATGTTGCTATTGGTACTGCCACTGGAGAGGTGAAGTCACAATTAGAGGCATTGAAGGTAGCTCGTGCCGAATCCTTAATAGAAAAACGTAGAAATGAGATTCCGTGGGAAACTCTGGATAGCAATAACTATGCAGGTGTTGCAAAAAAATACCCAGATTATGCGAGAGAGATCGAAAGAATAGCTATTGCTAATACTAGAGGAATATTCAAACCAGATGATATAGCTAACTTTACAGTAGCTCAACTTAAATCATACGAAACAAGTGCATTACCAGGCATTGAAGGGTATCGTTCTTTAATAACGGACACACTCAAGCAAAAAGAGCAGGAACAATATCAAGGTATCTCTGATAAGTCTACAGATGAACTTATAGCCCTAACACAGAATACATTGGGCTACAATCAAGATGTACGTGATATGGCGACTAACATGGTTTCAGCACGTAAAGAGCAGGGCTTTGATATAAATGCTCTAGACGCATCTAGTATTGATGTATTGAAGGCTATGGAATCTGATAACAGAATACCACAGGTTAATAGAGATCTGATTAAAAATCTACGTGAGGGTAAAGAAAGTAGTTCACAATCATTTAGATATTATGCTGAAAAGGTAAGCAACCAATCAGAAGCTATTACTGCCCTAGATTTAGCCATGTCAGAAAACGCTCCAATAGAAGTAATTACTAAGCTAACTGCACTTAAAGATAATCATACTAAGGCAAAAACAATAGCTGATAGAAGATTAGCAGGTCAAAATATTAATGCTATAGAAGACGCTGTTATTACAATGACAGATGGTACTAAGAAGTACATACAGGCTAGATTAACTAACGAAGGTAAATTAGTACCATTAGACGAAAGCTTAGAAGGCACAGTAACACTGATGTCACCTTTTATGGCTGATGCATTTACAAAAGCAAAAGCACAAATGCAGAAAGATACAATGGCAATAGCTAATAACAGTGCCAATATATCAGAAGCATTACGAAACTCCGAACTTGCGATATCTATAGCTGAGAATAGCCCTATGGTTAGAAACGCTGGTGGTGTGCTTGCTCAATTTTCAACAAGATTATTTAGGGGAACAGAAAGTGCATTTAATGTAGCAGGTTCTCTCCTAAATAAGTCTAATCAGAGTGGTTTAGATCAAGCTACTGGTGAAACAGTAACCTATATAACTGAAGCTGATTTTCTTGAGGGTATGAAAAGCACAGGTAAAGATAAGAGCTTCTTAAATGCTATTGTTTCTCAAGACGTACAAAAGCTTGCCGATGAAACTTCTCGCTTTGAAGCTACTATGATTATACTAGCGTTCCGTTCAGGTAGAATTGAAGGACAATCTGGTAATGCTATGTCTAATAAAGACTTTGAGAGATTAACTCAAATGCTTGAAACTAAAGGTAGTGTTGATGCATTTACTGAACAACTTCGTGGATATATGAAATCAAAAGTACTGAACTATGATGATACGGTTCGTGCAACAATGGGTATTAATTCAATACCTGCAAGCTTCAAATATGACTATGGATTTTATCCTGTGACGTCCCCTTTAACTTTCTCTGAATTTGTTGAAAAACGAAATGAACCAGATTTAACCACTGCTTACCAAAATACTATGGCTGTTGAAGTCGCCGCCTCTGTAGTTCAAGCAGCAGGTACTAAGGATGATCCTATATTAGTATCAAGCCCAGAAGAAGGCCTACAGTATCCTGCTGGAACAATTATAAAAACTCCAGAAGGGCAATTATTAAAAGTACCACAAAAGGCAGATAATTAATGGCAGATACTACTATAAATACCGTTAAAAAAGAAGATCCTTGGACTGCATTTGAACCTGTTATAGATGATACAGGCGAGGAGGAGGAAGATCCTTGGGCTGCATTTGAACCTGTTATAGAAAAGCCTGAAACACCAGAGCCTGAAGTTGTAAATACTGCAACTACTTCTCTTGACCCTGCTGTACAGAAAGAGATGGATAACAGGGCATCTATGATAGAGATTGTGGGTATTGATCCGTATAATGGTGAGGTAGTTAACGAAAACCCTATATATATGACACCTGGTATTATGGATACCAATGAGTCCGTTAGTGCTGAATATGAAAGATTAAAAACTATCTATCCAGAACAGTTCCCTGAACAGTTTGATGTAGCAGGTGATAAGTCTTTCTTTGGCTTTGGTGCTAGAAAAAATAATACGGTTATGGCGACTGCGGCAGATAAAGTATTTACCTTTAAAGATGGACGTCAAAAAGTAGCGCCAAATAACTACACTATATTAGAGACAGATGACGGACGTGAAATATTAATGCCCCCTGATGCTACTACAGAAGAGGTAGAACAATCAAAACTATCGGGAGTATACAATGAAAATGGATTACCAGAACTATCTAGGTCAATGTATGATGGGTTTCCTGCGTCTGAAGAAGGCCGTGCTGCGGCTATGGAACTGTATCGTGCGTATGAAGAAGTAGGTGAAGAGGCACTGGGTGGTTTAGGTGTTACTTATAAGGGTGTTCTTATCCCAATGCCTGATATGAGTTTTTTTTCTGCCCCAGACTTAGATACAAGTGACAGTATAAACAGTGGGATATATGAAGGTACTAAAGGAATTATTTCTACATTAGCTGCTATTAACGATATGATTGCTGCTGGTGGAAATAAAGTAGCTAACGATGCCATAAATATAACAAATGCATTAACAGGAACAGAGTTCAAAGATGTTGATTTAACGACAGATGCTGTGGGATTTGTTAATGATAAATTACCATCAGGGCCAACGGATTCAGATGGCCTACTAGATGCTCTAATATTTGAAGGTACGCAGCTCTTAGTAGGGGGTTCAGCGGGAAGTAAATCAGGCGATGCATTAATTAGTTCTATAGGCCGTATATCTAATAAACTTGGGGGCGGCAAGAATACTGACGAAGCTTCACAGTACTTAGTACGTTATGCACCTAAAGTATCAAATGCAGTAAAGGTATTATCTACTGAAACAGGTATGGCTGCGGCACTAAATCCTGACGTGGGTACAATTTTCTTTGGTGAAAACGCCCTGCTTCCTCTATCGGCTGGTATAACAGCAGATCCTAGTAGCCCTGAGTACAAACAACTGTTGGCAAAGAAAGCTAATATACTTGCAGATGCAATTTTGGGTGCAAGAGTAGTACAAGGTGTGCTTGCAACGACTGCAAAAAGTGCAAAGATTGTATATCTATTCTCTGGCGCTGGTACAATTACAGGCGCTCTGCGTACAGGTTCTCGTGAAGAAGCATTCGTAAAAAGTGTTACACAAAGATTAGCAATAGCTGCTGAACCAAATGCATCTCCTGCACGTATTGTGGAATTACAAAAACAAATAACCAAACTGATAGACGACAATCAAGAAGTTATTGCTAATATTGATAATGATGAAGTTAGTATAGGGCTAAGTACTTTAGCCGCTATACAATTTGCTTTACGAAACAATGATACTGCTACTGCAAAAAGAATATTAAGCTCCGCTCAAATTATAGAGCAAGGCGCACTTGGTAACAAATTAAACACAGGTGCTTTAGCTGAAAAACAAGGTAGACCTGGTAAAATATTGGACGAAACTGCAACGGAAATGTTTGATACCCGTGGTGGTGCTGTAGTAGTAGATGATGCTGGTGATGTATTACGCACACAAGCAGAAGTACCAATAATAAAAGCTGAAGAAGGTGTTAAAATAGCTGAAGCAGAGGCAACTAATTTTGCCGAACGAATTACAAAAGAAATTTTTGAAGATCCCTTCTTTGGGGCAAAGCTAGAGCAGTTAAATGATGTAGATGGCATATCTATAATTCTAGATCGTAATACAAGTGCAGACACTATTTTAGAAAAATTATACGCAGTAAACAGGATCATGAATGATAAAAAGAATGAACTGTTTGGAATGATAAAAGGTGGCAGGTTAAATCTTCCTGACGCAAATGGCGTACCGTTTGGTAAAACTCTGTATGATAGATTAGCGGTGCTAAATAAAACATTTCTTGACGGAGGTAATCCAAAAAAACCAGGGAATGCACAATTAGGTGAGTTACTGGCTGTTGTAAAAGAAATGGAAGAAAAAGACGCTATTAAGTATTTAAGTAATAACGTAACTTTTGAAATATTATTTAATAGTATTAGACCGAACTTATCAGAAACACTAACTAGATTACAAAGAGATGGTCGTTTTGACGCTACGGCTGCTATCCCTGATCTATTAGAAATTAAGAAACTTATCGATGATGATGCTATAAAATATCTAGATGATACTGGACAAGTTAAAAAGATAGATGCTGCTAAAAAGGCCATGTCATATTATAAGGAAACTTATTCAAAGTTTTGGAGGGATGATGGCGTATTACAAGAATTAGATAGGGTAAATAATACGAGTGCAGGTAGGCTACAACAGTCTGGCCCGTTAGACGCTACCCGTGAAAGGGTAATAAGTACAATTGATGATGCAAGCCGTTTACAAGCAGACAATATCTTAAATGTATTGATGACCAAAGAGGGCGGTAGTTCTGTTGATGATATTGTTGATTATGTTATAGCTGATGCTGTCGCTTTACTGGACACGCAAGCAGGTAAATCTCTAGATGAAGTAGACTTTGCAAGTGTAAGACAGACGCTATCAAATAAAGCTAGTCTCTTAGATGGAAATTCTGCAACCAAAGGTGCATCAGATAAGATACGTGCTTTCTTAAAGCAGATTAATAGATTACAAATAATATCCCCAGAAATAGCTGCAAAGATAGAAACAGCTAGAAATAGAGTAAAACAAGTTAAAAATGCAGCATATAATGGGGCATTGGGCAGATTTTTTGCTGGTGTTGATGGTAAACAGTTAACTAATACTCAAGAAGTATTGAACAAGTATTTTAATGATAAGCAATCACTTGGTATGAGTGGTGGAAAACCTTCTGGTGACCTTGTTGAACTAATGCGAAACATAAATGCTATAAGTGATCCTGCTGAACGTGAATTAACACAAAAAGGGGTTGAAGCTGCATTTAGTAAATTCTTTAGAGAAAAGTACTTAATTGCATCTAAGGAGCTACCTAACCAACGTGGTCTCAGTGAGGCTAAGATAACGGAAGAGTTAGGAGGTATTACTAACTTCTTGGATAAGGCAGATATAATATTTGTTAACAATCCTGAAAATGTTGAAGGTCTTAGACTTCTTTTAGAATTAAATGGAGTACAAGTAGGTACACGCAAGGCAACATCAGGAGCAGGTAATTCTATTACCGCAGATAAAGCCGCTGCTATAACTGCGGTTAACAAACTAATAACTTTAACCTTTGGTGCGTTAAGTAGAATTGGTGCAAGAATACGTTCAGGTGCATCTGGTTATATAACTGAGGCATTAGATGGAGGAGAATCTGCACGTATTGCTGAAGAACTACTAAGTAATCCTGAAAGGTTCGTTGAAATTGCTAGAAAAGTAGTACCTGCTGATAATGCAGCGGTTACACAAGAACAGATAGAGCTTTTATATGCATATCTTATTAGATCACAAATATATCGAGAAAAGAATGAAAACTCCGAAGAAGACTTTATGATGGCTGTTGCTGAATTAATGGCAAAAGGTGAAAAAGTTGTGGGTGATGTAAATGAGGAAATGAATAATCTAGGATTTTAACAAAAAACCCCCAGACCGAAGTCTAGGGGCTTAAACACAAAACTTGAACCGACCAAGGTTCAGCTTCTATATTTTTATATATAATTTACGCCTTCAGGTCAAGCACTTGGGGGCGTTTTTTATTGCATTGTTTGAATAAATACTGCTTTTTCTTTAGGTATATCAAAAAACTTTTCACCAAAGCGTATCTTTTTGTTAGGCACTTCTACAACAGGGCTATCTCGTACAGATTTCCTACTGATTATAGCTGCATGAGTTAAGCTATTATTGAACACCATAAACTGTGTTGGCTTGTCTAAGAACTTAGCTTTTCGTACAGGAATATGTATTGTGTCGTAATTAAAATCTACGCCATGCCAGACAGTTTTAACCTCAACCTCACAGAAGAACCTCTTACCGTCCTTCTCTACAACAAGATCTACATCATACTCGTTTTCATGATCAGTGCATGTATACCCTTGGCTACTCCAGAATGATTTAGCCTGGTTACGTGCTGCTTCATCGTACTTGTTGAAGTCTTTCGATTGGAATACTTTGTACATATGTTTTCCTGTTATAAAAATAAGCTTTGTTAAAGCCCCGATGCCATTCTAAATTGTAATGAGATCGAGGCCTGTATTTGCATACAAAATCCCCTTCAAAGAAGGCTACATAACCTTGATCAAAAGGGGTTTTCATATTTATACTCCGCAAGAACCGCCAGTACCGCTGATATCACAGATATCGTGGGTTTCGACGTGTTCATCAAACTCTTCACCAAGCTTATCTACAGCTTCCTGATACGGAACTGATGTCAAAGGTTGACCACCTCTTGATCCATCAGGGTAACAAGTAAATCCTCTTAGCCTTGGAGCATATTTTGCTAGTGTATTGGCAAAGTCTTCTACTGTGCCTTCGTTGTTAAGCTTAGAACCCCAGGAAGGTAGATTAATAGTAGATGATATACTCATATCAACATAATCTTGTACATCTGCTTGGAATGACATTCTACGCTCATAATCACTAGCAAGATCCAATGCACTTTCTACTGTCTCAGGTTTAGCACCGTAGCGATCAATAAGTTCTTGTGCAGCACTATCAACTACATACTGATATACCCAACGTGAGTTTCCTTTGAGGTAACGGCGTTTATAGGCAACAGCAAAGATAGGTTCTACACCAGTAGATGTACCTGCAAGAATACCAATTGATCCTGTTGGAGCAATAGCACGATTAGCTACAGGGCGACTGATACCAAACTTATCCGCAGTTTCTCTAGAAACCTTATCAGACACACCTTTATAAACAGACAACCAAGAGTGTAGTTCAGGCGTTACTGTGTAGTTAGAACCACGTTGAATTAGCCACTCGTGCATACCCATAAGACCTAGACCAAGACGGCGATTCTTTTCACGAGTTTCATATACCTTATCGTATGGCAATCTAGCTTTAAGAGTACCACAGATCAAAAACTTAGTACTCAATGCAACAATGTCAGACATCTCATGAATGTCCTTAATACGACCCATATTAATAGATCCCAGATTACAAACATCGCTATCATCTGCACTGGTAACTTCAGTACAAGCATTACGGAGTGTTTCGTCTTCTTTATCAAAGAAGTTAAAGGAGAAACCTGGTTCTGCACTTTCCATTGCCTGACGGACATTCTTCATGAATACGTCACCAACTTTACCTGTCTTATAATAGTTAAGCAGCCACTCAGTGTCATAGTTTACTGAGATATTAGTCATGTCTAATGGTGCAGGGAAATTGAAGTCCTCTTGCTTGATATCCCATAAGGTTTTACCTGTATTTCCAACAGGCATGTTTGCCCAATCTTTTGCATTTAAAAATTCATGAATATCACCGTGCTGCCAATTCAAAGATGCATAAATAGCAGAGCGTCTTGACCCACCTTGCATAACCCTTCGGCCTATCTCATTTAGCATATTCATCTTAGGTATTGGCCCACTAGCCTGACCACCTGTCTTAGCAATAGGAGTACCTGCTGCACGGTAAACCGAATAGTCTACACCAATACCACCGCCTGTCATTAAAGCGCTCTCAGCTTTCCACGACAGATTAGCCCAATCTTCACGAGTGTCTTCTTCTGCCTTCAAAAGATAACAATTGTTAAAGAACTTATTAGGGCGACCTGCATAATACAAATATCGTCCACCAGGAATAAACTTTAGCTCCCGAATATACTGAGTAAGCTGATCGTTTTCTTCTTGTGTTAAAAGATCACCACAGACATCATCCACGAGCGTCTTAGCAAGGGCATCCCATGTCTCTGCACCTTCATGACGATATTTATGATTAAAAATATCCTCTGAGAATTTAGAGCGAAACGCTGGGTTTAGGTTGGATTTAAAGGCACTCATTTATTTATCTCCACTAAGTCTTTTAAGTTACATTTTTTATAATTTGGGCCTTTAAGCACTTTGCCTTGACCGTTTTTCAATGGCTTACCATCATCACCCAATTTGCTCATATTACTCTCGTGAACACGGCGGGTAGCTTCGTCTAAATTCCAGCCAAACGTAGCTGCATATCCGTT
>CESJ01027392.1_pt1 | contig 11164 bp, 6 predicted proteins | sample 356311 | NCBI WGS metagenome assembly CESJ01 (sample SAMEA2621487, study PRJEB7988) | marine metagenome | biome: marine biome (ENVO:00000447); feature: surface water layer (ENVO:00002042); material: "saline water (ENVO:00002010), including plankton (ENVO:xxxxxxxx)" | depth 5 m
CCAGACCTCACTCATGTCAACAACGTAAATGCTGCGGGAAATGCGACGTTGTACTGGGAGGTCTTTGCTTCTTTAGGGGGTGAAGAATTCATACGAAACGAAATTCAAGTTTATGATATTCCTGGAGTGCTTCTAAGCCCTTCTCCACATTTGGTTGGTACAAACTCAGAAACAGGAGTTTTGCCCACCGGATGGGTTATGCCTTCATTTTTATACAACGCGAATGCTGCACCTCATTGCTTTAACGCAGTGCAGATCACCACAATGAATGGTGGAACGACAAGCGATATGTCCCCCACATCTCCAACTTTATGTAGCATTCATGTGACTGCAAGTGTGGGGTCAGCTGCCGATGAAGTATTTCTTGTGTGGAACAGTCCCTATGCTGTGTCAGGTGAAAGTGCTGGAGGAGATTTTTACTTGGAAAGACTGAATGAATTCACTGCGGTTTGGGATACTGTGGCGATTCTTCCGGATTCGCAACTTGGAGGCTCCTTCACGGACAACCCAGGCCCATGCGTTTCTGTAAACATTTACAGGGTAAGACAAACCGCATCAAATGGCATTGATGTACACGAGAGCAACGCAACAGATTTGGTTGTGGGAAGTTTGAATGGAGAGTTGCCCGTTGCGACCCATGTGGATGTAGACCCTGCTTCTGGCTTAGCTGAAGTGTTTTTTGATTACAACGTTACGCCTGAGACCCTAGGTTATATTGTCTACAAATGCTCTGCAGCCGGATCGGCTGAGGTGTTGCAAATTGACAATCCCAACACAACATCAGCGTTAATACCTACCTCACTTGCATCATCTCAACCTGAGAGCTACAGGGTTTCGGCTTTTGAATGCATTAATGATGATGGAACTCCCAACCCCAACGCAGCAGGAGAATGTACAACTTCGATCTTTGTAATTGCTACTCAGGTTCCGTGCACCTACAGTGCACAAATAAGTTGGAACAGTCCGTTTGGAATAGAAGGGGGAGTTGATCACTTTTCTATTCAAGCGTGCGTTTACGATAACGGCACCTCAAGTTACGGTCCTTGGACCACTCTGGGCGAAGTTAGCTCAGGCGTTAGCAATTACCTTCACACAGGCACCAATACCGATGGCACCTACAAATATAGAGTTGTCGCTGAATCAACTTCTGGGAATTTGGCTCGATCTAGTGAATTTGAACTCGTCTTTTTGTATCCAGAAGCAGCCAACGCTCCTTTGATTAAAAGAGCGTCTGTGATCGCTGATGGAAGTGTCGAGATTTTTATTGAAACAGACCCAACAGCTGTTGAAGCAAGTTTATATCAACTTGAAAAATTCGTTGAAGAAGATAGCGTATGGCTCCCCATTTTTGAACCTGTTCTGAGTTCACTTGGATTTCCAGTCACCTTTATAGACTCAAATGTTAATACGGATTCAAAAAGCTATTCTTACAGATGCTCAGCATACAATGTCTGTGCTGCAGCAACTGCCACTTCAAATACAGCAAAAACAATACTGCTGCAGGGATGGCAAAGTCTTACCGAAACAGATTTTGAGAACAGTTTCATTTGGTCTGAATACCTGGAATTTCCGGAAGGGGTTAGCTCATACGAATTGTTACGAGCTCCTACCCGCCTTTCGTCAAACAGCCCTCTAGCAACATTTGCACCTGATAAACTTCACGCTGAAGACTACGTTGGAAACCTGACAAGCCTTCCAGGTGATTTCTGCTATACTGTTCTCGCAATTGACAGTGACATCGAAAACGGAATCAACGGAGCGAGTTCTAACAGAGTCTGTTTAACTGAAGAACCGTTGTTGTGGATTCCAGATGTATTTACGCCAAACGATGACTTGATTAACGACTGGTTTCCATGGAACCCCGGTGAGTCAACTCTTGGATTTATTTCTGGGGAAACCTTCGAAAACGGAGCGGTGTATAAACTCACAATTTTATCTAGATGGGGTGATGTGATATTTGAGTCTGAAAACCCCGACGTATGTTGGGACGGTAAAAATGACAGTGAAGAGGTTCCTGATGGAGTCTATGCCGTTGTAGCGCAAGTAATCGATGGAGCTGGAAAATGGCACATGATATCAAAAAGTGTGCAAGTTCTTAGGCCTTAAATAAGTACATTTGCACGAATCGTTATCCGAACGTGTTGGACAGCGAGTAAAACGATTCAATTATTGAAGTATGCCTATTAAAGATTCGAAGTTTTTTGGAGAAGGGTTAACATACGATGATGTACTTCTTGTCCCGGCCTACTCAGAAGTCCTCCCTCGTGACACTCAGTTAAAAACACATTTTACTAGGAATATCAAGCTCAATGTCCCCATTATTTCAGCGGCTATGGACACCGTAACTGAAAGCGCAATGGCCATCGCTATTGCAAGAGAAGGTGGGATCGGGGTGATTCATAAAAACATGAGCATCTCTCAACAAGCCGCTGAAGTCTTGAAAGTGAAGCGTTCTGAAAACGGCATGATTCAAGACCCCATTACGCTCAACCGTGATGCCACAGTTCAAGATGCTCTAAAAATAATGCGTGAGCGAAGAATTGGAGGAATCCCAGTTGTTGATTCTGACAATATTCTTCTAGGCATTGTCACCAACAGAGATTTGAGATTTGAGAACAGTTCAACACGACCTATTTCAGAGGTGATGACGAGTGAGAACTTAATTGTAACGAGTAACGGTGCCGACTTTGACAAGGCCGCTGAAATTCTACGCGAGCACAAGATTGAAAAGCTTCCCGTCGTTAACACTGATCAAAAACTGATTGGTTTAATCACCTATAGAGATATTATTAAACTTACTGAGTTTCCTAATTCTTGTAAAGATCGATTTGGAAGGCTTCGAGTAGCTGCCGCCGTGGGTGTTACTTCGGACACCATGGAGCGGATTTCAGCACTTGTTCAGTCAAATGTTGATGCTATTATCATTGACACAGCTCATGGGCACAGCAAAGGTGTGATTGATGTAGTGAGGAAAGTGAAAGAAAAATTCTCCGATTTAGAGGTTGTCTGTGGAAACATCGCCACAGGAGCAGCAGCACTTGCTCTAGTAGAAGCTGGAGCTGACGCTGTAAAAGTGGGTGTTGGACCAGGTTCCATCTGCACGACAAGGATTATAGCGGGTGTAGGTGTTCCTCAACTATCTGCAATCATGAATGTGGCTGATGCTCTAGAAGGTACCGGAGTACCCATTATAGCTGACGGAGGTGTCAGATATACTGGCGATATTGTCAAAGCTTTAGCGGGCGGTGGAGACACCGTGATGGTTGGGTCCATGCTCGCAGGTACCGGCGAAAGCCCAGGCGCTACATTCATGTATGAAGGTCGAAGGTTTAAAGGGTACAGAGGCATGGGGTCAATTGAGGCAATGGAAAAAGGTTCAAAAGACAGGTATTTCCAAGATGCTGAAGACGATGTGAAAAAACTCGTCCCTGAAGGAATTAGCGGCAGAGTGCCCTACAAAGGGTCTGTTCAAGATGTGATGTATCAGGTGGTAGGCGGATTAAGAGCTGGACTTGGATATTGTGGTGCTAAAGATTTATCTGCATTGAAATCTGACACACAATTCATTCGAATTACAAATGCAAGTATGAAGGAGAGCCATCCTCATGATGTCATGATCTCAAGAGAAGCTCCCAACTATAGTATAAGATAAAATGAAAATGATGAATCGAATTATTGTCCTTTTTGGGCTCGCAGTTTTTGGCATAAACATTAGCGTTTCAGCCCAGAATCAAGAAGTGAAAACTTCTAAAAACGCTACGGTACTAACAGTTGGCGAAGAGACTGTGAACCTTGCAGACTTTAAATACATCTATAGCAAAAACAACCGTGACAGTGTTGTCACCTCTGAGGCATTGGATGAATACATGGAGTTGTTTGTTAAATTTAAGCTGAAAGTCATGGCGGCTGAAGCACTAGGTATGGACACCGTTGCAGAGTTTACAAAAGAACTTGCAGGCTACCGTAAACAACTCACAAGACCCTACTTGGTAGATATGGAACTTCTCGACGAATTGGTGCTTGAAGCACACAACAGAAAACAAGAGGAAATTCATGCAAGACACATTCTCGTTAGTATCAAACCCGATGCTCTACCTTCAGACACACTCCGTGCATGGAACAGAATATCAGAATTGCGAAATCAGGTAAAAGCTGGGGGAAACTTTACAACTGTTGCAAAAAGCAAAGGCGGAAGTGATGATCCATCAGTCGCTGAGAATGATGGCGATTTGGGCTGGTTTACCGCATTCCAAATGGTCTATTCGTTTGAGGAGGCAGCATACAATACTGAAGTTGGAGAACTAAGTGAAATTGTACGAACTAAATATGGCTACCACTTCTTAAAAGTGGATGGCCGAAGAGAAGCAAGAGGTGAGATACAAGTGGCACATATTATGATCAGAGTAGCCGACGCATCTAAAAAAGCACTCGTACAAAGTGCAAAAACAACCATAGACGCAGTCGCAGAATTTCTTAAGAAAGGAGAGAAGTTTGAATCGCTGGCTCTAAAATACAGTGATGACGCCACAACAGCTAGCAAAGGAGGTGTTCTGCCTTGGTTTGGAACTGGGAAAATGGTTGAAGTGTTTGAAAACGCATCGTTCAATTTGCAGAAAAACGGGGAGCTAAGTGAGCCCTTTTTAACGAATTATGGCTGGCACATCATCAAGAGGGTGGGCTACAAACCTCTTGAGACTTTTGACGATGTTGAACGCCAATTGAGAAAAAAAGTAAGCAGAGATACAAGAGCTGATGTTACGCGTTCATCATTCCTGAATAAACTTAAAAAAGAATACGGGTTTACATTAGACACCAAGCGAGTGAGCAATCTAGAATCAGTTGTTAGAGGAATAGACAGTGTCTTCTATCAGGGTCATCCCATTGAAAACGTGAAGAAATCTGAACTTGGTAGAGTTTTATTTTCAATACAGAAAAACAACACAACCGTTTCAGATTTTATTGCCTTCACAAAATCTCAAAAAGCAAAAGGGCTTGCTAGTTCTCCGACAGAAAGACTTGAAAAATTGATCGACGCGATGATTGAGCAAGAGTTGTTGGCTTTCGAAGATTCTAGACTCGAGTATAAACACAACGAATTTCGAATGTTGATCGAAGAGTACCACGATGGCATTCTCTTGTTTGAATTAACAGATGAACTAGTTTGGTCAAAGGCTGTGAGGGACACAATTGGGCTTGAAAAGTACCATGAGGAAAATAACGACCTATTCATGTGGGAAGAACGATTGAAATTAGGCATCTACACATGCGAGGATGAGGGGATCTCGAAGACCGTGAAGAAAGCATTAAAAAAAGGAAGTGACATGGCTGAGTTAAGGCGTGAACTTATCGCTGACAGGCCTTTGGCACTCAAAATGGAAGATGGCCTGTTTTCTTTGGGAGACAACAACTGGGCTGACTCTGTTTTTTCATCAATTGCAAACAACACACTGACCATCGACACCAAATCACCCTCATTCATGACGTTAAACATTGGAGACAATGGGGTCATACTTATCGATGTCAGAGAGATGATAGAGCCCATGCGAAAAACACTTGAAGAGTCACGTGGACAAGTCATCGCAAGCTACCAAGACTCCCTTGAAAAAGAGTGGATATTGCGATTAAGAAACGAATACCCTGTTTTCATTCACAAAGAAGTGTTGTACGAACTAATCGATTAAGATTAAGATGAAGACAAGTAGAGAGAGCTGTATTTTATTCATTGCACTCATTTCTCTTAACGCTTGCAGTGTTTTAGGTGATGAAAAAACAAAGCCTCAAATCGTTGTTTCAGCATTCGGAAAACATCTGTTGCTGGACAGTCTAAGTTCACGGATTCCGAATGAATTGTCGATGGAGGACAGTACACTCTTAAGCGAACGCATTGTGGAAGGTTGGGTTAGGAAAAACGTTTTGCTAGCTCAAGCTGAGAAAAACATCAACGAGTTCTCCTCAGTTTTTGAAGCTTCAATCGCTGCGTACAGAAATGCCCTGCTTGTCACGCAATTTGAGAGAGAGTTTGTAGCTTCTAGAGTAGATACTCTGGTGTTGGATGAAGAAATTGAAAAATTTCACTCGGATTACCCAGAACTGTTCCAACTTAAGGAGCACGTCTTAAGAGCTGTTTTTCTTGAGATTAACGAACAAGAAGAAATGCTTGACTCTGCACGTGCTTGGCTTACAGCAGCAGACTCCATAAGCGTTCCTAAATTAGAACAATGGTCCATAGAGAGAGGAGCTCATTTTGCATTAGACGTTGAGTATTGGTGGTTTTTAAGTGATGTGTTAGAAACAGTACCCATGCAAGTGTACCGCATAGAGGACCAATTAAAAGACAGGAGGCTCATTGAGTTCACAGAGGGTGACTCAAGGTATTTGCTTCGCATTTTAGAACACCGATTAAAAGACCTATCCTCTCCAATTTCGATTGCTCGAGATCGAATTAATTACTTGATTGTTCAAGAACGCAGACGAACCATTTTAGAAGATTTAAGAGATGATCTTGTGAGAGATGCTTGGGCAAATGGAGAAATTCGTCGAGATAGTATACTTAATTAAACCAAGCAGTTTAACTTAGCAGTCATGCTAAGAATCTCTCTTTTATTTGCACTTTTTCTAACATCGTCAGTTGTGACTTTTTCACAAACTGAAAATTCTCAAGACTTCAGTGAAAAATTTCAATTAATCGATGGAGTCATTGCTGTCGTGGGTGATGAAATCATCCTCAACAGCTCAATTGAAGATCGCGCGCTTCAAGAGAGACTTCAGGGTGGAACGTCAGATGGAAATGATCGATGCAAATTCATTGAAGAGCTCCTTTTTGAAAAACTTTTACTTCACAATGCGAAAATTGACAGTTTAGAAGTGACAGATGGCCAAATCATGGATGAGATTGATCGGCGACTTGCATACTACGTTCAGATGCTGGGATCCGTTGAAGCGTTTGAAGCAGAATATGGGAAAACTGTTTCTGAGTGGAAAGCTGATTTTAGTGACCCCATAAAAGAACAGCTGTTAGCCCAATCCATGCAGCAATCAATCTCACAGGATGTACGTGTAACACCTGCAGAAGTTATTGAATACTTTGAGAACACACCTCCGGACTCACTTCCGCTGATCCCTGAAGAAATAAACTACAGCGAAATCGTACTGCAACCTGAAATTTCTGAAACACAAAAACAAGCAGTAAGAACAACTCTCGATTCAATCAGAAACCTTGTAGCCTCAGGCAAACTCTCGATGACACTTGCTGCAACAAGATACTCCGAAGATCCAGGATCTAAGTACAAGGGAGGTTGTTACGAGAACATCAGCCGTGGCGCTTTTGTTGCAGAGTTTGAGGCCGCAGCGTTTGACACGCCTGTCAATGGATATTCCAATGTCTTTGAAACCGATTTTGGATATCATTTCTTGAGAGTGACTGACAAACGTGGAGAGCAGTTTAGTGCTTGTCATGTTCTGATGAAACCCAAGGTCGATGTCCTGGCATTGGAGAATTTAAAGTCAAAAATAGATTCCATTCACATCTCACTTGAATCTGGTGACATCTCCTTCGACTTGGCTGTTTTGTCCAATTCGACAAGGACGAATTCTAAAAACTCAAGAGGCCAAGTCGTTAATGCGAGAGATGGTGGCGTCATGTTTGGTGTGGACGAATTGGACCCCAACATCTACTTCCTTCTAGAACCTTTAGATGTTGGAGAGGTGAGCATACCCGTCCAATTAATTGATGATGATAAAAATGGGTACTGGACCATCCTTAAGCTCGATGGAAGAAGTTCTGCACACAGAGCCAATCCAAAAGATGACTACGCCCTTTTTCAATCTCAGGTAGAAAACAACATCCGAACAAAGGCTATGAATGAGTGGATCGAAGACCACATCTCGGATACGTACATTCGAATTACCTCAACCTTCGAAGACTGCCTCTTCAACATGAATTGGATCAAGTAAGTTTTCAATATTATTTCTGAATTACATAACATGAACGACAAAGAAGCTCTAGATCAACTTAGGGAAAACCACACGAAACTAACCAATGAGGTTTCGAAGGTTATTATAGGACAAACACAAGTAGTTCGCGAAGTAACAATGGCAGTTCTTGCTGGCGGCCACTGCCTTCTTGTAGGGGTTCCAGGACTCGCTAAAACTCTTCTGGTAAATACAGTTGCCCAAGCTTTGGGGCTGTCCTTTAATCGAATTCAATTCACTCCAGACTTAATGCCATCCGACATCACTGGATCAGAAATCCTAAATGATGCCAGAAAGTTTGAGTTCATCAAGGGTCCATTGTTTGCGAATATCGTTTTGGCTGATGAAATAAACCGTACTCCTCCTAAAACTCAAGCTGCATTGCTAGAAGCCATGCAAGAAAAATCCGTGACTGTCAATGGAAAAGGCTATGATTTACCGGCTCCGTTTTTCGTTTTGGCAACACAAAACCCAATTGAACAGGAAGGCACCTACCCCCTTCCAGAAGCACAGTTAGATCGATTCATGTTCAATACTTGGGTGGATTATCCCACATTCGAAGAAGAACTCAATGTCGTAAAACAAACAACTGGAAACGCAAGCGAAAAAATTTCACCCATCATGTCAGGTGATGAGATCTTAAACTATCAACGTCTAATACGTCGTATGCCCGTTGCAGAGAACGTTTTAAACTACGCTGTCAACCTCGCGTGTAAGACTCGACCTGGTAGAGAAAAAGCAACACAAGACGTCAACAAGTATGTAAGTTGGGGGGCTGGGCCACGTGCCTCTCAATTCTTGATCATCGGAGCTAAAGTTCATGCGGCACTTGAAGGCAAGTACAGCCCAGACATCGAAGATGTAAAAGCCGTTGCACTGCCAATTTTAAGGCACAGAATTGTAACAAATTACAAAGCTGAAGCAGATGGGATCACTGTGAGCCAGCTTATTTCTGAATTGACATAACCGCACAATGAAACTGTTAATCGTAATCGGGACACGCCCCAACTTTATCAAAGTAACGCGTTTCAAAGAGGTTGCGGAAACACTGAATGATTTTCAGGTTGAAATCGTACACACAGGACAACACTATGACAGGGAAATGTCGGGGGTTTTTTTCGAACAATTTAAATTAAAACCTGATCATTTCCTTTCACTAAGAGGTGAAGGTGCAACAAGCCATTTCGGCAACATGATTGTCGATTTAGGTGATTTAATTTCAAACATCAAACCCGATGTCGTCTTAGTGCCAGGAGATGTCAACTCTTCTCTAGCAGGCGCTTTAGCTGCCCATAGAAGTGGGGTTTTAATCGCCCATCTTGAATCTGGACTTCGCAGCAAAGACCGTGCAATGCCTGAAGAAATAAACAGAATTTTGATAGATCAAATATCTGACTTCCATTTTGTTACAGAAAAGTCAGGGATGGACAACCTACACGAGGAAGGATTGGTTTCTACGTCGGATGATCCTCAAATTTTTGTAGGAAACACGATGATTGACACTTTAGTCAAACACAGCGATGAAATAGAGTCCAGCAGAATTCTTTCTGAATTGAAGATGGACGACAAAAACTTCTGCCTGTGTACAATGCATCGACCTTCCAATGTAGACAACGTTGAGGGGGTGAACTTTATTCTCAATATGCTGGAGGCGTTGGTGAAAAATTGTACAGTTGTATTTCCGATTCATCCAAGGTCTCGCATGAATATGGAGTCAATTGGGCTTTGGGATAAACTCACAGAAATAGAGGGCGTTGTAATCACTGAACCTTTGGGTTACTTTGATTTTCAAAAACTCATTAAAAATTCCGAGTTCGTTGTCACCGACTCAGGAGGCATACAAGAAGAGACTACATTTTGTAATATACCGTGCATTACAATACGTGAAAACACGGAAAGACCGTTGACAATTGACGAGGGAACCAACCACTTAGTGGGACGTGATTTACCAGCAATACTTCATGCTATAGAAAACCCCAAGACATGCGAAGCGCCCAAGCTTTGGGATGGGTTTACCACGGAAAGGGTAGTTGCCAGCTTGCGCAACAGAGTGCAAATCGACTAGAAAAAGCGGACTCAGTTAATGCGCGTGTTAATTTGCAGGCAGCAATTTTCCCGAGACTTCACCGAAACCGATGGAGACACCTTTTTCCGATCTTTTAGAGCCTCTCATAGTAACTGTATCACCATCGTTAATAAATCTTCGATCTGTGCCATCAGGCATAGAAACAGGCTTGGTGCCTTTCCATGAAATTTCAAGCATGGATCCGAAAGAGCCTTCTTCAGGTCCAGAAATGGTGCCCGATGCGATCATATCACCTCCTCGAATATTGCATCCGTTAACTGTATGATGAGCGAGTTGTTGGCGCATATTCCAATACATGTGTTTGAAGTTCGATTTGCAAACGACTTTAGAATCACCATTCGGAGTCACAATTTCTACTTCTAGATCGATGTCATAATTAGAGTCTCCTGTATAATCAAGATAGGGTAAAACTTGAGGATCCTGAACCGGACCAGGAATACGGTAAGGCTCAAGCGCATCAAGGGTGACAATCCAAGGTGAGATGCTGGAGGCGAAATTTTTACCTAAAAAAGGTCCAAGAGGAATGTACTCCCATTTTTGGATATCACGCGCAGACCAATCATTGAATAGAACCAAACCGAAGATAAAGTCGTCAGCTTCATCTGTAGAAATTGGTTGGCCCAAAGATTTTCCCGGGTGGGTAATAAATGCCATTTCAAGTTCGAAATCAAGAAGTCGGGAAGGACCATAAACTGGAGGCTCTTCTTCTGAGGGCTTAAGCTGACCATGAGGACGTGTAACCGGAGTGCCACTCACCACAATTGATGAAGCGCGTCCATGGTAAGCAACTGGCATGTGTTTCCAGTTAGGAAGAAGTGCATTTTCAGGATCACGAAACATTTTTCCTACGTTACGTGCGTGATCCTCTGAAGAGTAGCAATCTGTGTAATCCCCAACATTCACGGGAATATGCATTGTAACTAAGCGCTGACTTATCATGCATACAGAATGCATCTTTTTTGCGTCACGCAGCTCCGAAGAATCATCTCGGAGCAATGAACTTAAACGAGCACGCAGCTGACGAGTTGCTGATTTCCCATGATGAATCAAGGGATTTAAAGTAGAAGAAGAATAATCTGATTCCACAAATGGCAAGTCGGGAGAAGT
>CESJ01286701.1_pt1 | contig 11089 bp, 10 predicted proteins | sample 356311 | NCBI WGS metagenome assembly CESJ01 (sample SAMEA2621487, study PRJEB7988) | marine metagenome | biome: marine biome (ENVO:00000447); feature: surface water layer (ENVO:00002042); material: "saline water (ENVO:00002010), including plankton (ENVO:xxxxxxxx)" | depth 5 m
TTGAGTAAGGCGCTGCTCAAGATCGATAGCATTGATTTTGGATCGCTACGACGAGTTTTTACATTCGTTTTCACAATGTAAGTAACGTAGGTATAAAGGCTATGGCAAAAGTATTTAAACCAAAACCCTTGTTTGATGCCCACGTGGCGTTTATTCGATTGCCCTCGGGCCTGGCGATGCTGCGAGAATACCCCGACGCCTTAGAATTCATCGAACAGCAAAGGCAGCAACGTCCCGAAACGTTCGAGGATTTTATCCATACTCAGTCATTTTTAAAAAGTTACAGCCGAAAAAATGAGGCCACTTATCGTAGTTACCGCAACGAAGTTGAACGGTTATTACTGTGGTCTTGGACGGTGGCGAATAAATCCATCGTGCAATTGCGCCGCGGGGATCTCGAAGCGTTTTTCGATTTCGTCAATCATCCGCCACAGCATTGGGTATCAACCGCGGTGCACGGTCGGTTTTCACTGCGGGCCGGCAGTTTACGCTGTAATCCACTATGGCGTCCGTTTACCGTCAAGGTGGCCAAATCGGATCGCGCCGATGCACTGGCCGATGGCAAAGATCCAAGCACATCCCGCGAGGCGCACCGACTGTCAAATAGCGCGATGAAAATCTGCTTTTCCGCGCTGTCTTGCTACTACGACTATCTGACCGATGAAAGCTACGCTTTTGGCAACCCAATCCCGGCAATTCGTAAGCAGTCGCCGTATTTGTTGGTTGGCGCCAGCCAAAAAGAGATTCGCCGATTATCCGACCTGCAGTGGCAATACGTGTTAGAAACCGCGCAGCGCGACGCCGATAATGACCCTGATCAAGAGCGTAGTCTGTTTATGGTGGCGCTGTTAAAAACCCTGTACTTGCGGATTTCTGAATTATCTGAACGTCCGAATTGGCAACCGGCATGGCAGCATTTTTGGAAAGATAATCAGGGTAATCAATGGCTTAAGGTTTTGGGGAAGGGCAACAAGGTACGTGACATTTCGGTGCCAGACGCCCTCCTCCCGTATATTCAGCGGTACCGCGAATACCGTAGCGGGCTCAGCTTTAACTTTGGTGTCCATTCGCCCCTAGTGATTAAGAATCGCGGCGTTGGTGGTATGACGCCGCGCCAATTGCGGCGTATCGTGCAGGCGCGGTTTGATGCTGCGCACCGGCATATGGTTGCTGAGGGCTTTGGCGCTGATGCCGAGACGCTTCGCGTCGCGTCCAGTCATTGGCTACGGCATACCGGAGCATCGCAAGATATCGCCACGCGACCGCTAAAACATATGGCGGATGATCTGGGTCATGCCAGCATGGCAACCACCGATCAGGTGTACATTCAATCCGACATGAAGGAACGTGCCTACTCGGGTAAAGACCGGGAGGTGTGAAGGTATGCGCTAGCTGCAAAGGGCTTTCTGTGCGCTCTTTATGCCGTCTCTACAACCTCTCAAGGCCCTCTATAGGCTATTTTATACCCGTTTACTTGTTAAACACTGGATCCGTAAGAGCTGTAAGTTGGATGTTCGAAAATCTGATTCAATCGGTTTTGGCGTCGACGTTAAACCAGGCCAATTTGTGCTGCAGCGCGATCACCGTTCCGACGATGATCAAGGTTGGTGCTTTGGCGCCGGCGTCTCGAACCCGTTTCGGCAGGTCGGTTAAATCGCTGATAAACACTCGTTGCTGGTCGGTGGTGCCCTTTTCGATCAACGCCGCCGGCGTGTCGGCGGCTAGCCCGTGCTCGAGTAGCTTGGCGCAGATTGTCTCCATACCATTTAGGCCCATATAAAACACCAACGTTTGATTGGACTGAACTAGTTCTCGCCAATTCAAATCGATTTGTCCGGAGCGCAGATGACCGGCGATAAAGTGAACCGATTGGGCATGATCACGATGGGTTAGCGGTATGCCGGCATAGCTCGCGCAACCCGATGCAGCAGTGATCCCGGGCACCACTTGAAAGCTCACGCCGTGCTCTGCGAGGGTTTCGATCTCTTCGCCGCCGCGGCCAAAAATAAACGGATCGCCGCCCTTCAAGCGCACCACCCGATTGCCCTGCTGCGCGTATTCGACCAGTTTCTGATTGATGTTGCTTTGACTGACGGCGTGATCACCGGCGGTTTTACCGACATAGATACGCGTCGCATCGCGGCGCACTAGGTTCAATACCTCGGGGGATATCAGGCGGTCGTAGAGCACGATGTCGGCCTGCTGCATCAATCGCAAGGCCTTGAATGTCAACAGATCTGGATCGCCGGGGCCACCGCCTATCAGGTAGACCTCGCCGGTAGAAAATCGCTCAGTGGCGGCAATTTTCTCACCCAGTAGTTGTTCTGCGCGCTGCAGATTATTGGCGTAGGCCTGTTCGGCGATGGGGCCGTAAAAGACTTCCTCCCAAAACGCTTTACGGTCTGATCCGTGGCTGAATTTGGCCTTCACTCGCGTGCGGAAGCGCCCGGCAAGCGCGGCTAGCTTACCCAATCCGGCGGGCACCAAAGCCTCGAACTGAGTGCGCAATAAGCGCACCAACACTGGCGCATCGCCACCGCTAGATATGGCAATTTGAATCGGTGAGCGATCGACGATCGACGGGAATATCACCGTCGAATAATCCGGATCATCGACCACGTTAGAGAGTATGTTTAGACCTTGGGCGTCCGCCGAAACGGCACGATTCAGTTCTCGGTCATTGGTCGCGGCAATCACCAGTACCGCCGGTTGCAAGTTGTGCATATGGGCTTGGCTGTATCGGTCTTCGAGCAACTGCAGTGTCTCAGACTCGGCCGCCATAGCGCGTAATTCGGCGCAAAATTCAATCGCGACCGCGGTGATACTGGCCCCGGCTTCGGCCACCAAGCGTATCTTTCGCAACGCGATTTCACCGCCGCCGATCACAATCACTCGGCGTTGCTTGAGGTTGTGGAATAGCGGTAGGTAATCCACTTTAGTCGATCACGCGCAGGCCATGCATATAAGGTTGCAGTACCTCGGGTACCAAAATGGAGCCATCTGCTTGCTGGTAATTTTCCATGACAGCGACCATGGTTCGACCCACTGCCAGTCCCGACCCATTAATTGTGTGTACAAATTCTAACTGACCGGTGCGGCTGTCGCGGTAGCGAGTTTTCATACGGCGCGCTTGAAAGTCGGTAAAATTACTGCATGAGGATATCTCTCGATAGGTGTTTTGCGAGGGTAACCAGACCTCGAGGTCGTAGGTCTTGGCCGCCGAAAAGCCAAGATCGCCGCCGCACAGTGTCACGCAGCGGTATGGTAGCGCTAGTTTTTCAAGAATATTTTGTGCGTGGCCGGTCAGCTCTTCATGTGCCTGCCAAGAATCCTCGGCGGCGACAAACTGCACCATTTCGACCTTGTCGAACTGGTGCTGTCTGATCATACCGCGAGTGTCGCGTCCGTAGCTGCCGGCTTCACTGCGAAAGCACGGCGTTTGGCTAACGAATTTGATGGGCAACTGATCGATAATTTCATTGCGGTAGATATTGGTCACCGGTACTTCGGCGGTGGGGATTAAAAACAACTGCCGCTCGTCGTTAAGCTTAAACAGGTCCTCTTCGAACTTGGGTAATTGACCGGTACCAAACAGCGATTCACGATTGACGATAAAGGGTACGTAAACTTCCTCATAACCGTGCTCGAGAGTGTGGGTGCTGAGCATAAACTGCCCTAGTGCGCGGTGTAATAGCGCCAGCTTGCCACGCATCTGAACAAACCGCGACCCGCTTATTTTAGCCGCTCGATCGAAATCCATACCGCCGATCGCGGCCCCTAAATCGACGTGATCGAGGGGTGTAAAGGTAAATTCCGGAATGTCGCCCCAGCGCCTGACCTCGGTATTATCGCCTTCGTCCACGCCCTCCGGTACGCTACTGTCGGGCACGTTGGGAATGCCATGCAAGAGTTGCTCGATCTGCTGCTGAACCTCATTAAGCGACTGTTCAGCGTCAATAAAGGCATTTTTCAGCGCTTCGCCTTGCGCCTTGAGCGGGGCTATGTCACCGCCCTTTGACTTGGCCTCAGCGATTAAGCGCCCCATCGTCTTGGAGTACTGATTGCGCTCGGCCTGCAAGCTTTCCGCCTTGATCTGGCGCTCTTTGCGCGCCGCGTCGAGTTGGGTAAAGGCATCGGCGTCTAAATCGTAGCGTTTTTTCTGCAGAGATTGGGTGATGTCGGCAATGTCTGTGCGCAGCCGTTTCGGGTCGATCATAGAGGGTCCTTTATAGGGTTCGAGCGATATGTACCGCACCGAAGACAGCTGCGAGACAACACAGCATATTAGAAAACACGTAAACAATGGCTAAACCGGGCTGATTATTTTGCCACAGCGACAGCGTGTCCAGCGAAAAATTTGAAAAAGTGGTAAAAGCGCCCAAAAACCCAGTCATCAAAAACAGTCGGGCGCTGGCCGACAGCATACCCCGATCATCGATAATAACGAATAGTACACCGATCATAAAGCAGCCTACGACATTCACCGCCAGCGTCGCATAGGGGAATTTGCCGTCGACGGCAAAGGCTTGAGCAACGCCATACCGCGCTATCGCGCCGAGTGCTCCACCAACGCCTATCATCAACCAATGCAATCGGCTGTCCTCTTTGTGTTGTTTGCCATCCGCTCAAAAAGCTGATCTTGTCCAGTATGCGGGCGAATAAAGTCAATCGTTGGTATGAATTGTAATCGTAACGTCGTCCGGTTGCCCGCGGGTGGCTATTGCCTATTATCGATCACCTCGACATCTGTGGGTACCTCAAAACTAAAGGCTGCCGACGAAATCACTGGATTGAGTTGAACCCGCAAAAAATCAAATTGATTGATTTCCTCGGCGCTGGTAATCGATACGCCGGACAACGCCGAATCGATAAAAGTCAGCTCTATGCTCGAAAGTAGGCCAGTATCATCTCGCGGCGTCAAGATAAAAGCCACAACTGCCTCGTCCGGCTCGCGTCGTTCCACGCGGTAAGTCGCATCGATCGATGCCACCGACTCGGAAAAAATCATCGCCGGCGTGGCCGACATTTGGCGATTAAAGTCGTCGACAATGACTTGCTCAAGGTCGGCGTCATAAACCCACAATGAGCGACCATCGGTAATAATGTGCTGGGTCATGGGTTGTAGCGTAATCCAACGCATCGATTGCGGTTTGGCGAACTCGAAGACGCCGCTAGCGCGTTGCAGAGTCTGTCCTTCGGCATCCCGCGTGTGCTGCATAAATTGCGCGCTGTAGCTGTTCATGCTCGCCAGCAGTTGGTGCAACTGAGCGCTTGCCGCGCGCGGTGCAGCGGTTGTCTCGAAAGACCAACCAGCAAGCATTATGCAGGCCCAACACAACCCGCGCGCGAGACTATAATTCACGATCGACCCCCAGATGGTACCAACACTTCGCGGCCACCACTGTTGCTCATAGTACTGACGATACCGGCCTCTTCCATAGTCTCGATCAGGCGCGCGGCACGATTGTAGCCAACCCGTAACTTGCGCTGTAACGACGAGATCGATGCCTTGCGCGAGTCGATAACGAAGGCAACCGCCTCGTCATAGAGCGCATCAGAGGCTTCATTGCCCTCACCGTCTTGATCATTGCTAAAGCCCGGTACGGGTATGTTGGACACGCAGGCTTCATCGGTAATGTCATTTATGTAGTTGGGTTGGCCGCGCCGCTTTAGCTCGGCAACGACGCGGTGCACTTCGGGATCGTCTACGAAGGCACCGTGGACTCGCTCCGGCACGCTGGTGCCGGGAGGGAGATACAGCATATCTCCGTGACCGAGCAGTTGTTCGGCGCCACCCTGGTCGAGAATGGTGCGTGAATCGACCTTGGATGACACCTGAAAGGCGATCCGTGTCGGCACGTTAGCTTTGATTAGCCCAGTAATCACGTCGACCGACGGCCTCTGGGTGGCGAGAATTAAGTGTATTCCAGCCGCGCGGGCTTTCTGGGCGATCCGTGCGATCAGTTGTTCGACCTTTTTACCGACGATCATAATCATGTCGGCAAACTCGTCAATAACCACCACGATGTAGGGTAGCGCGGTTAATTCAGGTGCCTCGGGCGGCGGTGTATTAGGGTCCCACGAGGCGTCGCTGGGGTCGAATGTCCACAGCGGGTCGACAATCGGCTCGCCGGCCTTTTGAGCTTCTTCAATCTTGCGATTGTAGCCCGAGATGTTGCGTACCCCCATCGCCGACATTAATTTATAGCGCCGCTCCATTTCACCGACGCACCAGCGCAACCCGCTGGCAGCATCATTCATGTCGGTAATCACCGGGGTCAAGAGATGGGGGATGCCGTCGTAGACCGACAATTCTAGCATTTTCGGATCGACCAAAATCAACTTGACCTGGTCAGCGGATGATTTGAATAGCAAGCTGAGCAGCATGGCATTAATACCCACTGACTTGCCCGAGCCAGTGGTTCCAGCCACCAGTAGATGTGGCATTCGCGCGAGATCTGCGACCACCGGCAAACCGGATATGTCGTGACCAAGCGCCAACGTTAAAGGCGAGCTTGCACGATCGTAAGCGTCGCTCGAGAGCACCTCGCTGAGCTTGACCATCTGGCGCTGCTCGTTGGGTATCTCGATGCCGACCACAGCTTTACCCGGGATTACTTCGACCACCCGCACGCTGATCACCGCCATAGAACGCGCCAAATCCTTTGCCAGAGACGTGATTCGACTGACTTTAATCCCCGCGGCGGGTTGGATTTCAAAGCGTGTGACCACCGGCCCTGGCAGTACCGCAACCACCTCGGCGCTGATACCAAAATCTTGTAATTTGTGCTCGAGTAATCTCGACAGATGTTCTAGAGAGTCCGCCGAATAACCCGTCTGGGCGTCGAGGTTGGCAGCGTCGAGTAAACTCAACGGCGGCAGCGATCCAGCGAGATCGTCATCGATAAACAGCGTTTGCTGTTTTTCCCGTTCAACCCTAGGGCTGGCTCGTTGCGCAGGTGCCGGCAGTTGGATCACTGGGGCGACCCGTTTTTGCTGCTCGACGGTGTCGTTACTGAGCTTGACAAGGCGCTCCGCCTTGATCGCTTTTGCGGCTTGTTGTTCGCTACGCTGCTGGCGTTTTAAGTGTAAAAAATCGCACCATTGATGGTAGCGATCTTGCGCCCAGCCGAGCGTGCGCTTGCCCACGGTAAACCAAGAAATATCGGCAAACACACTGACGCCAAACAAAAACAGCGCAACCAAGATTAAGCTACTGCCCACCCAATTGAATGCGGCCAGACAGGCATCGCCAATTTCTTTGCCCAGCAAGCCGCCAATATATTGAAAACTGACGGTTATCTCTGCCAGTTGGATATGTGCCAGTGCGGTGGCACTGGACATGATTAGGACAAAGCCGATCGTCGCCAAAAAAAACGCGCCGGGGTCAAACTCCTCGCTGGATGAACCGGCGTGGCGGCGGAGTTTTTCGGCCGCGCGCAGCGCCAACGCCAGCGGAAAGAGATACGCCATAATGCCAAACAGGTAATAAAAGATATCCGCGACCATAGCCCCCGCAGGCCCCACCGCGTTGTTAACACCGACGCGCGTGCCGGTGGTAGACCAGCCAGGATCGTCTGGAGAAAAGCTCAGTAACGCGATAAAAACCACCAAACATAGCAATATTAAACCGATCAGTGCGCCCTCGGCGATCAGACGCCCTACCCTTGAGTCTTCCGATCGCTCGGCTCCGATATCCTGTTGATCTTTACGCTTATCGCTGTGGCCGCGCAATGCTGTTCCCCTTTCATGGCAATGCGTTAATTGTAGCCGATTATGGGCCAAACATAGACACCTGACAGAATAATTGATGCGAGCAGGCTAAATTTTAAAAACCTATTGGGTGATGGGTTAGAAACCCTTTATCATTGCCGATTGACACTCAGGCAGGCGCTCTGACTTCGACAACCATCGAAGATTGCAGCGATCGCCGGTGAACTCTAACCCAGCTGAGATATTTTATGACAACCATTCACCACCCGTTAATTATACTAGGTTCTGGCCCCGCAGGCTGGACCGCCGCAGTCTATGCAGCACGCGCCAATTTAAACCCAGTTGTAATTACTGGCATTCAACAAGGCGGTCAATTGACCACTACCACGGATGTCGACAACTGGCCTGGAGATGCCGATGGCGTTCAGGGCCCTGAATTAATGGAACGCATGCAAAAGCATGCGGAACGATTTGATACTAAAACAATTTTTGATCATATTGAGTCGGTAGAATTAGCGCAAAAACCGTTTAAACTGATTGGCAACACAACCTACACCTGCGATGCTTTGATCATCGCTACCGGGGCCTCTGCGCAGTATCTAGGGCTGCCATCGGAAGAGGAATTTATGGGTAAAGGAGTCTCGGCATGCGCTACTTGTGACGGTTTCTTTTACCGCAATCAAAAGGTTGCAGTCGTCGGTGGCGGCAATACGGCGGTTGAGGAAGCGCTCTATTTGTCGAATATTTGTTCGGAAGTGGTATTGATCCATCGCCGCGATAAACTTCGCGCCGAAAAAATGCTCCAAGACAAACTGTTTGCCAAAGAGCGCGACGGTAATATCAGCATCGAATGGAATCATCAATTGGAAGAGGTTCTCGGCGACGATCGTGGGGTCAACGGTGTTGCTGTGACCGATAGCCACAGCGGTGTGCGCAAGGAGATTACCGTCAGCGGGGTATTTATCGCCATTGGTCACAAACCGAATACCGACATTTTTGCCGGACAGTTGAATATGCACGATGGTTATCTCGAGATTTCTGGTGGATTGCAGGGCAATGCCACAGAAACCAGTATCGGCGGTGTGTTTGCGGCCGGCGATGTGGCCGATCACGTCTACCGACAAGCGGTGACCTCGGCCGGAAGTGGCTGCATGGCGGCCCTCGATGCAGAACGCTTTTTGGATGGTTGATTGATATGCCCGTGGTTTGGCTCAGTCCAAAGCATCCGTGGTTTCCGGACCCCTGCAATGCTGAATCCGAACCTGATGGCCTGCTCGCGGTTGGGGGTAACCTAGAACCTAGCACGCTCCTAAACGCGTATCAGGCAGGCATCTTTCCGTGGTACCAAGATGGCGACCCGCTCCTTTGGTGGTCTCCTGCGGTGCGCTGTGTGCTCGAACCAAGCCGTGTTCATGTCTCGCGCAGCCTGCGTAAACTGATGCGTCGAGACGATTACCGGGTGACCACAAACCGCGCGTTTGAAGACGTTATGCATGGTTGTAGTGCCGAGCGAAACCTGCAGCAAACTGGGACCTGGATTACCGCCGAGATGATTGAAGCGTACACCAATTTGCACCGTTGCGGTTTGGCTCATTCGATCGAGGTCTGGCGTGATGAGCAACTCGTGGGCGGACTGTATGGTGTTGCCGTGGGTGGTATTTTTTGTGGTGAATCAATGTTCAGCCGGGTGGCGAGCAGCTCTAAAATTGCTCTAGTCTGCCTGAGCCAAAGATTGGCGGAGGCTAAATACGATTTGATCGACTGCCAGTTGCCGACATCTCATCTCCTCAGCATGGGTGCCACGTCGATCCAGCGCAAAGATTTTATCGAGCGATTGAAATACCAGGTCAACCGCGACCTAGCATGGCCAGCTTTTGACAATGACACGCCGGCGTCTGTGCTTTAGCTCGCTGTATTAGTCTTCGGCTGTAACCTGTTAAACTCGCTGGGTGAGTCATAGGCGTTGCGCGAAGGTATAAAAACACTAGCTTTAGTTTTAGCTATAGCAGTCTTTGAGCTATCGAAGTCGGCAGTTGGGGCATCCGTTAGGAGCCGTTAATATAACACTTGGGAGAACACGGTTGAGTCAAATAATCGCCTCTGAGACGTTTGAGATTGGGCTGCTGTTATCAGAAGCCCATGACTGTAGCTATATACCTGCAGAAACGGCGCGGATGTTGTTCGTCGATCCTGATACCGTGATTGATGTCCCTCTATACAGCCAGTTGAGCCGACTGGGTTTTAGGCGCAATGGCAATTTTTTATATACCCCTCGATGCTTAGGATGCGCACTGTGTCTGGCCAGTCGGGTTGACGTTCAACGTTTTAAACGCAATCGCTCACAAAAGCGTTGCTGGACGAAAAATGCCGATGTAGTCATCGATCAACTGGCAAGTATAGATATGGCCGAGCACTACGAGGTATATTCTGCTTACATCGTTGAGCGCCACTCGGATGGAGATATGTACCCGCCATCGATGAAACAATTCGAAGACTATTTAGGTCGCCCCTGGGAATGCACCAGCTACCTTGAAATGCGATTGGCCGATCAATTGATCGGCTGCGCCGTTATCGACAGTATCGACCATGGCCTCTCAGCCGCCTACACCTACTTTCATCCCGACTTCGCCGACCGAGGCCTCGGCACGCTCGGGGTGTTGTTTCAAATCGAATTAATTCGCAAACTCGGCTTGGATTATCTGTATTTAGGCTACTGGATAGAGCTCTGCGAGAAAATGAGTTACAAGCGAAATTTCCAGCCGCTTGAGGTATTTCGAGACAATTGCTGGCGGGAGCTAAAATGACTTTTGCTAAACAAGTCATTTTAGGGCAAACTTGCGCTCGTTTTAGCAAAGGCACAGATATCGACACATGGCGAAAGAAGAAAACATTGAATTTGAAGGCGAGGTCATCGACACCCTTCCAAACACCACATTTCGAGTTAAACTCGAAAACGGGCACATTATTATTGCCCATATCTCGGGCAAAATGCGCAAGCACTACATCCGTATATTGACCGGCGACAAGGTCAAGGTAGAGATGACGCCCTACGATCTAAGCAAGGGACGAATCACCTTCAGAGAACGCTAGTTCATCCATCATGCGGCCTCAGTGATCGGCGTTAGATCCACGTCGTCTTGCGCCTTTAGGTCCTGCTAGTCATTTATTTAGCGTGATGAGTGCACTGGCACCATAAAATCTCAAGACCAATCGTTGGTGCACAATCACTTAACTGGTGATGATGAGCAGACGGTCAGTTAGGGCACCCACTAGTTTGGTAAATAATCTATAGACAGCACAATCAGTCGTGTCCTAAACAGCGTTTTAAGCGGTTTTTTTCTGCGCAGACATAGTTGACTTAAGTGGCTATGGGGGG
>CESJ01040703.1_pt1 | contig 11056 bp, 9 predicted proteins | sample 356311 | NCBI WGS metagenome assembly CESJ01 (sample SAMEA2621487, study PRJEB7988) | marine metagenome | biome: marine biome (ENVO:00000447); feature: surface water layer (ENVO:00002042); material: "saline water (ENVO:00002010), including plankton (ENVO:xxxxxxxx)" | depth 5 m
GCCGAAGTGCGCTGGCGCCTTGCGGGAGGGCGTCGCGCGGAAAATCACCTCGCCATCGACTAAACTCGATTGTTCTAGGCGCGCGCGAAATACCTCGAGCGTATTCAGCTCGGGATGGTTGGCATCGACCGCCGCGTAAGACAGGTAGACCAATCGATTGCTACTGAATTGCGGGTGCAGCACGATATCCGAAAGCCCACCCTGACCGGCAAAGAGCACCTCGGGCACCCCACTGATCGGCTGGGTTTGGAGCACACCATCGATCACTCGGCGCAAACGGCCAACGCGCTCGGTGACCAGTACTTCGCGATCTGAAATAACCGCAACGCCCCAGGGGTGCTCGAGCCCCTCGGCGAGCGTCTGTAAACGATAATCGTCCGCCCCAGCGCACAACGTGGCGAAAAAAGTCGCGCAAAGCAGCGCAGCTCGCCGCAGAAAAGACCCATTTGCCGTCATTTAGATAGCCTCGTCAGTTGAGATCCAAAGAAATAACCGGCCACGCCGCCCGCGGCGATTAGGTAAAACTTACCGAGCAGCGAGCGCGCGCCGGCGATTAATTCCATATCGGAAAGCGCCAGGGGCATGCAAATAACCAGTACAGCACTGCCTATCGCGCCGGCCAGTGCATAGCTATATCGGGATTCAACAACCCACCAAATCGTCACCACGCGGGTGGCCGAAAAAGCCAACAATAGCGCCACGCCGAGCAGACCGCTCAGCGGTACCTCGCCGTGAATATTCATACCCAGCCAATCTGCAAAAAGGGTCGCACTGACCACCGCGCTATCCACGGGCATGCCGATACTGGCGAGCCAGTATAAATTTGTCGCACTGGTCTGGGCAGTATAGAAGCTGGTGAGGATCAATAACGACAATCCGAACCAAACCAAGTGCTCCCCAAACCACACCAATCGCTTTAACATAGATACCCTCTCCTCGACGCGTCGCTGCTTGCGCTCTGAAGGCAAGTATAGTGCGCTTGGCAATCAGGCGCATCACTACTCGCGCCACAGAGTTTTAACCAGCGCAATAGCCACGGCGTAATCACGACGCTAACACCTGATCGCCAATATACTCACCAATAGGGATAGCCGCGGTCGCGGCTGGCGACGGCGCGTTGCACACGTGCAAACTCCTCGAACTGCGCGCGAACAAAAAATCGTCGGCTAAGGTGCCATCGCGCATTACCGCCTGAGCACGCACTCCAGCTGGATAGGGCAGTAAATCTGAAAGGTTGATCTGCGGGCAGTATTTGCGCACCTGCTGAAGATAACCGGGTCGCCACCAAGAATTTTTGGTCTCTGCCAAACCGGTGCCTAAATGCCTACCTATGGCCCGCCAAAATCCCGGAAACTCGAGCATTTCCTTAATATCTCGCGCGTCGATATTGAATTTTCCGTAGCCCTCGCGCTTCCACCCCAGGGTCGCGTTTGGCCCCACGGTGACCGAGCCGTCGATCATCCGCGTCAGATGTATTCCCAAAAAAGGCAGCTTTGGATCTGGGATCGGGTAGATCAGGTGCGCCACTATGTCGTTGTACTTAGCCGGTAGTCGATAGTATTCGCCGCGAAATGGCACGATTCTAAAATCCGTTTGAATCCCCAACAATGTGACCATACGGTCTGCCATAAGGCCGCAACAAGCGATCATAAAATTGCCGCGCAATGTACCCCGCCGACCCTCAGAGCGTGTAATCAGCGTGATCTCTCGGTCGGATTCAAGCGCATCGATCACCGTGGTGCCGAGCGCCACTTCACCGCCCAGTTGCCGAAAGCTCTGCAGCATGGTTGCTGCCACTTGGCGATAGTCAACGATCGCCGTCGAGGGTACCCAAATGGCACCCAAACCCGTAACGTTCGGCGCTTGCCGTCGCAACTGCGCAGAATCTAGCAATTCGACGGGGACGTCGTGGCCGAGGGCGCGCTGATACAACGATTGCATGCGCTCCACTTCAACAACAGTTGTTGCAACCAATAATTTACCGCAGCGCTGGTACGCGATCTTATGTTGTCGGCAAAAATCTATCGTCGCGGCGGCGCCTCGCTGGCAAAACTGCGCTTTTAAACTGCCCGGAGGGTAGTAAATCCCAGCGTGGACAACACCGCTATTATGACCACTTTGATGACTAGCCACCCGCGGTTCTTTGTCGAGCAATAACACTCGGGCGGTCGGACAGCGGCGCTTTAATTGCCAGGCCGTGGAGATGCCAACAATACCTCCGCCGACAACAAGATAGTCATAATTGTCGACGCTTTTCACAACGGCCAACACACCTATGTTTGAGTTTAGCGGACGTCTGCACGACTGCCCACAGAAATTTTCGCTCTAACGATCAAGCGCACGATACACCTCTAGCAAAATATTATCGCCGGTAAAGTTTGCCCATTTTATTATTAATCACAGGTTTTTATATTCCAAATTAAGCGATGTTCAACGCCCAATCAACGGCTTTTTGTGCGTGAATATGCGCAGTATCCAAGAGTCGAACCCCTGTATCCGATTGATTAACCAGCAAGCCAATTTCGGTACACCCGAGAATCACCGCCACGGCACCTTGCCGAGCCAAGGATTCAATAATCCTTAAATAATGGGTTTTTGATCGGTGACTAACGATGCCGACGCACAGCTCTTGGTAGATCACGTCGTGGATAATTTGCCGGTCTTGGCGATTGGGAACTAGCACCTTTAAGCCGTGTTTTTCGCGGAGCCTAGCTGTATAAAAATCTTCCTCCATAGTAAAAGCGGTACCCAGTAATCCTAAGGTGCCGGCGTTATCGGTTATAGCAGCCTCGGCCGTTGTGTCTGCTATATGCAGTAAGGGGATATCAATCGCGGCCTCGATCTGTGGCGCGACCTTATGCATGGTGTTGGTACAAATAAGTAATAATTCGGCGCCCGCCGATTGCACATTTTGCGCCGCTTCGATGAGTATCTTTGTCGTTGCTTGCCAATCACCTTGCTGCTGAAGCACGGCAATTTGCTCGAAATCGACGCTATACATAACGATTTTGGCTGAGTGCAAGCCGCCCAGCGCCGCGTGGGTCGCCTCGTTAATCGCACGATAATACGCCAGCGTGCTCTGCCAACTCATACCGCCTAATAGACCAATGGTTTTCATATGACTCCTTTCACTGCGATTTGTATGTCACGGTTAAAGCGCCTAAACCTGGGGCGCGCAGCCGAACCACATTAACTAATGCCGATAATGATCGCGGGCAGGGTCTGTGCCGCTGTCATCGCGCAAACCTGTGCGGCAATCAAAAGAGGTTCCTGCACGGTTAAACAGCCAAAGGACACGGGCTTGTCCAATCTGCCAGCTTAAACCCAACGTCGAGTGGTTGCCTTGTAGTCAACAAACGCTTGACCAAAAATCTTTTGCATTGCCGCCTCTTCGGGGAGAATTTGGAATTTTGTAATAAAGAGAACGAACATCAACACAACAACAATACCCCCAACAACATTGAATTTTAAAGTCGCAGAGAGCAACATCAGTAGCATCCCGATATACATTGGATTTCGCGAATATTTGAAGATACCTGAGATGACCAGTGAGGAGGCTTTTTCTGGTTGTAGAGGATTTACCGTAGTCTGTTGTTGTTTAAAAGACAAAACAGCTGCGCTCAAGGTTGCGATGCCAAGCAGAAAAAACGCCGCACTGAAAATATCAGCGACAGTGTGATGATAGGTTGGAAAAAGCGATCTAGAGAGGTAGATCGCTAATCCGCTGATCGCAGTAACAATCGGTGGTGGTATTTTGTTATGCATTTTTTGCAGGTTTACGGTTCCCTGTAATTCTCACTGAGAATTCCTTTTTATTTTAAGGCTTTTGTTAATTTTTCCAAACGGACAATCGCAACTACTCCAACCATCCCAAAAAAAACCCATTACCGTTCACCCTTCCATAATTTCCTCTGTTTAATTCCCGATTTTGTATCACTCCACGGTTACGGATTTTGCAAGATTCCTCGGTTGATCGACATCGGTGCCCTTTAACAGTGCGACATGGTAGGACAGTAACTGCAGCGGCAAGGTGTAGACGATCGCCTCGAGACTCTTCGGCACCGACGGCATATCGATCACCGTAATACCCGGCTCACTGATAAACCCAGCGTCGCGGTCGGCGAACACGAACAACTGCCCACCGCGAGCGCGCACTTCGTGGAGATTGGATTTTAATTTTTCCAGCAACTCATTGTTCGGCGCAACGGTGACCACCGGCATGTCCTCATCGACCAGTGCCAGGGGCCCGTGCTTCAATTCACCTGAGGGGTATGCCTCGGCGTGAATATAAGATATTTCTTTAAGTTTCAGTGCGCCCTCAAGCGCGATCGGATACTGCTCACCGCGACCTAAAAATAGTGCGTGATGTTTGTTGGCAAACGACTCCGAAACCTCTTCAATCACGCCGTTGAGCGCCAGCACCTGATGACAGAGGTCGTGGAGCCGGTGGAGGTTTTGTACCCACTCGGCTTCGACCGCCGCGGTTAACCCACAGTGCTTGGCAAGCGCCAACGCCAATAACTGTAAGGCCACCAATTGAGTGGTAAACGCCTTGGTCGAGGCAACCCCAATTTCTGGGCCAGCCATAGTCATCAGTGAGATATCGGACTCGCGAACCAGCGAGCTATTGGCAACGTTGCAAATCGCCAAAAACCCCAAGTAACCGCTCTCCTTGGCCTTGCGCAACGCTGCAAGGGTGTCGGCAGTCTCGCCGGACTGCGAGATCGAAACGAACAGCGTGCCCGCTGGTACCGCCACCACGCGGTAGCGGTACTCACTCGCCACCTCGACCTGACAGGGTGTGCCGGCAAGTTCCTCAAGCCAATATTTAGCCACTAGCCCCGAGTGATAACTAGTGCCACAAGCGACAATATGCACCCCCTTCGTCGACGCGAACAAGGTCTCTGCGCGGTGGCCGAAAATGGCTTCGCGAATGTGATCGTCGGCAATGCGTCCCGCAAAAGTGTCACCGAGCACACGCGGTTGTTCAAATATTTCCTTTTGCATAAAGTGCCGATAACGACCCTTTTCGGCAATCTGATCGGTCTCTTCCAACTGTTGTAAGGGGCGGTCTACCAACTGGTTACTGGGGTTGTATATGTGATAACCGTCGGCGCTCAACTCGACCAAGTCGCCCTCTTGTAAAAAGATAAATCGGTCGGTTACCTGACGCAACGCCATCTGATCTGAGGCAATGAAGTGTTCGTCGATGCCCACACCAATCACCAGTGGGCTGCCGCTTCTAGCGCCAATCACGGTGCCGGGACGATCTGTATGCACCACAGCTAACGCGTAAGCGCCATCCAAACGGGTGAGCGCCGCAGCTACTGCAGCACGCAGACTGGGCTCTTTTTTAAGGCAGCTATGGATCAAGTGAGCGATCACTTCGCTGTCCGTTACGGACGTAAAATGATAATTTTGGTCACGCAATTCAGCGCGTAATGCATCGTGGTTCTCAATAATACCGTTGTGCACGATAGCGACTCCGCCCGAGGTGTGGGGGTGGGAATTTACCGTGCTCGGCTCGCCGTGGGTGGCCCAGCGGGTGTGCGCGATGCCCGTATGACCGGCGACTGGGTCTAACGCCGCAAGCGCCTCTAAATCTGCCACCTTACCCTTGGCTTTTCGGGTCTCTAGGTGGTTGTGCCGGTCGATCATCGAAATCCCTGCTGAGTCGTAGCCACGGTACTCGAGGCGGCGCAGTCCTTCTATCAAGATTTTATAGACGTTTCTTGTAGCGGCAACAGCGACGATTCCACACATGCTTTAATCTTCCTTTTTTATTGGCCTTTGCCAGCCGGCAATATTGCGCTGCTTAGCACGGCCCACCGCGAGTTCGGCATCGCTGACATTTTTCGTCAGGGTGGTGCCCGCGGCGACAAAACCACCATCGCCAATTTCAACCGGCGCAATTAAGGTGCTGTTCGAACCGATGAAAACTTCGTTGCCAATCTGCGTCAGGTATTTATTGGCGCCATCATAATTACAAGTAATGGTGCCGGCGCCCACGTTTACATGATCCCCTAACTCAGCATCGCCAATGTAACTCAGATGATTAATCTTGCTGCCTTCGCCGACACGGGCCTTTTTGGTTTCGACAAAATTACCGACCTTGGCATGTTTACCCAGCACCGTACCCGGTCTAAGTCGTGCGAATGGGCCAACGCTGCAGCACTCGCCCAGCACCGCGGATTCGATCACTGAATTGGCTTTAATCTCCACGCCATCGGCGATCGTGCTGTCGCTTATTATACAGTTTGCGCCAATAGTAACGCCGGAACCGATCGTCACATTGCCGCTAAACACACAGTTAATGTCGATATAATTATCCACTCCGGCGACCAGTTCACCGCGCTGATCGAAGCGCGCGGGGTCCGCGAGTGTAGTGCCAGCGAGCATCAACTCGCGTGCCAACTGACCTTGATGTGCGCGCTCTAACTCCGCCAGTTGTACCCGGTCATTGATCCCTTGAACCTCGTTGGCGGAAATCGGTTGAATACTTTTAACGCTGAAGTCATGGGCACGCGCTACAGCGATCAGATCAGTCAGATAGTATTCGCCCTGAGCGTTGTTATTATTAATTTGCGGTAGCCACGCCTTTAATTGACCGACCCCAAGCGCCATCACACCGGTATTGATTTCGTTGATATTAAGCTGCTCTGCATTGGCATCGCGGTGCTCGACGATAGATTCGATGGCGCCCTCGGTGCCGCGCACAATGCGCCCGTAACCACTGGGATTATCCGTCTGCAAAGTCAGCAGCGCGATCTGTTGCGGACCCACCGCATCGAGCATTCGGGCAATGGTGGTGGCGTTAATCAACGGCACATCTGCGTATAGAATTAGCGCAACCGCTCCGGCGCGCAAGTGCGGCAACGCCGCCTGTACAGCATGCGCGGTGCCCAGTTGCTCGCCCTGACGGACAAATAGGTGCTCACCATCGGCGAAAGTCTGCTCAACCTGCGCTGCGCCGTGGCCGGTGACGACTATACTCTGGCCATCCGGCACCGTTCCAGCGGCGGCCAATACGTGTTCCAACATGGGCCGCCCACCGAGCGGGTGCAACACTTTAGGCAGATCGGATTGCATTCGCGAGCCTTTGCCGGCGGCGAGAATAACAACATCGGTATAGTTCATAAGCAGGTTTCTAAAACTCCATAGAAGATCGCACAACCAGCCATATTTCGGCGTTTAAAGGTACTGCCTTATCGGCCGCGACACAAGCTCTAAGGTGGGGTCGTAGATACGATGAAAAATATCTGGGCAAAAAAAAGGGTGGCATAGCCACCCTTTTTTCGAACGCGGAATCAACCACCCAGTTTTTTACGCAGTGTCTGCACGGTGCGCAACTGCGCCGAAGCCTCGGCGAGCATGGTCGCTGCCTTGGAGTAGTCAATTTCACCGGATAAATTGGCCATCGCCTGCTCAGCAGATTTGACCGCTTCTGCCGCTGCCGCCTCGTCAATATCTGCAGCGCGCACCGCTGAATCTGCCAAGATTGAAATACTGTTGGGTTGTACCTCTATATAACCGCCGGAGAGGTAATATATTTCCTCCTCGCCGCTATCCCTAATCAGGCGCACCGGCCCCGGATTGAGATCACTCAACAACGCAGCATGCCCCGGAGTAATCCCCATCTCACCGAGAGATCCCGTGGCCACCACCATGCCGACCGAACCAGAAAACAGCGATTCGTCTGCACTAACAATGTCACAATGTACGGATGTGGTCATTCAACTGCGCCTCTATGAGCTTCAATTTAAAGGTTTTTACCCTTCTCAATGACTTCATCAATCGAGCCAACCATGTAAAAAGCCTGCTCGGGTAGATGATCGTACTCGCCGTCTAAAATGCCCTGGAAGCCGGCGATGGTATCTTTAAGAGAGACGTATTTACCGGGTGCCCCAGTAAATATTTCCGCGACGTGAAAGGGTTGCGACAAAAAGCGTTCGATTTTACGCGCTCGTGCCACCGCCAACTTATCCTCTTCAGAAAGTTCGTCCATACCCAAGATAGCAATAATATCCTTGAGTTCTTTATAACGCTGGAGAACCGTTTGCACCCCACGTGCTACGTCGTAATGCGCCTGACCAATAATCAGTGGGTCGAGTTGTCGAGAGGTCGAATCGAGTGGATCAACCGCCGGATAAATACCTTTGGACGCAATGTCTCTGCTCAATACCACGGTCGAGTCAAGGTGCGCAAAGGTGGTCGCCGGCGACGGATCGGTTAGATCGTCCGCTGGCACATAAACCGCCTGCACCGAGGTAATCGATCCGACCTTGGTAGAGGTGATGCGTTCTTGAAGAACACCCATCTCCTCAGCCAACGTCGGCTGATAGCCAACCGCGGAGGGCATACGTCCAAGCAGCGCTGACACCTCAGTACCTGCTAGGGTGTAGCGATAAATATTATCGACGAACAGCAGCACATCCTTTCCTTCGTCGCGGAACTTCTCAGCCATCGTCAAGCCAGTAAGCGCTACGCGGAGCCGGTTTCCTGGCGGTTCGTTCATTTGACCGTAGACCATGGCAACTTTCGACTCGCTCGGGGTTTCTATGTTAACCACACCCGAGTCCTGCATTTCATAGTAGAAGTCATTACCCTCTCGAGTGCGCTCTCCAACACCGGCAAACACCGATAAGCCAGAGTGTTCAGTCGCAATGTTGTTGATCAGTTCCATCATGTTGACAGTCTTGCCAACACCGGCACCACCAAATAGCCCGACCTTGCCGCCCTTGGCAAATGGACACACTAAGTCAATCACCTTAATGCCTGTCTCCAACAGTTCGTCAGAAGCAGACAGTTCGTCATAGGCCGGTGGCTTGCGGTGAATCGCCATAGTTTCACTAGCACCAATCGGGCCCTTTTCGTCGATCGGGTTGCCGAGCACATCCATGATCCGGCCCAACGTCTCGATGCCCACTGGCACCGAGATAGGCGCCTGAGTGTTTTTCACTGCGAGGCCTCGGCTGATGCCCTCGGAGGAACCCATGGCAATGGTTCGAACCACGCCGTCCCCCAGTTGCTGCTGCACTTCAAGGGTCAAACCTTTTTCGTCGACCACTAGGGCGTCATACACACTGGGCACTTGGTCGCGCGGGAATTCCACATCGATTACTGCGCCAATAATTTGTACGATTCTTCCGCTACTCATGTCCGGTTCCTCTTCACTAAACTGTAAAATTTATTGGGCGCTATACGGCCGCCGCACCACTGACTATTTCCGACAACTCTTGGGTAATGGCCGCTTGGCGCGCCTTGTTATACAGAAGTTGCAACTCATCGATCAATTCACCCGCGTTCTCAGTGGCGTTTTTCATTGCCAACATTCGCGCTGCCTGCTCGCAGGCCTTATTCTCAACCACGCCCTGATAGACTTGAGATTCAATGTAACGAACCAACATACCATCCAATAGCGCCACCGCATCCGGCTCATAAATGTAATCCCAATGATGACTCAAGGTATCGTCGGCACTGGGAGCTAGAGGCAATAGTTGTTCTACGGTCGGTGTTTGAGTCATAGTATTGACGAACTCGTTGCTCACCAAGTACAACTTGTCGATGCGTCCTTGGTCATAAGCATCCAACATCACCTTGATGCCGCCGATCAAATCTTCGGATGCCGGTTCGTCACCGACGTCCTTGATGCTGGCAACCACGTTGCCGCCGACGCTGGCAAAAAAACTCACGGCTTTATTACCGATCACACAGATATCGACTTGGACGTTATCTTCAGACCAGCCATGCATGGACTTGATCGCCGCCTTAAACAAGTTAATATTCAAACCGCCGCAAAGTCCACGATCGGTGGAAACCAAGATGTAACCCACTCGCGCCACATCGCGTTGCTGCAAGTAGGGGTGCCGATACTCGGAAACCGAGTTGGCAACATGGCCAACTACATCACGAATGCGCTGCGCGTAGGGTTTACCCAGCGACATGCGCTCTTGCGCCCGGCGCATCTTACTAGCCGCTACCATCTCCATTGCGCTGGTAATTTTTTGGGTACTACCAATACTCGCAATTTTGGTTTTAACTTCTTTTCCGACTGCCATGATCTATGTCCGTGTCCGCGATGGGCTACCAGGTTTGAGTAGCGACAAATTTATCGAGGGCCGCTTTAAAACCGGCTGCAATATCGTCGTTGTAGGCGCCCGACTGGTTGATTTGGTCCATTAAATCTGCATGCTCGGCTTTCATGTAGGACAGCAGTGCTGCCTCAAAATCACCAATTTTATTGACCTCGATCGGCTTCAGATATCCTTGGTCGGCAGCAAATACCATCACGCCCATCTCGGCGATCGACTGCGGTGAATACTGCTTCTGCTTCATCAATTCAGTCACGCGTTCACCGTGATCCAACTGTGCCTTGGTGGCCTGATCGAGATCCGACGCAAACTGGGAAAATGCCGCCAACTCGCGATACTGCGCCAGCGCTGTTCTAATTCCGCCAGACAGCTTCTTGATGATTTTCGTCTGCGCTGCGCCTCCCACTCGAGATACCGAAATACCGGCATTCATCGCAGGCCTAATGCCCGCATTGAACATATCTGCCTCGAGAAAGATCTGCCCATCGGTAATAGAAATTACGTTGGTTGGCACAAAAGCCGATACATCACCAGCCTGCGTTTCAATTACCGGCAGTGCAGTGAGTGAACCAGTCTGACCTTTAACTTCGCCACCGGTAAATTTTTCGACATAATCGGCATTAACTCGCGCAGCGCGTTCGAGCAATCGCGAGTGGAGATAAAATACATCGCCAGGATAGGCCTCGCGTCCCGGCGGCCGCTTCAGGAGCAACGAAATTTGACGGTAAGCCCAGGCTTGCTTGGTCAGATCATCGTAAATAATCAGCGCATCTTGACCACGATCGCGGTAGTACTCGCCCATGGTACAACCAGCAAATGGGGCCAGATACTGCATTGCAGCAGGGTCAGACGCGGTCGCCGCAACGACCACTGTGTGCTCCATTGCGCCATGTTCTTCTAACTTTCGCACCACTGCAGCTACCGAGGCGGCTTTTTGGCCAATAGCGACATAGATGCACTTGATG
>CESJ01038000.1_pt1 | contig 11051 bp, 5 predicted proteins | sample 356311 | NCBI WGS metagenome assembly CESJ01 (sample SAMEA2621487, study PRJEB7988) | marine metagenome | biome: marine biome (ENVO:00000447); feature: surface water layer (ENVO:00002042); material: "saline water (ENVO:00002010), including plankton (ENVO:xxxxxxxx)" | depth 5 m
TAGGTTGAGCAACTGCGCAATAGCCGGTGCTTGTACGATGCGCTGCGCGACATCGCGCTGCGTCTTGCTGAGCTGGTTGAGCTTGGCGGTCAGGTCTCTGACCCGGGCTTTGAGTGCGGCAACCTCGTTGTTGGCCGAATTTTGTTGGGCGATGGTCTCCAGTAAGGAGGTGTCGTAGGCGCCGCGTATTTTTTCAAGTTTTGCATTTACTTGGCTAATCTCGGTGCCCAAACGTAGCTGCTTGTCGAGGCGGGTGGCCAGCGAGCGGTCATTTGCGATGCTGTCTAGCATGCGTAGCAACGGTCTACAGGCGGCGTGGACATCGTTTGGTTGCCGCAGCGGATGGCGGTAATTTAGATCGTTTTGATAATAGGGGATCGCCCGGGCCATTTTGTCGAGCGCATTGCTCGGCGTCCAGGCTCGATCGATAACGATAGCTCGGCAGTGCTCGGGGATTACATCGTAGGAATTGGCCAATTGATCGCTATGATCGTCGAGCCCGCGAAAAATTGACATCAGGATAAACACGTCCAGCATTAACACCACGGTCAGCGCCGCTTTGCCAATGGGATAATTGTTGAGTCGGGTGAGTCCGCGACCTATCGCGGTGAGTTTACTTATCATGGCATAGTCCTGTATCGATAAACCGTCCGTGTCTTTAACATCATACCCCAATCCGATTTTTAGCATCGTTCAAGTTCTCGGCGCTATTCTGTCGACTGTTATGGGTGCGTCTGACGTGGGCCGAGTGCCGAGGGTTGCATCTACTAAAAGGTCTGGGGTCAGATGTTTCGGGAACTGATCTGCACGCCCAAGTCTCTGCATGGCAGGGTATTTATAGAGCGCTTACCGCGTTATTGAGGGGCTGTTTACAGGCCGTAGTTGGATCCCTCGGCATCGAGTATCGCCTTTAACTCGTCGAGGTGCCGCGTGGCTTGGTCTGGGTAGTCGGCCAATTCGCGCGCGGTTTTGGCGGCGATGTCATGGGGCATTACCCGTAGCGGCTGGCCGGTTTGTAACGCGTGGATATAAGTTTTTGCGGCGCGTTCAAAATAGTACATGCGGTTGAAGGTGTCGGCCACCGTATCGCCGATCACCACAACACCGTGATTACCCATGATCAGCACCTGTTTTTGGGGGTCGTCCAGCAGCGCAGCACAGCGCTGGCCCTCCTCGGTAAACGCCAAGCCGCCGTAGTCGTTGTCGATCGCGTAGCGACCGTAAAAGGTTGCGCAATTTTGATCGATTGGCGGCAGACGGCTATCGGCTAGTGACGCCAGTACCGTGGCATAGGTCGAGTGCACGTGCATGACGCATCGAGCGTGGGCACAGTGACTGTGAAGACCGCCGTGAAGTCCCCAGGCGGTCGGGTCTGGGGCGTTTGGGCGGTCGAGGGTTGTCGCGTCAGAGGCGTCGACGACGATCAGGTCAGAGGCGCGGATGCGCGAAAAATGTATTTGGTTGGGGTTGATTAAAAACTGCGTGCCGGTACCGGCGATGGCCAGCGAAAAATGGTTGGCCACCGCCTCGTGCATCCCCAACCGCGCCGTCCAGCGGAAGGCTGCAGCTAAGTCGATACGCGCTTGGCGCTCATCAGAGATTGGCCTGTTGGTGCCCATAACGTGATCCGTTGTAACTGGCGGATCGCCCACAGTGGCGATCGTGCAATGTCGAGGGGCATAGGCTAACACTCTATAATGTTGACCGGAACCTCGAGAACGTTAATTGCCAACCCGCCGCGCGCGGTCTCTTTGTATTTATCTTGCATGTCACGACCAGTATCGCGCATGGTCTTGATCACCTGATCGAGCGATACAAAGTGCTCGCCATTGCCGCGCAGGGCCATGCGTGCGGCGCTAATCGCCTTGATCGCGCCTATGGCATTGCGCTCGATGCACGGCACCTGCACCAACCCGCCGATTGGGTCGCAGGTGAGGCCGAGGTTGTGTTCCATGGCAATTTCGGCGGCATTTTCTACTTGGCTGGGCGTGCCTCCGAGCCGCTCGGTCAGGGCACCGGCGGCCATCGAGCAGGCCGAACCCACCTCGCCCTGACAGCCGACTTCGGCGCCAGAGATTGAGGCGTTGATTTTATAGAGGATACCGATCGCCGCAGCGGTGAGTAAAAAGCGACCGATATCATCGTCTTCAACGCCCTTGCAGTGATCGAGATAGTATTTGAGCACCGCGGGAATGATGCCGGCGGCCCCGTTGGTGGGAGCGGTAACGACCCGCCCGCCGGACGCGTTTTCTTCGTTGATTGCCAGCGCATACAGCGTTACCCAGTCCATCGCTACCATCGAGTGGTCGCTCAGACTGTTGGATTGATCGAGCAGTTGCCGGTGCAGGTTTGCGGCGCGACGTTTAACCCGCAATCCACCGGGCAGAATGCCCTCGGCGGCGCAGCCCGAGGCGATGCAATCGTCCATCGCTCGCCAAAGCTCGAGCAGACCCTCCTTGGTTTGCGCTTCGCTGCGCCAGGCGCACTCGTTTGCCAGCATCAGGGCGCTAATCGACAGGCCGCTGTCATCGCAGCGCTGCAGCAGTTCATTACCGCTAGCGAAAGGATGCGCCAAGTTGATTGGGTCATCGACGACAATGTCTGCCGAGGCGGCGCACTCGTCGATCACAAACCCGCCGCCCACCGAGTAGTAGGCGCGCGCGGCGAGGCGCTGGCCGGATCGACTATAGGCGCTGAAGCGCATGCCGTTGGAGTGAAAAGGCAGCGTTTGATTGCGATGAAAGATCAGGTCGTTGCGGTAGCTAAAGGGAATGTCTCTGCGGCCTAACAACCGCAATATGCCGCCGTCGCGAACCGCGGCGATGCGCGGATTGATCGAGGGCACGTCGACCGATTCGGGGGTTTCACCCTCGAGGCCGAGTATGATCGCGCCCGGTGAGCCATGACCCGCGCCAGTGGCACCCAGCGAGCCAAACAACTCGGCGGTGACGCGATCACAGCGCTCGGTGAGCTGGTCGCTCTCGAGATTGTGTGCGAACTGCGCGGCGGCCTTCATCGGGCCGACGGTGTGCGAACTCGATGGGCCAATGCCAACCTTAAACAGGTCAAAGGTGCTGATAGACATACTTGCCTCCGGTGTTTGGCGGCCTTTTTAGTATGCTGCCCTTGGTCCGTTCCCGTTCGAGCTACGCCCGTACAAAGCATAGTGCACCAGAATAACATTTGTTAAGTTAATAGTTTGAATATATGTATTTGATTATTAAATGTACTGCTCTGGCCGATAGGATGGTTGCAGTCGCGCATGGCATGGCATGGCACGGTGCTGGGGGTGGTTGAGCATGTGTGATGTTGCTGCCGCGCGGCTATATAACATGGCGTGCCGAGTAGCGAATTACGCACCGATCAACGCACGGGGTTAGCGGTCAGCTCTGATCGCGTAATTGGGCGGTCCAAAGGTCGAAGTATCGGCCCTTTTTATCCAGCAGTTGGTCGTGTGTGCCCTGTTCGACCAGCGCGCCCTGATGCAACACCACAATCTTGTCGGCATTGACTACGGTCGATAGGCGGTGGGCGATGATCAGGCTGGTGTGGTCTTTGGATATTTCTTGCAACGCCGACATGATCGAACGCTCGGACTGACTGTCGAGGGACGAGGTGGCCTCGTCAAACACCAAAATAGGCGGCTGCTTTAAAATGGTACGGGCAATCGTAACCCGCTGCTTTTCGCCACCGGAAAGCTTTAACCCGCGTTCGCCAACGATGGTGTCCGAGCCCTCGGGTAGCACCGCGATAAACTCGGCTAGGTGGGCCAGTTCGATGGCCCGATGGACTTGCTGGTCGGTGGCATTGGGATTGCCGTAGCGAATGTTCTCAAAAATGGAGTCGTTAAAAAGCACCGTATCTTGGGGAACGATGCCGATGGCTTGGCGAAGACTTTCGAGGTTGACCGCCGTGATGTCTTGGCCATCGATGGCGATGTGGCCCTGATCTGCATCGTAAAAACGAAACAACAATTTTGTTAAGGTCGATTTGCCGGCGCCGCTTGCGCCGACGATCGCCACCTGTGTGCCCGGTTCAACGCACAGATCCAGCGATTTAAGAATAGGGCGGTCGGGCGAGAACGCAAAAGACACTTGGTTAAAACTGATTGCACCTTGGGTTATGTTCAGTGGTGGGGCGTCGTCGGTTTGGTGAATCTTGCTGGATAACGACATCAGGGCAAACATGTTCTCGATGTTGGCGGTGGACCCGCGTATCTCGCGGTACACAAACCCCAAAAAGTTGAGCGGTAAAAACAACTGCAACATAAAGGCGTTGATCAAAACAAAATCGCCAATCGTCATGGAGCCATCGGCCACGCCCTCCGCCGCGAGCCACATCATCGACGCCATGGCAACAGAAATGATCAACGCCTGACCCGTGTTTAAACCCAGCAGCGATAGGCGGTTTTTACGTTTGGCCTGCTCCCATGCGTACAGCGCTTTGTCGTATCGTGCCGCTTCGTACTCTTCGTTGGTGAAGTACTTAACGGTTTCGTAATTTAGCAAACTCTCTATGCGCAGCGTGCTGGCTTTAGAATCGGCTTGGGCGGCCTCGCGGACAAATTCGGTTCGCCAGTCGGTTGTGACCATCGAAAAGCCAATGTAGAGGATCACCGCGATGATGGTAATAATGGCAAATCCAGCACCATAATTGTACAGCAACAGGCCAATCACGAAGGCGATCTCGAGCAGCGTTGGGATGATGTTAAAGACAAAAAAGCGCATCAAAAAATTGATCCCGCTAATGCCCCGTTCGATATCGCTAGACAGCCCGCCGGTGCGCCGGTCGAGGTGAAAATCTAAATCTAAGCCGTGCACGTGCCGAAAGACTTGAAGGCCAATCTTGCGCATTGCCCGCTCGGTGACGCGGCCAAAGATGGTATCGCGGATCTCGCCCAGTAAGATCATAGAAAAGCGCGCAAAGCCATAGGCCAGAAGCAGCGCAGCGGGTATCACCAGCAGGCTGGATCGCGCGTCTAGGCTGAGCGAATCGACAATGTGCTTGAGCAAAAAGGGGCTTGAAACACTGGCGGATTTGGATAGCACCAAGCAAAACAGCGCTAGCGCAATCCGCGATCTGTAGTCGAGCAAATGGGGCCAGATGGCTTTGAATACTCGCCAGTGTATTTCTCGTTCGGCGTTGTCAGCATAATTGCTGGGTATCATGATGGATCCCGTGAACTCGTGTTATTGTTATGTGGCGGGCATTAGGCGGCGCATTATGGGCGCGCTGTGGGTTGCCGTCGATGGCTAATTGTTTTAAATCAATTACACTGCGACCCTTGCGCGCTCGACGCTCGAGGTGCTTTTTAACCACTTTAGAGCCGCGGACACCGCCGACTCAAGGTTACCGGCCACCCACAGGCCACTCGGCTTGCATAGGCTATGTATACGAGGTGGCGGGCTCGGTAGACCTCGCCAAGCACGAACAAGGCAGGATGATGGGCAAAACAGGGTGGGGGGAGTGGACGTTTCTGAGGGCCTGTGCAACCTAGCGAGCGATTTAAAAATAATGGGTGCCAGAGTCACATTAACGCGTGTTTTTGAGATAAGGCCGCCTAGTAAAAACGCCAAAGAACCAAAAACACACACAAGCGCGTAATTTCGACTAGATTTTAAACACAACATACCGAAAAGGATTTTGCTCTTACAGGTGCTGCAGGTCTCGCTAAAAAGACCCTTTGCACTGTTACTTTTTGTGTCTTAGCGGTGCAGTGTGTTGACTAATTGTGCCAATCAATGGAGTCGGGCCCGATTGATTCTTGATTTCATTATAGCCCACTAATAACCCCTAGCATAAACCGCTATTGCGGCGATCTATGCTTTATCGGTGCTTCAGATCGGGTCTAAAAGTTATAGCGTACGTTGATTTCAACGCTGCGCGGTGGATCGATCAGTTTGAAATATGAACCATTGAATCCCTGCGGGCCCAGCGGTATATCGTTGCCCCACATAAAGGTAGCTTCGTCGGTCAGGTTTTTACCCACCACAGAAATTTGCCACTGGTCGTCGCTAGCAAGAGCGATGCGGGCGTTGAGCTTGCCAAAGCTCTCTTGGATCAAGTTCTCATCCAAATCGGCGCCAATAACTACATCGTCGCTCCAGTTGTAGTCCAAGCCAGCACTCAAGACCATACCTGATGACAGTTCGGTCTGGTAGTTGATACCAACATTAGCCGTGTATTCAGGCGCAAACTGTAACGGCTTACCGCTCAAGTCTTGAGTACACCCACGCGGTGTGACCAAGCTTTGCGCTAGGTTGCAACCTGCGCCTGGGAACGACTTGTAGGTCGCATCCAGATAGGCAAAGGCACCATTGAGAGTGATCTCTTCGCTGACACGGAAGAGGACATCGGCTTCAATACCCTGAACTTCAGACTCGGCGGCGTTACCCACCACAAAGGCTGCGTTGCCATCAAAGGTAGACACCTGCACATCTTCGTAGGTGCTTACATAGGCCGCTATGTTAAGTCGTCCGCGACCATCTGCAAGATCAATTTTGGCGCCGAGCTCCACCGTTTCAACTGACTCGTCTTCGAAGTCGGCGAGATCGTCGGTAACGCCACCAACGGTTTGGACTTCACGGCCCATGCCGTTATCCTCGTCAAATCCGCCTGCCTTGTAGCCGTTGCCGATTTCCAGATAGACCATTGCCTCATCGTTCATATCCCACTGAAAATTGACATGGCCAGTGACATGGTCTTCTTCGCGTTGTCGGGTGTAGCTGTGCGCCTTTGCTAGGTTTAACGCAGAGCTGTAAACCGCATTCAATGCCGGTAGTGGCATCGTTGGGGTATCTGTTACCCTGTCGGCGTAACCATTAGCCAGCAGCCAGTCGTTGATGTAGCCAGACTTAGCGTTCTTGGACATGTCTTTTTCATCTTCCGAATAACGCAAACCAGCGGTAATGCGAAAGCTATCGCTGACATGGTAAGTCCCTTCGGCAAAGACCGACCAACTGTCGGCGTCTTGTTTAAAGGAATTAATGGCGGTCGCATCCAAAATGCCGCTCTGGGTTCTTGGGTTTAAATTGCCACCCAAGACTGCAGCAGCAAAACTTGCGCCGCCCAGAGCTGGGTTCGGTCGGTTCAGTAGGGCAAATATACCAGCCTGCAGCGGCGGTACTCCGGACAGATTGACATGCGTGAAGCGCTCGTTAGATAGCTCTTCAGTCTGAAAGAAAGCGCCGGTCAGATACTCGAACGTGTCGTCGCTTGGCGAGCTGATAATCAGCTCGGCACTGAATTGCTCGTGCGCCTCGGTGCGCCCACGATTTAGCAACCTCAGAGGACTGAAGTCTGAGTCCAAGCTATTGTTGAACTCGTAGTCGGTGTAACCGATCACGGCTTTAACGCCATGCTCAGCGTAGGTGCCGTCAAGTGTAACCTGAAAGATGTTTGACTCATTGTCATCATAGAGCGGCATATTGCGTACATTTTGGCCATAGCTGGTGTAGCCAAAGCCGGCTTCAAAATTTGTCGAACCGAAAGGCGTCGCATAGAGCGCCGCCGCCCCGCCGGACGCTAGGCTCGGGTTAGTTATCGCGGTCACTGTTTGGCGACCCAAAACATCTAAATTTCCATGTTCGGCTTTGATGGTGGCAGTCCAATCTTCGTTGACATCAATCGCCAGCGTGGCGCGCGCATAGAGGCTTTCTTTTTGTGGGCCATCGACGCCGTCGGCAGCGCGGTTGCGCACATAGCCTTCGTCTTCGTAAGAGCGCACAGCCAGACGACCGCGAACTGAATTACTTAACTGTCCGGAGATCACGGCAGTGATCGTTTTGGCCTCCAGTTCGCTGGTGTAGCCGGCACTCACGTAGCCTTCAAATTCTTCGGTGGGTTGTGCCGTGGTGATATTCATTGCTCCGGCGATAGTGTTTTTGCCGAACAGCGTCGATTGTGGGCCCTTGAGAACTTCTACGCGCTCTAGATCGAGAAATCTGCCCCTCGCGCTGCGTCCGCGGCCGAAATAAACACCATCTACAAAGGTACCGACGGACTGTTCAAACCCGTAGTTAACGCCTGAGCCAATACCGCGAATAAATATTTGCGTGCCGGTAGAGGCCTCACTCATGTGTACGTTTGGAATGTAGCTACTCAGATCTTCTATCGTATGGATCGACTTATTTTCTATTTGCTGTCCGCTAATGACAGATATGGCGATCGGTACCTGCTGCAACCCCTCTTGTCGTTTGGTCGCGGTAACGATGATCTCCTCTAGCATTAATTCGGAGGCATTGCTTTGTAAGACAGAACTTACCAGCAACGCGGTTGCCAAAATGGCGTGGTAGACTGTTTTTAATTTCATAGTGATCGAGCCTCAAAACGTCGGTAGAGTGGGTAGATGTTAGCCAAGCGGATAATCATTGGTTGTAAGCGAAAAGTGTCACTCGTTATTGGTTTTAGTATAGATTTTATGAACACTATTTCTGACCGCAGTAACAACAAAAATTTATGCGTCGTTTATTGTTGTTCTACTTGATTATCATAGTGGGCTATACCTAAATTATTACTGACTTGCGCGCTCTAGGATCTAATAGAAAAATCAAATCAAAACAGGCCGTTATCAATAGATTGAGTTAGTGGGCCATATAGTATTCTGACTAATTACGAAAGCGTTTAATGTAGCACACCCAATGTCATGCTTTTTTATTAGTATTTACGACTCAAGTATAAGGTTGAAAACGTATGAATTACAACAATTCCACTAAAATATTTAACCGGCTATTATGGCCGTCATTGGGCTGTTTGTTGATGGCTTGCGAGCCAGTTGATCGCTCTGCGGAACAGCGTGCCAGCGGCCAAGAAAAGCCCGCGCAGATCGACAGTTGCGATAATGCTGAACCCTTGCGCCAGGCGCTGTTTGGTGATTTACACGTGCACACCAGTTATTCATTCGATGCCGCTGCAAACAGCACTGGAGCAACGCCCGAGGATGCGCAACGCTACGCTCGTGGCGGCGAGATTCCGTTTTTTCCGCTAGATGAAAACGGTGTTGCGATTGGCCGCGCAAAAATCGACCGACCGCTGGACTTTTTGGCGGTTACCGACCATGGCGAATTTCTGGGCGAACGCGCGATCTGCCGTACCGAGAGCTCGCCGATGTACGACAATGCCTTTTGTCGCGCCTATCGTTCCAATGAGCGTCAGGGCATGATTATGCTTGGCCAAGTGGTTACCACCGAAACGCCAGCACGCCTGCCGGCAGTGTGTGGCGAGGATGGTAGCCTCTGCCAGCAATATGCGCTATCGCCTTGGCAGGATATTCAGTCGGCTGCCAACAAGGCCAACAGCCCTTGCGAATTTACCAGTTTTGTCGCCTACGAATACACCGGTACGCCAGGCACCTCAAACTATCATCGCAACGTCATCTTTAGAAACGCCACGGTGCCAGACTTGCCTGTCAGTTACATCGAAGCGCCGATCGATAGCCAACTCTGGGGGCAACTCGACAGTGTCTGTAAGATCGACCAAGGGTGTGACTACTTGACCATTCCGCACAACAGTAACCTCGCCAACGGTCGAATGGCGCCCTATCGTAAAATCGAGCAGACCATAGAGGCACAGCGCGCGTACGCGCAACAACGGCTGGTGCGCGAACCGATTATGGAGATCTTTCAGCACAAGGGCTCCTCCGAATGCATCAATGGCTTGAGTACAGTATTTGGTGCGCCAGATGAACTCTGCGCGGTCGAGGCGGTGCGCGAAATTGGCGTCGAAAAGGTCTTTCCTGTGATAGCGATACAAGATGGCGTGCCATCGCTGGTCGAGACCTCGGAAGTGACCGAAGAGTGCGCGGCTGGAACGGTCGGTAGCAATGGCTTGTTGGGAGCCGGTTGCGTCGATGCCACTGATTTTCAGCGGTCGGCGCTGTTGGTGGGCTTAAAAGAGCAGCAACGAATCGGCTTTAACCCAATCAAGCTCGGTATTGTTGCTGCCACCGACACGCATTCGGCCAACGCCGGCGGCGTATTAGAGTCGTCTTGGGGTGGTGCTGTAACGGGTGAGGGCACGCCGGACGAACGCTTGAATCCAGGGCTTTTAACCAGTGGTATAGACGGCAATCCGGGCGGCCTAGCCGGCGTCTGGGCGGTCGAAAACACCCGCGATGGGGTGTTTGATGCGATGCAGCGCAGGGAGGTTTTTGGCACCTCTGGGCCACGCATTCGGCCGCGTTTATTTGCCGGTTGGGGGCTGGACGAGGCGCTTTGCGACGACCGCAATATGTTGGCTAAGGCCTATGCTGGCGGTGTACCCATGGGCGGTGATCTGGCCGCGCCAGACGGTGAGTCCGGTCAAAAACCCAGACTGCTGGCGTATGCGGTAAAGGACCCCACGGGTCGCCAGCTACAATCGCTGCAACTGATAAAGGGTTGGGTGGACGCCGATGGGGGGTTGCACAATGACGTGATTCCTTTGGCTGAGGTGCCTGCAGGTGCCGACAGTTTGTGTCGCGTTTATAGCGATATCGGTTTTGATGCTCGGCAACCCGCCTATTACTACTTGCGCGCGGTAGAGCCTGAGTCGCCGCGCTGGCATACCTTTGATTGTGCAGCCCTGGCCGCAGATCAACGCCCGCCGGTATGCAACGATGGAAGTTACCCTGCAACGATCCGCGAGATGGCCTGGACGTCGCCCATCTGGTACCGCGGCGATTAGACAGTGATGCGCATGTAAGACCTGAGCAATCGGGCTGATGGCAAGAGTAATTCTGAATTATTCACACCTGTTTATGCGGATTACCCCCAACCAATTTAACGCGACTCTGCCCGCAATGCCCCGGCAAATTTGTGATGCTCAGATATGGCATTAGGAAGTGGTGGGTAAAGTGCCAAAGGGACTTTGATAGAGCGAAATGAGTCATCTGAAAAACCAAATTTCTTTTTGGTTTGTTGTGCTTCTTTTTGGTTTGTTGTACTTAAAGTGTAGTCGAAACTATGGTGCTTGTGGCACAAGGTATGGAATATTTGGGCGTCAGCTGCGTTGCCTTGTTTTACATTCGCGCTTTGCTTATAGACTTAGCATCCTGACGCTAGGGGCATAGGCCT
>CESJ01142676.1_pt1 | contig 11037 bp, 8 predicted proteins | sample 356311 | NCBI WGS metagenome assembly CESJ01 (sample SAMEA2621487, study PRJEB7988) | marine metagenome | biome: marine biome (ENVO:00000447); feature: surface water layer (ENVO:00002042); material: "saline water (ENVO:00002010), including plankton (ENVO:xxxxxxxx)" | depth 5 m
GTAGTGATTTAGCATTTGATAATGCAATGGCTGATATGAATCAGGGTCAAGTTGGTGTCTTGGTTATTGCTGGTCCCAATCCTGTCTATAATAGAATTGGATTTGATTTGGCATTAAATAATGTTGAATACTCGCTGAGCTTAACGGATAGATTAGACGAAACGGCAACCCTAACCGACGCTGCTGCTCCTGTCCCACATTATCTTGAATCTTGGGCTGACTTCGCTCCAACAAATATTGATTTTTCAGTTTCTCAGCCTGTTATTAGGCCTCTTTTTAATAGTAAGCCTGTAATTGAAGTATTATCAGAATTAGTAGGAATTAAAAAATCTTCAAAAGATTTAGTTAAAGAAAGTGTTATTTCTCGAGGTTTAAATTGGTCTCAAACTCTCCACGATGGTGGAGCTTCAATTAAAATTGACTCTGAGACTTTGTCAATATCTGAAATTATAAATCGAGCTATTACGTCTGTTAAAGTTGCAAATTCGACGTTAAATACGATTGATAATAGTGTTATGGAAATATCTCTTTATCAAAAGACAGTTGGTGCCGGATATCAGTCTAATAACCCATGGCTGCATGAGTTGCCAGACCCTATTTCAAGATGTAGTTGGGATAATTACTTGACCATTTCTGCAGCGGATGCACTAGCAATGGAATTTATTAATGAAACATTAAGTAACGGAGCACTTGATGGAAGTTTAGCAGATATCCAGGCGGGTGAATATTCGTTAAAGAATGTTCCGGTTTTAATACAGCCAGGCCAGGCAGCTGGTACGGTAGGATTGGCACTTGGTTATGGTAGAAAAAAAGTTGGTAAAGTTGCTGACGGCCTAGGAGTCAATGCAAATGAGCTTAACCTTTCTAAAGGTTTTGGTTCTGTTGTGATTTCTAAAACTGATGGGATGCATCAGTTTGCATCTACCCAATTGGGTAATACTATGATGGGTAGAAAAATCGTCAATGAAGTTTCTTTAAATGACTTTATTAACGACCCCAAGGGTTCAACTTGGAATGAAAAGCCGACATATCATACTCTAGATGGAACCATAGGTACCGATGAGGCTAATTTGTGGAAGAATCATGACCACGAAACAATGCATATGTGGAACATGAGTATCGACTTGAATAGTTGTCACGGATGTGGAGCCTGTGTTATTGCTTGCCATATTGAGAATAATGTGCCCGTAGTTGGAAAAGCTGAGATTCGTAATTTCCGCGATATGCACTGGTTACGTATTGACAGATACTATTCGTCAGATATGACTGCAGAAATTGCAGATATGGAAGATATTGGTGTTGTAGCGAAATATGCTGGAATGGAAAAACCCGGGGTCAGTCCAGAAGTTGTTTTTCAACCAGTGATGTGTCAGCATTGTAACCATGCACCATGCGAAACAGTTTGCCCTGTTGGAGCCACTGTTCACTCTCGTGAGGGGCTAAATCATATGGCTTACAATAGATGCATTGGCACTCGATATTGTGCCAATAACTGTCCTTACAAGGTTAGAAGATTTAATTGGTTTAATTACCAAAAGAATGAACGCTTTACTTCGGTAAATCCATCTCAAGATGATTTGGGCCGAATGGTTCTTAATCCAGATGTAACCGTCAGAGCCAGAGGCGTCATGGAGAAGTGTTCTATGTGTATCCAAAATATCCAATTTGGAAAGTTAGAGGCTAAAAAAGCGGGAAGACCTCTCAAGGATGGTGAAATCAATTGTGCGTGCGAATCAGCTTGTGATTCCGGCGCTATCACTTTTGGCGATGTGAACACTCGAAATAGTGCTGTCCAGATTGCAAAAAATGATAGTAGATCTTATCATCTTCTGGAAGAAGTTGGTACCCAGCCATCAGTATTCTATCAAACTAAAGTTCGCAATCGAATCTAAACTTAGATATAGGGAATTATGCATTACGAATCTAACGTCCGCGAGCCTCTAATACTAGGTAATAAATCATATACAGATATCAGTAATGATGTAGCTCGTCCTATAGAGACTAAAGCTCCAAGACTCTGGTGGATTGCTTTTTCAATCGCCTTTACCATGATGCTATGGGGTTTTGGTTGTATTGCTTACACAATTGGAACAGGGATTGGAGTTTGGGGACTAAATAAGACCGTAGGTTGGGCATGGGACATTACAAACTTTGTATGGTGGGTAGGTATAGGTCATGCAGGCACGCTTATTTCGGCGGTTCTCTTATTATTCCGTCAAAAATGGAGAATGGCAATAAACCGATCAGCTGAGGCTATGACTATTTTTTCGGTAATTCAGGCTGGCTTATTCCCTCTAATACATATGGGGCGTATTTGGCTAGCTTATTTTGTTTTGCCATTTCCAAATCAGTTTGGATCGCTATGGGTTAATTTTAATTCGCCCTTACTTTGGGATGTTTTTGCAATTTCAACTTATTTAACAGTTTCAACAGTTTTTTGGTACACAGGTTTGATACCAGATTTTGCCATGATTCGAGATCGTGCAATTAATCCTCTTCAAAAACATATATATAGAATTCTTTCTTTTGGTTGGGGAGGAAAGGCTAAGGCTTGGCAAAGGTTTGAAGAAGTTTCATTAGTTCTTGCTGGATTGGCTACACCTCTCGTTTTATCTGTTCATACTATTGTGTCTATGGACTTTGCAACCTCAGTAATTCCTGGTTGGCACACTACCATTTTTCCACCATATTTCGTTGCAGGAGCAATATTTTCAGGTTTTGCGATGGTTCAAACGCTCCTCTTAATAGTTCGAAAGATTTTCAAAATGGAAGACTATATTAATATTCAACATATTGAAATGATGAATATTGTTATAATGGTTACTGGCTCTATTGTCGGAGTGGCATACATTACTGAGCTTTTTATAGCCTGGTATTCAGGAGTGGAATACGAGCAATATGCTTTTTTAAATCGAGCAACTGGCCCCTATTGGTGGGCCTATTGGTCTATGATGACTTGTAACGTTTTTTCTCCTCAATTTATGTGGATTAAAAAGCTAAGAACCAATCTTATATTCACATTTATTATATCAATTGTAGTGAATATAGGTATGTGGTTTGAACGATTTGTCATTATTGTAACCTCTTTACACAGAGATTATTTACCATCTTCTTGGGCGATGTTCTCTCCAACATTTGTTGATATCGGTATTTTTATAGGTACTATTGGTTTCTTCTTTGTTTTATTTTTACTCTATGCGCGAACTTTCCCTGTAATAGCTCAAGCTGAATTAAAGACGATATTAAAATCTTCTGGGGATTCTCAGAAACAACATCACGATCCACATGGCAAACACTGATTATAAGCCTCTGCTGAGGGCTATATACAAAGATGACGATGTAGTATTGTCTGCGGTAAAGTCATTGCGAGAGAAAGGCATGAAAATCAAAGAGGTTTACTCTCCATTTCCAATTCATGGGCTTGATAAAGCGTTAGGGCTGAAAGAAACTAGAATCGCTATGGCGGCCTTCATGTATGGGTTGTTTGGTTTATCGGTCGCTATTACAATGACTGCTTATATGATGAATTTTGATTGGCCTCAAAATATTGGAGGAAAGCCTAGTATGACATGGGGTAACAACATGCCTGCATTTGTTCCTATTTTATTTGAGTTGACCGTATTTTTTGCAGCTCACTTGATGGTTTGGACATTTATGATCATTAATAAATTATATCCTGGAGCTGAACCTCAAAATCCTGATCCGCGAACAACTGACGATCATTTTATGATAGAAGTTATAGCAGCAAAAGGTGTAATCGATGTTCTTAAAGAGTCTGGTGCAAAAGAAATTTCTGAAGCGTGATGATAATGAAGAAGATAAATTCAGTCGCTAAAATTAAAATAATCCTGGGAGTTGTTTTGCTTTTTGGACTTATAACTTCCTGCAATAGTGATAAATCTACTCCGGGCTTTACTTATTTTGATGATATGTATCGATCACCTGCTTTGAAGGCATATCAGCCTTCTCATCTAAATCCAAGAAAATCTTCAGCGTTAATACCTGTTGAAGGAACTGTCTCGAGAGGCTATGTCCCATATGATATACCTAATTCGAACGAAGGATATGAAAGCTCAAAATCTGATATCGCAGTACCAATATATTTTTCTGATCTAGATGCACAAAGTGGAAAAGAATTATATGGTCAATTTTGTTCTCATTGTCATGGTGATAAGGGTGACGGAAATGGAATATTAATGCAGAGAGAGAAAATTCTAGGTATACCTGGTTATGGTAAAGATCGGCTGCCAGATATTACACCAGGTTCCATTTACCATGTTATTATGCATGGAAAAAATAATATGGGTTCACATTCATCTCAGTTGAATTATGATGAACGCTGGAAAATAATTAAGTATGTCCTAAAGCTTCGAGAGGATCAATCTGCAATTGTGGCTGACGCCTCATCTGCTACATAATTTTAATGCGATTACGATGTTTGTTTTTACTTTAAAAGCCAAAATTTTAGCCATATCTCTAACTCTCATAGGTTTAGTGATGTTAATTATTGGTTTTAATACTACCTCTGTTCATTCTTTAGACTTACATGAGGCAGCTGGTATTGTTCTTGCAGAAGCATCTCATGGAGAAGATTCTCATGGTGTAGTGTCTCATGGAGAAGACTCTCACGGCGCAGTATCTCATGGAGAAGATTCTCACGGCGCAGTATCTCATGCCGGTCATGAAGATCATGGAGCTGCCAATCGTCCCTGGTCTGCTTTTTTAGTGAACACAATATTTTTTCTGGGAATAGGAGTAGGAACTTTATTCTTTTTGGCAATTCAATATGCGGCACAGGCAGGTTGGTCTGCTGGAATACTTCGCGTAATGGAATCCGTATCACTATTTGTAAGCGTTCCGCTATTAGGCTTGCTTTTTTTAGCTATAACTGGATCTATGCATCTACATTATATATGGCATTGGATGCAGGAGGGAATAATGGATCCAATGAGCTCAAATTACGACCCATTAATTGCCGGAAAGGAAGGCTATTTAAATGCTCCATTTTTTATTTTACGCACTGTTATTTATCTCGTAATATGGGGTGGAGCGGCATACCTACTTAGGCGCAACAGTTTAAGAGAAGATCGTCTTCCAGCTGGCCAAAATTTGTTTTTCACCCAACGTAAGTTATCCGCTGCTTTTGTTGTTCTATATGCAGTAACTTCTTCTACAAGTGCTTGGGACTTTATAATGTCTATTGATGCACATTGGTTTTCAACTCTTTTTGGTTGGTATACATTTGCTGGGATGTTTGTGACTGCATTGACAGTGTTAAATTTATTGGTGATATATCTGCGGATGGGGGGCTACCTCCCTTGGGTAAATGACAATCATCAGCATGATTTAGGAAAGTTTATGTTCGCATTTAGTGTTTTTTGGACTTATCTCTGGTTCTCTCAATATATGTTAATCTGGTATTCTAATATTCCAGAAGAGACACCTTATTATTTAGCCAGATTTGGTGAGTTTAAATTACTCTTTATAACTATGGTTGTTTTAAACTTTTTGATGCCTGTTCTTGTTTTAATGTCTAGAGATTCTAAACGTATTGCTGGATTTATCAGCCTGGCAGCAGTTTTCGTATTGGCCGGCCATTGGATGGATCATTATATCATGATCATGCCTGGATCTGTAGGTTATAACTACGGTTTTGGATGGGCTGAAATCGGTGGATTTTTATTTTATGCAGGTATTTTTATATATATCGTTTTACACAATTTAGCTTCGGCCCCATTACTAATGAAGAATCATGCCATGATCTATGAAAGCAAACTGTTCCACCAATAAAATTCTATTGATATGACCGGTCTACTATTAGCCATTGTACTATTTTTATTAATACTTGCAGCAGCGCAGATTATGCGTATTTACGAGCTTTCACTGAAGGCAAGTAATAAAAAAGAGTATATTGTTACACATAGAAATAATTCAAATCAGGGAAGGTTGATGCTATTATTTGGTATTTCTCTGCTTGTATCATTTGTATGGATGGTGAATGCTTGGAGCCCTTTATTTCTTCCAAAGCCATCTTCTGCTCATGGTTTGGAAATAGATATGCTTTGGGATATTTCCATGGGACTTATTGTAGTGACTTTTTTTATTGTTCAGCCGATATTATTCTTTTTTGCATATAAATATCGCGGCAAGGAAGGTCAAAAAGCCACTTACTATGAGCACAATAATAAGCTTGAGTTTATTTGGACAATAGTTCCTGCAGTTGTACTTGCTGTGCTGATAGTTTATGGTATGACTACTTGGTCTAATGTTTGGAATCCAGATAACGAGGAAGAGCCTTTGATTGTAGAAGTTTATGCTCAACAATTTAAATGGACTGTCAGATATTCCGGAGCAGATAATACATTAGGTAATGCGAATGTGCGACTCATAAAAGGAGTTAATGTTATAGGTGTTGATACATTAGACCCAGCAAGCCAAGACGATATTATCACGAGTGAATTGCATTTGCCCTTAGGGAAGCCAATAAAGTTTGTATTTAGGGCTCAAGATGTCATACACTCCGCATACATGCCTCATTTTCGAGCTCAAATGAACTGCGTTCCTGGTGCTCAGACATCATTTAAGTTTACACCAACAATTACTACTGAAGAAATCCGAATGGATCCAGATGTCATTGCTAAAGTGGGACGCATAAATAAAATTCGAAGAGAAGCAGGTAAGGACTTATATGAGTATGATTACTTATTGCTTTGTAATAAAGTTTGTGGGTCTGCTCATTATAATATGCAGATGCCATTAATTGTGGAAACAGAGGCAGAATATGCACAATGGCTGTCAGAACAAAAGACCGTTAAAGAATCAATATAAATCGTTAAACGATGGCTTCAAAATCAAAAGAAATAAAAGGGGTTGATTCTCATGATGAACACGAGCATCATGTGGAAAACTTTTGGACTAAATACGTGTTTTCCATGGATCACAAAATGATCGGAAAGCAATTTTTAGTTACAGGAATGATAATGGGTGTCATAGGCGTGTTTATGTCGATGCTTTTTAGACTTCAATTGGCATGGCCGAATGAAAAATTCGTCATTCTAGAATCAATTCTTGGCAAGTGGGCTCCAGAAGGTCAAATGGATCCGAATATATATTTAGCACTGGTTACTATTCACGGAACAATAATGGTATTTTTTGTTTTGACTGCAGGCTTGTCCGGAACATTTTCAAATTTATTAATTCCACTGCAAATTGGAGCTAGAGATATGGCTTCTGGATTTTTAAATATGCTTTCATACTGGTTTTTTGCTTCTTCTTCTATTGTCATGGTCGTTTCGCTATTCGTTGAAACCGGTCCGGCTTCAGGAGGATGGACAGTTTACCCTCCATTAAGTGCTCTTCCTCAGGCAATGCCTGGTTCAGGCGCCGGAATGACCCTATGGCTGGTGTCTATGACATTATTTATTGCGGGATCTTTATTAGGTTCATTAAATTATATTGTCACAATTATAAATCTCCGAACTAAGGGGATGAGTATGACTAGATTACCGTTAACTATTTGGGCGTTCTTTGTGACTGCTGTTCTTGGTGTTTTATCTTTTCCAGTCTTATTAAGCGCTGCACTGCTATTAATGTTTGACCGACTACTAGGAACGAGTTTTTACTTGTCTGATATAATGGTTGCTGGCGAATTGCTTCATAATGAAGGGGGAAGCCCTGTCCTCTATGAGCATTTATTTTGGTTTTTAGGTCATCCTGAGGTTTATATAATTCTCCTCCCAGCATTAGGGATCACTTCAGAAGTTATTGCTACGAATTCTCGAAAGCCAATATTCGGATATAGAGCCATGATTGGCTCAATCCTTGCCATTGCCTTTCTTTCTTTTATAGTTTGGGGTCATCATATGTTTATTACCGGCATGAACCCATTTTTAGGATCTGTTTTCACATTTACAACTTTGTTGATAGCCATTCCTTCTGCAGTAAAAGCATTTAACTATATTACTACCCTTTGGAAAGGGAATATTCAATTTACTCCAGCAATGCTATTTTCAATTGGTCTGGTCAGCACCTTTGTTGCTGGTGGATTGACGGGCATTATTCTCGGTGATTCGGCCCTAGATATCAATGTTCACGACACATACTTCGTTGTGGCACATTTTCATATTGTAATGGGACTTTCGGCTATATTTGGAATGTTTGCTGGTGTTTACCATTGGTTTCCAAAGATGTACCGTAGAATGATGAATAAAACCTTAGGTTATTTTCACTTTTGGTTGACTTTTGTTTCAGCATACGGTGTGTTTTTCCCAATGCATTTTACTGGTCTAGCCGGCTTGCCAAGAAGATATTATAGTAATGCTGAATTCCCAATGTTTGATGAGATTCAAGACATAAATGTGATTATTACCGTATTTGCTATTTTTGGCGGTCTTGCTCAATTGATATTTCTTTTCAATTTCTTTTATTCTATGTGGAGAGGTCCTGTAGCTCCAAAGAATCCATGGCGGTCAAATACTCTAGAGTGGACTACTCCAGTAGAACATATTCATGGTAATTGGGATGGCGAAATCCCTACTGTTCATCGATGGCCTTACGATTACAGTAAACCTGGACATGATGAGGATTTTGTTCCTCAGTCTACACCACGACTTAAAGATGAACCTGGACACTAATATTTGTTGAAATAATTTTTTAAGGGCCACTGATTCAGTGGCCCTTTCCATTTAAATTTGTCTTGATGATAGAGTTTGAAAATGATGAAGATTCCTCTGTTGATTCAGATCCAGAGCAGCGACTCCGCCCGAGAAAATTTGACGATTTTGCAGGACAGGAAAAGGCTTTGGAGAATCTCAAAATATTTGTACAAGCAGCAAAAGATCGTGGTGAAGCCATGGATCATGTATTATTACACGGCCCACCTGGATTAGGGAAAACTACTTTAGCTCATATTTTAGCAAATGAATTAGAATCAAATTTGCGCTTAACATCTGGTCCTGTTCTCGATAAGCCTGGTGATCTAGCAGGGTTATTAACTAGTCTAGAAGAAAATGATGTTTTGTTTATCGACGAAATTCATCGTCTGAGCCCAGTTATTGAGGAATATCTTTATTCGGCAATGGAGGATTTCACCATTGATATAATGATTGAGAGTGGTCCTTCTGCGCGTTCTGTCCAAATTGGATTGAAGCCTTTTACGCTTGTTGGGGCTACTACACGATCCGGGATGTTGACGGCGCCATTGAGATCTCGTTTTGGGATTTCTACTCGCTTAGAGTATTATAAAGTTGAATTACTAAGTACAATTGTTGAACGTTCTTCAGGTATTCTGAATATTGAAACAAATCCGAATGCCGCTATTGAAGTTGCACGAAGGAGTAGAGGGACTCCAAGAATTGCAAATGCCTTACTGAGACGATTAAGGGATTTTGCTCAAGTAAAAGGCAAAGGAATTATCGATATTGATATTGCACGATATGGTATGGATGCACTAGATGTTGATGAGCATGGTCTTGATGACATGGATAACAAGATCTTGACTGCCCTGATTGATAAATTTAAAGGCGGCCCAGTAGGTTTAAGCACTCTTTCTACCGCGGTTTCTGAGCAATCAGAGACACTCGAAGAGGTGTATGAGCCATATTTAATTCAGGAGGGGTATCTTGCTAGGACTCCTCGTGGTAGGGTAGCAATGGATTTAGCTTATAAACATTTAGGCAGAAAAACACCTAATCAAACAGATCTTTTTGATTAAGCTAAATGACTGCTAAGGAATTACTCCAAAAGGAAGCAGAACGATTAGGTTTCTTATCATGTCGTATTTCAAAAGCTGAATTTCTTAAAGATGAGGCTCCCCGTTTGGAAGAATGGTTAAAGTACGGTTATCATGGGTCTATGTCTTACATGGAGAATCATTTTGATAAACGTCTGGATCCAAGAAAATTAGTTCCAGGTGCTCGTTCTGTAATAAGCCTTGCCTATAATTATTATCCAGAAAAGGAAATCACAAATACTGATAATTCATTGCCGAAAATCGCAAAATATGCCTATGGAGAAGATTATCATGTTGTGATAAAAGAGAAACTATTTGAATTATTGGATACCCTTAGATTAAATTCTGGCCATATTGACGGTAGATGTTTTGTTGATTCTGCTCCTGTTATGGAACGATCGTGGGCAGAAAAGAGCGGAGTAGGCTGGATAGGAAAAAACAGTCTACTGTTAAGGAAAGGCGAAGGTAGTTTCTTCTTTCTTGCGGAATTAATAATTGATCTAGACTTGCCTGAGGATTCAATTGCACAGGATCATTGCGGGTCTTGTACAAAGTGCATTGATGCCTGCCCTACGGGAGCAATTATTCAGCCAGAGGTCATTGATAGTAATCGCTGTATTAGTCACATGACTATTGAACTTCATGGAGCATTACCTAATGACTTTAAAGAGTCAATTTCACCTTGGGCATTTGGGTGTGATATTTGTCAAGATGTATGTCCTTGGAACCGACATTCTAAACCAAATAAGGAAAGCCGTTTTAAGCCAGGACCATGGAAAGATTGGACTAAGGTTGATTGGCAGGAAATTACAGAGGAAACTTTTGGTCGAGCATTTTCAAAAAGTGCTGTGAGTCGAACTGGATTGGATAGATTAAAACGAAATATAACTGAAATTGATTTCTAATACGTTTAAGGACGGACTAATATGGCTGCCGGCTGGAGCACTCTGTAATTAGAACGGTCATATAAAATCATCACCCATTCGCAACCCTCAGGATTCCATAAAGGGTCTAAGGCTGTTGCTATAGTTCCCGAAAACTTTTCTCCACTTACGCCTCCATTTGCCGAGACTTCCGTCCCAAAAGGGCCTAAAGGAGCATCTCGGAATACATTATTATGAATATATGAGTCATTTCTGGTGTTGTTTGGCATCAATTGGGGAGAAATGATCCCCGTTTCTTTTAGATAAGCAGCAATTCCGAGAGCACCAGATTGGGTAGAAGTTAGGTGAACAGAATAATCTAAAACAGCAACTCGGTTCGAGCTATCAAATGAAGAGGTTAAAGTGAATAAAGCTTCAGGTAAT
>CESJ01100222.1_pt1 | contig 11033 bp, 11 predicted proteins | sample 356311 | NCBI WGS metagenome assembly CESJ01 (sample SAMEA2621487, study PRJEB7988) | marine metagenome | biome: marine biome (ENVO:00000447); feature: surface water layer (ENVO:00002042); material: "saline water (ENVO:00002010), including plankton (ENVO:xxxxxxxx)" | depth 5 m
AAAAATATATTATTTTAAATAATAAAACTAATATATTTAATTGATTATTTAATTTTGTTTAACTCCAAGAGGGTATTGGTGTTCAGTATGGCGCCATTTCAGCTCAGGTTTAATAAATTCATAAGGTTGTCCATCCATTTTTTTTCCATAACGTTCATAAATTTCAAAAATTCTATCTATTGTTCCTGTAGGGGTATTAAATGGTTTTTTATTTTTAACTCTTTCAGTTAGTTGTAATAGTTGCATATTTATTTATAAAAATAAATATTAAAATGTTTTTAAATTATTTAAAAATATATTATAAATAAGATAAATGAAACGTCAACGACCTAGTTGGGAAGAATATTTTAAAGATTTGGTAAATTTAACAGCTTCTCGTTCATCATGCGAGAGATTACAAGTAGGTTGTATTTTTGTAAAAGAAAATAGAATAATAGCACAGGGGTATAATGGATATATAGCAGGATGCTCGCATAAAATGATAATGAAAGATAATCATAATATAGCAACTATTCATGCTGAACAAAATACAATAACAGATTGTGCAAAGAGGGGCGTTAGTTCAGATGGATGTACTGCTTATATAACCCATTATCCATGTTATAATTGTATGAAATTGATGGTTTCAAGTGGAATAAATACGATTATATATATAAATGATTATAAAAACGATGAATTAGTAGATAACTTAGCGAATGAAAAAAATATAAAAATATATAAAATTTAAGATATGTTTAAGGTTAATTGATTAACAAGTTTAATTAATATATAAAAAATGGTTGCAAATAATGTACTATTAAAAAGATAACCGTATAAGTTAGGATTAGAATCATTACCAAATAAGACAGGCAATGTTTTTTTTAGAGTTTTTCTAAAAATAGGTAATTGAAATAGGAAATATAAAACAGAAACTAATAGAGGTAATTGAAATTCGTTATAAAATGCATCTAAACTATCTAAAGAATTTTGTTTGTTTTTATTTTGTGAAATAAGATCTTCTTGGGTTTGAGAATTAGAAATATAATCAGTATTTTGAGGTTCAGGTATATAATTGGGTTTGATTTGTGTATCATTATTTACAGCAGTTGGATTAATAGGAATATCTCTACTAGGTAATCCGGTAGCGCCAGCCATAGTAGCTTTTTGTAATTGTGTTATCATTTCATTATAATTATTTTGATCACCCTGTTCTGGTGCTTTTGTAGAAATTTGTTGCATCATAGGATTTGCCATTTGTGAGGTAGTTTCCGCGACAACTTCATTTTGAGTTAAAACAATATTATTATTATTATTATTAGATTGATTTTGTAAAGGCATATCAATTGAATTAGGAATAATATTACCTGGTAGTTGAGAAATAGACGTGGTACCGGAAGAAGTCTCCATAATAAATATTTATTATAGTATAGTAAATATTTATAGACAAAATTACGCAAATTGTATTGTTTTTGCTTTATTATTACATTTTGTGGCTTTTTCTCTCATTATAAAACATTCGTTATTATTAGAATCAAAAGAAAAAACTTGGTCTCTTATAGCATTTTGTTCAGGCCCAATAAAATTATAACATTTTTTCCCATAACAAAATTTTCTAAATAATGTTGCTAATCCTAAACCTAAAATAATTGCTAAAATAAATCTTCCGCGATCAGTATATAATATATTTTTTATTGCAGTACTTAGCCCTTTTCCAATCATTATATATTATATAATATATTTATTGTACGGGAATATGATTAATTTTAGATTTATCAGATGGACATTTAATTTTTTCCATAGTATATTCAAAACAATTATCAGCTTTATCTTTAAATTGTAAATGATCAATGTTGGATGGAGTAGGGTAAACAGATATTTTTTTTTTCTCATTATCAAAATACATAAAAACAAGTCCTACAAATAAACTGATTAAAAAAACTTTAATATTAATTAATTTAAATAAATTGTTTGCCATTTAATATATTGTTATAAAAAAAAATTATTGTGGTTTTTTAATAAGTTCTAAACTTTTAATATTGTATTTATATTGTATTAGATAGTTATTTTCTTCATCCGATTCGACACCGTTATATTTATATTTTAACGTAGTTATATGCTCATCTAATTGTTTTAATTTACTAGTATACAAAAATAGTGCATCTTTTAAATATGTTGTTTCTTCAGTTTCTTTATATAGTTTCATGTAATCTTTAAAATCATTTATTAGTGTATTTTGTTCTAAAAGTTTTTGATTAAGTAATTCTTCCATTTCTGGATTATTAGTTATAGAGTTATATAGTGAGAGTAAATTATTATATGTTTCTTGAATAGTGCCTACATCTGATTTTAGATTTTCAAATAATTCAATTGCTTTTTCTTCTTCAATATAATTAAATAAAAAATCAAGTTTGGTTAATATCATTTGTTTTTTTTTATTGATTAATGAAATATTTGTTTGTTTTAGTTCATCATCAATTAATACTGGTTTCATTTTAATAATTTCTAAATTAAGATCGCATGGGTCAGTAGTATTACCACATGTAGCACGTAATATTTTATTATTTTCAAAAAAAATACTACCACCATTTCGTGTACAATTAATGCATTTTATTTTGTTTTTTGAATACAATTTTTTTTTTGCTTCAATTGAATCATTAGAATTGATTAGTTTATTAATGAATGTTTGGTTCCGTGAAGTATACCTGTTTTTAAGATTATAATAAGTTTTTAATTGTTCTAAATATTTTGAATAATCACTTTCTTGGACGAGATTTTTTTGAAATGAATCTTCCATATTATAAATTAAAAATATATTTTTTTGTGTAATAAAGACGCCTCTGGATGATTACTAAAATCTGGTAAATTTGTTATCATATTATTTTGAACTTTCTGTTTATTTTCTAAATTGGCACGATTATAATAAACTAATTTAGACATAATATATTCTTTATCTTGAATGGTTTTTTGATAATTTTCTTGGGGTGTTTTATTTCCTTTATATCTGTAAAATAATATTATTCCTAAAATTAAAAAAAATAAAACGAATAATGATATATTATAAATTAAATTATAATTTTTTTGTTTATAGGTATGACATTCTTTTAAAACACCTTTAAAAAAATATTTGACACCCGGTTCAATAAGTTTTGGTTTGTAAATATTTTCATTATTTACATTATTCACATGGGAATTATTAAAATTTAAATAATTATTTATGTTTTTAAAATCCATTTAATATTAATATTAGTAATTATAGTTATTTTATAAAAATAATTTATACATATAGATATAATTAGACATGGATTCTACAATAAGAGGAGCAAGTAAAGAATTAAAAAAACTACCAAGTGCAACAACATCAGTAATTTATTTTTTAGTAATGAGTATTATGTATGGTTTTATAATGATTTATACTACAATTAGTTCAGATACTTTATCGAAAGTATCAACTAATTCATCAAATCAAATTTATACATTAATATATGTCATATTTTTGATAAGTGGAACATATTTTATTAATGTAGGTATATCAAAAAGTATATGTAATGAAAATACGATACAATGGGGTACTGTATCTTCAATTACATTTTTGCCATGGATAATTATATTTGGACTATTATATTTTCTATTAGAATTATTTCCAGGATGGATTACTCCATTTTCAAACACAATTGGATATATATTTGTGAATGCTTTAGGTGCAACAACTACTTTAAAAGATGTATTAAAACAGTCTTCTAATGAGGAGAAAAACACTACATTAAAAAAAGCATTAGAAAATATAGAAAAAAATTATTCAAGATTTATAAATGAAATAGATACAAATCAAGAAAAATTTGAAAGATTTATAAAACAATTAGGTCAAGAGAGTTTTACAAGAATTGTAGGTGATCATACTGATAATCCAGAAGGATTATATAATAACCCAAAAGTAGTTCAATTATTTGCATTAGTAAAAATAAAAGAATTAATTGGTAAATTATTTTGGTATATATTAGCAGGAACATTAATAGCTTCAATCAGTTATAATTTTATAATTAATATGAGTTGTGAGAAAACATTAGGTCAGGCCAAAAAAGAATATTCAAAATTATATGAGAATTCGGATGATCCAGTGTATGGTAAAAAATGGCTAAAATTATCTGAAGAACCAAGTGAAATGGATAATCAAGATTATACTAGTCGTTTACCAGAATTTATTACTAAATTTGGAACACATTTATTAAACAAGCAAGATGACAATAATGAAGTTACAATAGAAGGTCATCAATTAAGAAGTATTCAATTATCGTTTGATGAATTACCTAAAAATTGTTTTATTCAAATTGATAATAGTTATTTTAGACCAATTGAATAAATAAAATAATTATAAAAAATTTTATTTATGATTTATGATTTTAAAAGAAGAATTTTTTGAAATTAACAAAATATAAAACGGCTAAATATGAAAATATACCACATATTATTATTATTAACCAAATAGGACAAACTGTTTTATTTTTATAACCTACACCAAATTCTCGTGGTTTACCATTTTTATCAAACACTAAAGATGGTTTTGTAAATATTATTATTATAAAAAGTAATACAAATATAATTATTGATACTAATGCTATATTATTTCTAATAAATGTTGAAAACATATTAATATTATATAAAATAAATATAATATTAATTATAAATTAACTTTTATTTTTAAAAAACATTTTTACCTGTGACTAGTTCTTGTGTGAGAATTCCCATAAATCCAATCATAGCAAGTCTTCCATTATTTAATTCTTTATTAAGTAAATCATTGCTTATAATTGACATATCAAAGTTCCCTAGATTACCTGGTTGATAATTAGATTTAAAATAAAAGGTTTTATATTCAGAAAAAGGAATTACCCAACCTTCTCGTATACGAAGTAGTTCATATGACGTTATTCCTAGCCATAATGGAGCTAGATGATTAATATTTTGTGAACATACATAATTAATTCCTAATATAGAATTATCTTTATGCATATGTTCAATTACTGGAATAACAACAGTAGCAATCATAGCAATACGACCATGCATTAGTTCTGCCTCACGTGTAAATTTAACTTGATTTTCACTTTTATGTTTTAAAATTTTTAATGGATCAAAATTAGGAAGCGGCTGAGTTGAACCTGCATATCTAAAAGATTTAACATTAGGTACTACATTCATAAGACCAACAGCATTAGAGTTAATTAACATAATCATACCAAATACCATAATTATTATTTATAATAATAATAGTAAATTATTATCTTTAAATATATTTACTAATATTCATTGTCACTATCTATATCATCATCATCAGGTATATCGGCCATATTATATTCTTCATCTTCTATTTCATTATTTCTTCTATCTAGTTCTTCTTCGTCTATTTTATAAATTTCTTTATTCATTTCAGTAATATTATTATTTTGTTTTAATTTATATTCTTTTAATGCTTGCTTTTCTATTTTATCTCTTTCATCGTCATAATTAGATGCTACATATTGTGTTAGGCCTTTTTGTAAGCCAGCACTCCAACTTTCTAATTTATTATTTTTGAATATATTTTCAACCTCTCTCTCTTCGTCTGTTAAATCTTTTAAATATTGTGTAATTAAATCTTTTTCTTTTTCTTTTGCATATGAAATTTTTTCTTTAACTTTTTTGTAGGAATTATTTGTTAAATCTAAATGATTATTCATAATATTTAAAAATTCATAAATATAATTAATTATAACATTTTTAGTTTCTGCTTCTTTATAATATTCTTCTTCTCCAATTTCTAAAATAAATTCCTCGTCTTTTGTAATGTTTATTAGTTCATTAAAAATACTATAAAAAATATGTGTATAAAAATAGGTAATAAACTCTTTATCAAAAATGCTTGGTATAAAAATTTTTTCTTTACTATTACTAACTTCTACTGGAGCTACATATTTACAATATTTCATTAGTTTAATAAATATATTTGATTTATTTTTTATTAATTTAAAAACGATATCTAAACCAGGTTCATTCGGTAAATTATTTAATTTTTTATAATAATTTTCTAAAATATTAAGTATATCTTTATTATGTGTTTCGGATAATAACCAATGTGATGGAATCTTTTTAAATTCAATTTGTTTATTTAAAATTATATTAGGAAATATGTTTACTAAATTTTCTAAATAGTTAATATAAAATTGACAATTATCAACATTTATTTTAAAATTTAAAAATTTTTCAATATTATTGCGTAATATTTTGTTCATGCTTGGCATTTTTTCTATATTACTTAGTAATGAACTTTTCATTATAGTGTTTGTTTTTGCTAAATAATTTTTTATACTATCTAGTTCTTTTTCGTCAGCATTATATATATCAAATCTATCAAGTAATATATTGAATTTATCAAATAATATCTCATCATTTTTTTTTTCAATTGGTGATTCTACATAACTATTAATAATAGTTCTTAAAAATTCAATATTATTTATAATAGGATAACTATGATTAGAAGGCAATATATTTTGTTTATTTACTATATTGAGTAAATCATCTAATGAAGATTTATTATATATTTTTCCTTGGGCTTTTAATGATTCTATCTTTTCTATTATATCTTTTGTTTCATCATATTCTCTCGGTTTATCCATACAAATACTTTTTAATTCATCATCGATTGGTAAATTATTTCCAAAGTTGCAATAATAAATAAATGATTTATATATAGTTTCTTCATTGAAATCAGATTTTACAAATGGTAATTTAACTTTAGTATTTTCAGCATGAAATAAAATAGAGGATTTATTTAAAATATTAATATTTTGTATTATTTTATTATAGTATTCAACTAATTTGCTATTTTCCAATATACTTTTATCATTACTTATGAAATACTTTATTGTATTAATACTTGAATTACAACAAGCATTTTCTAAAAATGGATCTCCTGTTGAATTTTCTAATAAACTTGCATTTACATCTACTATTTTTTGAATGCTTTCAATTATAGTATTACTTAAATATATGTTTTTTGAAGCTAATGTTTCTAATATTAGATTTTTTTTACCTTTTCTATATGTTTCTAATAATTCATCTTTAAACGTATCAGGTAAAGGTAAGTTATTTTCTTTTGAAATTTTTAAACTGAATAAAGCAGGCATAAAATTTTGCCAATTAGCAATTGATAATTCATTCGGTATAAATTCTTCTTTATTTAATATTAAATATTCTCTTTTCTTTTGAGAAAGTTCTATAATTGTTTTATCATTAATTATTAATTTTTCTATTAACGCTTCTATTTTTATTGCAATATTTGCTTCTGAAACTTTTAATATTGTATTCCAGGGTTTAATGGAACTTTTTATTTTGCTTGCAATACATGAAATATAAATTACTGTAGTTTTATCTTGGTCTCCGTCTAAAGGATATCCGGAAAATGATTTAATACAACCGGGGAAAGTTTTTTTGGATTTAAAACTTGGAATATTTATTTGAATAGCAACAATTAAATAACATAACGTTAATAAAAGCAATAATTGATTATATGTATCATCATAAGACCGTATTCCTTTTAATTTTGTATCTTTTTTTGCTGCTTTTTCTAATAATTTTTCATATTGTTCTTTACTTGGAATATTAACACTGTGTGTTGTTATTACATTATTAATAATAAATTGAATTTGCGATTCAAGATTAATTCCAATCTCTCGTGACATAGATTTTATTATATTAGTAATGGCTTTAATGTCTGGATTACTAGATGAATTTGTTTTTGATAAATTAATATTATATTCATTTTGTAAAATTTCCTTAGTATTTAATTTAAATCCTTGTTCATCATATCCTTCGTCGCTTGAAAAATCTATATTTTTGATTATGTATCCGCTATATTTATCAACCCAATGATTATTATCATCACTAATTGTTCCTTGGACCGCACAAATAGTATCTAATTCTTTAATATATTCTTGTTTGTTTGAAAATGCATTTGCTAATTTTAATAAAAATCTAGGAATTAATTTAATTCCACTTTTATTGCAATATAACCAATTATATTCTTCTTCATAAAGAGATTCTCTTGTAAATTTAAGACAAAATTTTTTTATATATTCTTGGCGTTTAACAAAATCAGATATACCTAATACTTTATCTTTTAATTTTTCATAAGGTGAAGATAAAATATCATCTGATATTTCAGTATAATTATTTAATATTATATTATTAACATATTCATCTTTCTCATTTTTTATATTAATTATATTTTTTAGATATTTTTTTGCATTTTCATAGTTATCATTCAGTTTTCCTTTTATTTCTTCAACGCTTAAGTTATATTTTGCTTGGAAACTATCTAATATTTTGTCTACGTCTTGTTTTAAATTATTCTTTTCTAATTTAGAAGAATCTATACATTTATCATCTATTGAAATACATTCTTTATTGACATCACATAATATTTTGTTAGAATCAATATAAAAATCATTTTTAAATTTTTCATCGAGATTCCATTGAGAATCTTGGCGAATATAAATATAATTTTTTTTGGTTTTTTTATCAATATATATAGCATAATCACCATCTATTACTTCTTTTTTTTCTTCTATAATTGCTCTCGCTTCTCTTAATGCGTTTTTTTTAGTAACATTCATAATATCCATTATTTTGTTAGTCAAAAATTCAAAAAAATGTTTAGTATCCATGGTGGTTTTTTCTTTAGCATATTCATTAACTAAACTATAAACTGTATTGTCATATATAGCATCAACAAATATTTCTTTTGCTTTATCATTTTCCATACTCTCCATCGTAGTATATTTTTTAGATAAATAGTATTTTTCACATTTTTCTTCTTCTTCTGGAGAGATTTCATGTTCTTTTGATTGTTTTGCTTGTTTAATAAAATTATCTAATAAATTTGAAACTATTAAATCCATTATAGTTTTATTTAGAGTGCTAATAAAGAACTTACCACCATCTATATCAATAAAAGAATTAATTAATTCAGAACTATTATTAAAAAATTCTGGGTCAACTTTGTAATTATTATAAAGTTCTTCTTTTAGGTCACCTGTTATAATATCAAAATTTAATTTATAGTTTTCTTTTAATTCTTTATGTTCTTTATTCAGTATATTAATTAATTTATTTAATAAATCTTTACTCGTATTATATTCTTTTTTATAATTTTCTATATTTTCATTTAAGAGTTTATTAATAATAGTAAAATCTTTCTTATTTAAATTATACATATCAATATTTAAACATTGAATATCTTGAATTAATGATTTATAATTAACATATTTATTGGTTTCGGATAAATATTTTATTGCACTACTATTAGTAGGAATAAAAGATTCTAATAATAAATTAAATTTTTCATTAGCACTATGTGATGGATTATCTTCAATTGTAAAATTACAAATATGTTCTAAAAATTGATTATCGTGTATTGTATTATGTGTATTAATATATTTATCAAAATTTGATTCTTCTAATATAAATTTATTGATATAAGTATCATTATTTAATAGTTGAAAATAATTTAAAAAGTTCATATTTAGATTTGATTTATTATAAATACTAGTGTATTCTAGATTAATTTTTGAAAAATTCAATATTGGTAATGGTAATGTAATAAAAGATATAATAATAATTTTTTCATTAGGTGTTAAATCTTTAAAGTTATAAATGCGTTTATTATTTATATAATCAGTTTCTAACATTTTTTGTCCTTGATTAAATACTTCCGTAGAGAATCTTGATTTATCTATAATATTATCATTTATACAATAACTATAAAAGTCTTCATAAATGTCATTTATCGTGTGTATTTGAGTATTTACATTTAAAGAATTAAAATTGATACTATTAAAATCCGACGTATATTTGTTTGTGGTATTATTGTAAACATTTAATAAATTATTTATATAGGCGGTGTAGTCATTTATTTTATCTTTAGAACTATTGTTAGTCCATTTATAAATTACTGAATTTAAATTTTCAATAAATTCTCCCATTTTTATTTTATTAATAAAATCTTCTTCAAAATCATCTGAATCTTCATTATGTATTAAATTTTTTGAATTATAAACAACTGGTATTAACCAATATAATTTTTTATTTAAATTAAAAATTGCTTCTTTTAAAGGTTTATAAAATTCCCCTTTTTCAGTTGGTATATTAGGGTTATTATTATCATCAAAATTAGAATATAACTTTCTAAGTTCTTTGTATCTGTTTAATTCTAAATTAATATTACTAATTAACTCTTCATTTCTTTCTTCTTGTTTATGTGTATTTAAAATACTATCCATATAATCATATTGTTGTGTTTCTAAAGTGTACCTTTTTTCGCTATCTGGTACATTTACAGTGTGATAGAATTCTTGAAATTCGTCTTCTAATTCAAAGTTATCTAATAATATTTCATTTAAATTTTCTTCATTAACATGTTTAATTAAGTCATAATCTAAATCATCTACATTTTCTAAATTAAGAAATTCAGGAGAAATATCTTCAAATTCTTTTTCTTCATCGGGTATAAAAGTAGATAATGTTTCTTTTGAATCTTTTATCATTATTTTTTCAATATTTAATTTTTCAGGAATACCAGAATAAGCAAAATCAATGTAAATAACTTCACTGTTAGGAATTAAAGTAATTTCAATCATATCTTCTTCAATATTTGTTACTATTCCGTTTAGTATTTTGGGTAAAAGTCCACCAAAAGTAATTGATATGCTATTATTTACAGTAATATTATTTTGAATAATATAACTTCGACTTTTTGCTCTATGAAGTAAAATAATATTATCAATTGATTCTTCTAATAGTTTACCATCATCAGAAATATCAAGTGTTGTAATAGTATCTTCATTTAATAATGTTATTTTTGAAGAATTTATAAAATTTATGTAAAATATTTTTTCATGAAAATCTGAATTGCTAGGTGAATCTATTTGAATTATATCTCCATATTGTAAATTATATTTTTCGGTTTCCATTATAATTATATTATATTATATTTATAATAGAAAATTTATGTAAAAGTTTAATTT
>CESJ01021937.1_pt1 | contig 11013 bp, 6 predicted proteins | sample 356311 | NCBI WGS metagenome assembly CESJ01 (sample SAMEA2621487, study PRJEB7988) | marine metagenome | biome: marine biome (ENVO:00000447); feature: surface water layer (ENVO:00002042); material: "saline water (ENVO:00002010), including plankton (ENVO:xxxxxxxx)" | depth 5 m
TATAATTTTAATGAACAATATAGATTATTTGAAAACATTATTTCTAGTAGAAATATCAATCAATCAATAAAAACTAGTTTAGATTCGCTTACAAGAGTTAATCACAAAATTATAAATCCATATAAATCTGGGATCGGCTTAACAATGTTATCTGAATATTTAAATAAAAATACTGTTGACAACGCATTGACTGAATATTATAAAATAAATAGTTTGTTTAATCAAACAAAAAAAACGTTAAAAGAAATAATAGAAAAAAAAACAACTAAAAAAATCAATTGGTATTTTGATGATTTTTTAAAACGAAAATCTTTTAGAGATTATTCAATAAAAAAAATCAATGAAATAGATGATAAATCCTATTTTAAATTATCTGATATTTCTGGATCTACTGTTTCTAATATTCCTATAAAACTCTCATTTATAAAAGACTCAAAGATAATTGAGGATAAGTGGTTGACATTTATAAAAAAAGATAGTATTTTATCTTTTAATTCTAAACAATATGATTATTTAGAATTAAATAAAGATAAATACATTAATGAAGTTAATTATAAAAATAATCTTGCATCATTTACTAATAAACTAAAACCAATTAAATTTATTTTATTTAATGATTTAGAAAACATTTACAATAACCAAATTTATTATATGCCATTAATTGGTTATAATTTATATGATGGACTTATGCCTGGAATTAGTTTATCAAATATTACACCCATTAAAAAAAAATTTTCATATAAAATAAAACCTTTTTATTCATCAAAACAGAGAAGTATTTCAGGTGGAGCTCAAATAAAATACACAAAATTCTATGAAAACAAAAAATTGTTTAGTACACAATATTTTTTAGGTGGTTCATCATATCATTATAAAGACAATCTATCTTACACCACATTTTTTCCTTCAATCCTATTTACATTTAGAAATCCTGATTTAAGATCAAATTTTAGACAACTTATTAATTTAAGATATATCAGTATTAATAAAGAAAATAATCAAGATATAGAAAGAAACCCCAACTATAATATATTAAACATAAAATATATTTTGACCGATTCTAATGGGGGAAAAGGTTTTAGTTTTAGTTCAGATTTACAAATTAATAACTCATTTGTAAAAAATTCATTCACTTTAAATTACAGAAATTATTACTTAGACAATCGTCAATTTAACTTACGATTATTTGTAGGTAAATTTTTCAAAAACACAACTGATGACGATTATTTTAGTTTCTCTACTTATAAATCTAGAGATTATCTATTTAGCTACAATCTTTTGGGTAGGTCTGAAAATAGTGGTCTTTATAGTCAACAATATGTAAGTTCTGACGCTGCTTTAAAATCTAAATTAAATCCAGCATATTCAAACGATTGGCTAATTTCTTTTAACTCTGGAATTACTTTTTGGCAATGGATTGAAGGTTATTATGATTTTGCAATAATTAAAAACAAAAATAATAATACTAAAACTGTTTTTGATTCTGGAATTAGACTAAATATATTAACTGGTTATTTTGAACTTTACTTACCTTTTTATTCCTCTCTGGGTAATGAATTAAATCAATCAAATTATATTGATAAAATAAGATTTAAAATTGCATTTAATCCTCAAGCATTGTCAAACTTAATTACAAGACGTTGGTTTTAAATATTCTTATAGGAAAAAAACTCTATTTTTATTAAATTTGCGTTGTTTTAATAATTATGCAAAACAACCTTGATCTTAACAAAGAAATATCTTTCAACTCTTTTAAAGAAGAAGTTTTAACTGATTATAAATTAATTGTTTTAAGTAGAGAGGCTAGTTTACTTGGCAGAAGAGAAGTTTTAAGTGGAAAAGCAAAATTTGGAATTTTTGGTGACGGAAAAGAATTGCCTCAAATTGCACTAGCAAAAGTTTTTCAAAACGGAGATTTTAGATCTGGTTATTATAGAGATCAAACCTTTATGATGGCTATTGATAAATTGACTGTTAAACAAATATTTTCCGGTTTATATGGTAATACTGATCTTAAAGAAGAACCTATGTCTGGAGGAAGACAAATGGGTGCTCACTTTAACACTGATATTTTAAATGAAGATGGTTCATGGAAAGATTTAATTAATCAAAAAAACTCTAGTTCAGATATTTCTTGTACTGGATCACAAATGCCTAGATTATTAGGTTTAGCTCAAGCTTCAAAATTATATCGTCAATTTAAAACTTCCAATTCGAATAAATTTTCCAAAAATGGCAACGAAATTGCCTGGGGAACTATTGGAAATGCCAGTACTAGTGAGGGGGTATTTTTTGAAGTGTTAAATGCTGCTGGTGTTCATCAAGTTCCAATGGTTATTAGTGTTTGGGATGATGATTATGGTATTTCTGTTGAAAATAAAGATCAAACTGTTAAACAAAGTATTTCTGATGCTCTTTCTGGTTTTCAAAGAACAACTGAAAAAGAAGGTTTTGAAATTTTAACGGTTAATGGTTGGAATTATCCTGATTTAATAAGTGTTTATCAGAGAGCTAACGACATTGCCAGACAAAAACATATTCCAGTTTTAGTACATGTAAAAGAACTTACTCAACCTATAGGACATTCATCTTCTGGTTCACATGAAAGATATAAATCAAAAGAAAGATTAGATTGGGAAAAGAAAAACGATTGTAATTTAAAAATGAGAGAATGGATTTTGAGTAATGGTATTGCGAGTGAGCTGGATTTATCAACTATTGAAATAAATTCTAAAGAAGAAGTTAAAAAATCTAAAAAAGATGCCTGGGAAGCATATTTGATTCCAATAATATTTTCGAGAAAAAAATTAATTTTTTTATTAAAAACATTGTATGATCAGAATACTAATACAGAACTAAATCTAATAATTATTGAGTTAAATAATATCAAAGAACCTAATAACAGTGATTTACTCTCCTCTGCTAGAAAAACTTTAAGATTACTGATAAATGAAAAAAACGTAAATACTGAATTGTTAAAAGAATGGATAAGAAAATTTAGCTCAGAAAATCAATCTAAATATAGTTCCAAGCTTTACAATGAATTTTCATCAAATGCTGCGAATGTTGTTGAAATAAAACCAGTATATAATGATTCTGGCAAAGTAGACGGAAGAATAATTCTTAAAAATAATTTCAACAGTCTTTTAAACACTTATGATAATTTATTAATATTTGGTGAAGATGCAGGGAAAATAGGTGATGTAAATCAAGGTTTAGAAGGGCTTCAAGATTTACATGGAGAAGAAAGAGTTGGAGATAGAGGAATAAGAGAAGCTTCAATTATTGGAGAAGGTATTGGATTATCATTGAGAGGGTTTCGTCCAATTGCTGAAATCCAATATTTAGATTATGTTTTATATGCTCTTCAAATATTAAGTGATGATTTAGCTACATTACATTACAGAACAGTAGGAAAACAAATAGCTCCTTTGATAATTAGAACTAGGGGACATAGATTAGAAGGTATATGGCACTCAGGATCTCCTATGGGAGCATTACTTTCTACTTTAAGAGGAATAAATATTCTTGTTCCAAGAAATATGGTTCAAGCAAGTGGTATGTACAATACGCTAATGCAATGTGAGGAACCAGCTATTTTAATAGAATCATTAAATGGTTATAGATTAAAAGAAAAGGAACCTACTAACTTATCTGTCTTCACTATTTTGTTAGGAAAGTCTGAGATTTTAAGAGTTGGAAATGACATTACAATTGTTTCATATGGATCTACCCTTAGATTAGTAGAAAAGGCAGCTATTGAATTAGAAAATTTGAATATAAAAGTAGAAATTATTGATGTTCAAACATTAATACCATTTGATATTGACCATAAAATTAAAGAAAGTTTAAAAAAGACTAATAAATTACTAATAGTTGATGAAGACCTCCCCGGGGGAGCATCCTCATATATTTTACAAAAAATTATTGAAGATCAAGATGCTTTTAAATTATTAGATAGTAAACCCATTACGCTAACATCAAAATCTCATAGGCCTGCTTATGGAACAGATGGAGACTATTTTTCTAAACCATCAATGGATGATATTATAGAAAAATCAAATGAAATTATGAATGAATATGATCCTGAAAACTATCCTGAAATTATTTAATTTATAATTTGAACAATAAGCTGTCTAAGCAAATCATTATTAGAAGAATTAGCAACTCCTAAACCCTTACTTTTTAAATCAACATCTTTTATTAAACTTATAATAGTACTTATTTTCTTCATACTATAGTTTTTTGAAGCGATTGAGTAATCTTTAATAAAAAAAGGATTCACTCCTAAAATTGTTGCTATATTATTTTGAGACTTATTGTTTATAGAATGGTATTGAAAAATTTGAATAAAGTAATTAAATAAAGAAGATAAAGTCATTTGAAGTGGATGCTTATTTAAATTAGAGGTCAAGTAATTACATATTATTAATGATTTATCTAAATTCTTCAATCCTATAGCGTTCCTTAATTCAAAAACATTAAAATCCTTACTTATTCCAATATTATCCTCAATTAATTTTGGAGAAATATTTTTTTTCTCCCAACAAATTATTTTTAATTTGTTTAATTGATTATTTATTTTTTTTAAATCATTTCCAAGAAAATCAACCAACATAGAACATGCTTTTGGTTCGATAGTGAAATCATCAATCTTTAACTGATTAACTATCCATTGAGGAACACGGTCTTCATATATTTTTTTAAAATCAACTACAATCCCAAACTTCTGTATGTTTTTAAATAATTTTTTTCTTTTATCTAAGATTTTGTACTTATAATTAACAATTAAAACAGTACTCATTAAGGGATTTAAAACATAAGAAGATAAAGTCTCTATTTTTCTTGATAAATCTTGCCCCTCTTTAATAATTACAACTTGATATTTACTCATCATTGGATATCTCTTACAATGAGATATTAATTCTTCAATTGAAGTATCTTTTCCGTAAAGAACAGTTTTGTTGAAATTCTTTTCATCTTTACTTAAAACTTCTTTGTCCAGAAGATCTGTAATAAAATCTATGTAATAAGTTTCTTCACCCATTAAAAAATATATTGGAGAATAAACTTTATTTTTAATTTTTGAAATTATACTATTAATTTCCTGTAAATTCATTTATTGATTTAGTTATGTTAAAATTAAATTTTCCAAGTTTTGAATTTAGGCTTAAAAATAGAAATAATAAATCTTATATTTTTGACATTATCAGAAAAAAATTTATTCTACTCACACCTGAAGAATGGGTAAGGCAACATGTTATTAACTATTTAATTAATCATAGAGTTTCAAAAAACCATATTAATGTAGAAAGAAAAATTGTTATTAATAAATTAACAAAAAGGTTTGATGTGGTGGTTTTTAAAAGAGATGGTTCTGTTAAATTATTAGTTGAATGTAAAGCACCAAATATCAAAATTGACCAAAAAGTTTTCGATCAGATTTCTATATATAACAAGAGCTTAAGTGCTGAATTCATGATGATAACAAATGGATTAGTTCATTTTTTTTTTAAAATAAATAATTCAACAAAAACTTATAATTTTATAAAAGAATTTCCTCTTAAATGAAAATAGCTATTGTAATACTAAATTGGAATGGTGCTGAACTTTTAAAAAGGTTTTTACCTAGTGTATTGAATTATTCCGATGAAAATCCAATTTATATAATTGATAATAATTCAGATGATTCATCTATTAATTTTATTAAAAAAAATCATCCAAGTATAAATATCATTTTAAATCGTGAAAATTATGGATATGCAAAAGGATATAATGAAGGATTAAAGCATGTAAGTGAAGAGGTTTACTGTTTATTAAACAATGATGTTGAGGTTACTAAAGGATGGCTAAGTCCGATTATAAAACAATTTGAATCTGATAAATATTTGTCTGTTGTACAACCTAAAATATTAGATTATAAAAATAAAAATAAATTTGAATATGCAGGAGCTGCAGGTGGATTTATAGATTATTATGGTTATCCTTACTGCAGAGGGAGAATCTTTGATTCAGTTGAAATAGACAATGGACAATATGATCAAGATATTGATATTTTTTGGGCTTCAGGAGCGTGTTTTTTTATTAAAAAAGAAGTTTTTAAAAACTTAAAAGGATTTGATGAAAATTTTTATTCTCATATGGAAGAAATAGATCTTTGTTGGAGAATTACAAATTTTAATTCTGAATTAAAAAAAAAATTTATTTATAAAAGCATTGTTTATCATTTAGGTGCTGGATCTCTTGGTTACAACCATCCTAAAAAACTTTATTTAAATATTAGAAATCATAATTATATGATTATCAAAAACACAAATACATCTTTGTTGAACTATTTGTTTTTATTTGACTTTAGCAGATTAGGAATAATAAATAAGTTTAATCAATTATTGTTTTTTTATCATCTAATCACTTTTAATTTTAAATTTATTATTTCTTTTTTTAAAATGTGGAAGTCTTTAGACAATGCTAGTAAAGATTATTCAGGTTTTTCACATAAATATTTTTTATTGAGAAAAAACAATAATACTCCTAAATACTACGTTGTTAAGTCAATTATATACAATTATTTAATTCTAAAAAAAAGAAAATATTCAGAGTTAAATAACACTTAAATTAATAACTTAGTATTAATATTTTACTAAATTTGAAAACTTAAACAAATTAAATTAATAAACATGAAAAATTTTTTTTTACTGCTAATTACCATAACTTTTTTATTTCCTTCCTGTATTTCTCAAAAGAAATATGCTGCTTTAGAGGCTATGAATCAGCAAAGTAAAGATTTGCTAAACTCCGCTACGGTACAACTTAATACCTGTATTGATGAAAAAGCAGGAGCTGAAGCTAATCTTAAAACTTTAAAAGAACAAGTTTCTTTTTTAAAGAATAACAATAAAGATCTTATTAATAATATGGGTAATCTAACTACTCTTTCTCAAAAAGGTGCTGAAAATCTTGAAAAGTCTCTTGAAAGCATGAAAGAAAAAGATTTAACTATAAATACCATGAGAGATGCTGTTACAAGAAGAGATTCCGTAACCTTAGCATTAGTTACTAGCTTGAAAGGCTCTTTTATAGATATTAACGATAAGGATATTGAAGTTAATGTTGAAAAAGGTGTTGTTTTTATCTCAATTTCAGATAAATTATTATTTAACAGTGGAAGTTATGTAGTTTCAGATAGAGCAAAGGAGGTTTTAGGAAAAGTAGCTAAAGTAGTACTTGATAAACCTGAAATCGAATTTTTAGTTGAAGGTCACACAGACGACCAATCAATTCAAAATGAAGTCCTTTTAGACAATTGGGATCTTAGTGTGAAAAGAGCAACTTCGGTAGTTAGGGTATTACAAAATGATTTTGGAGTACAACCTGAAAGAATGACAGCAGCGGGGAGAAGTTTTTACGTTCCCGTAGTGGATAACGATACAGCAGAAAATAGATCTAAAAATAGAAGAACAAGAATAGTGGTTCTTCCAAAACTAGATCAGTTTTATGATCTTATCGAAAAAGGGATGAAAGCAGTTGTAAACTAAATAAATAGTTTTAATTTTAAAAAAAACACACCTTAAGGTGTGTTTTTTTATATCTAAAATTATCATTAATTAAAAGATTAAAAATCTTTTAGATAATACCCGATTAAATAAACGATATTTGCACCCTTATTTAAGAAAAATGGGTGATTTTAAAGATTTAGGTATAAATAAAGAACTTTTAAAAGCTGTAGAGGATATGGGATTTGTTTCTCCTACTGCTGTACAAGAACAAGCAATTCCTTACTTGCTTAAAGGTAAAAAAGATTTAGTTGCTCTAGCTCAAACCGGTACTGGAAAAACTGCTGCATTTGGACTTCCCTGCATACAACTAGTTGATCGTAAAATAAAAGATGTTCAGACAATTATTCTCTGTCCTACTCGTGAATTATGTATTCAAATTTCTAAAGATCTAATGAAATTTGCTAAACACCTTGATTATGTTAAAATTGTTGCTGTATATGGCGGAACTAGTATAGAAAATCAAATAAAATCAATTAAAAGAGGTGTTCAAATCATAGTTGGAACACCAGGAAGAACAAAAGATTTAATTAATAGAAGAGTTTTAAAGCTTGATATAGTTAATAAAGTTGTACTAGACGAAGCGGATGAAATGTTGAGTATGGGTTTCAAGGAAGATCTAAATTATATATTGGATACTACATCCAAAAATAGACAGACCATGTTATTTTCTGCAACCATGTCTAGAGAAGTTAGATCTATTTCTAAAAAATTCATGAAGGATGCAGAAGAAATCACTGTTGAGAAATTAAATTCTGGTGCTAAAAATGTTGAACATCATGTTTATAATGTTAACTCTAGAGATAAATATGACACATTAAAAAGAATAGCTGATTTTAATCCAGATATATACGGAATAGTATTTTGTAGAACTAGAAGAGAAACCCAGCAAATTGCTAATAAATTTATGGACGATGGTTATAACGCAGATGCCATCCATGGAGAACTTTCTCAGAGTCAAAGAGATGATGTTATGTCAAAATTTAGACAAAAATCATTACAAATATTAATAGCAACTGACGTAGCTGCAAGAGGGCTTGATGTGGATAGTTTAACACATGTGATTAATTATTCACTTCCAGATGATCCAGAAGTTTACACGCACAGAAGTGGTCGAACTGGAAGAGCGGGTAAAAACGGTATTTCAATAGCTATTTCTAATTCAAGAGAAGGAAGGAAATTAAAATCAATTGAAAATAAATCACAAATTAATTTTTTAAAAAAAGATGTCCCATCTGGAAAAGATATTTGTTCAAAGCAACTATTTAAATTAATTGAAAGAATTCAAAAAGTTAAAGTAGATGAAAAACAAATTGAACCTTTTTTAGAAGATATTTATTCAAAATTAGAAATGCTTTCAAGAGAAGAGTTAATAAAACATTTTGTTTCTGCAGAGTTTAATAAATTTTTAGATTATTACAATAAATCAAAAGATGTTAAGAACGAGAGCAAAAAAGATGACAGAAGTGAAAACAGAAAGCCTTTTAATGAAAGATCTAGTAACAGAGAATCATTTGTTAATTTTTCTATCAATATAGGACGTAAAAATGGAGTTTCTCCTATTGAATTAATTTCTTTAGTTAATAGAGCATTAAAATCTAATGAAATAGAAATTGGAGGAATAGACATAAGAGAATCTTATACTATTTTTGAAATTGATGGAAGCGTTAAGAATGATTTAATTAAAAAAATTCCTAAAATTGATTTTAATGGTAATGATTTATCTATAAAAGAAACAGAAGAAAAAGTAGAAAGAAAATTTTCAAAACAAAAAAAAAGTAAGTCATATTCATCAGATAGAAGAAGCAGAAATAATTCGGAAAGAGATTTTAAATCAAAGGGTAATTTTCGAAGTAACAGAAATAATAAAAGAAAAAAAAATAGATTTTAATCTTTCCTAAATAAGTTTGTATTTAGCAAATTTTAATAATATTCTTTTTACACCACTTGTTCCGAACTCAACCTCAGCTTTTTTATCTGCCCCTCCCCCCTCTGTTTGAATAACTTTCCCTTTACCAAATCTGTTATGAATTATCGTATCACCTTTATTTATATCTACGTAATTAGAAGAACTGTAATTTATTGATGGATTATTTTCTAATGTTTTTAATTTAATTTTATTCTTGGGTTTTTTAAATCTTAATAAATCATTATTTTCTCTTAAATCATTTAAAGAACTAGTAATAGAGGATAAAGAATTAAAATTTGTATATTTTTTATCTATTTCCTTAATAAATCTACTTGGCTCACAATCATTCAACTTTCCCCACCTATATCTAGTCTTAGCGTAAGTTATTGTTACTTTCTTTTTCGCTCTTGTGATTGCTACATAAAAAAGTCTTCTCTCTTCCTCTAAATCATTCCTAGTTGTAGAACTTAGTGCAGAGGGGAAAAGATCTTCTTCAAGACCAACAATATAAACATGATTAAATTCTAGACCTTTTGCTAAATGTATTGTCATCAAAGAAACTTTTTTCTCAGAATCATTAATATCTTTGTCTAATTCAGATGCTAAAGCTACATCTTCTAAAAATTCACTTAAACTTCCTTTTGAGTCCAGGACCTCTTCTTCTCCTTCAATAAAATCTTTTATCCCGTTAAGTAACTCTTCAATATTTTCAATTCTACTAATTGATTCAGGTGTTCCTTCGGATTTTAAAACATTAATTATTCCTATTCTTTTAAGAACTTCATCAACTATTTCAAAGGCATTCAGTTTCTCATTTAATAATTGAAGACTTTTTATTAATAATAAAAATTCGTTTAATTTATTTTTAGTTCCAGAATTAATATTTATTTCTTCAGAATTTATATTTTCTAAAGTTTTATATAAACTAATATTTTTTTCGTTAGCAAAAATAAGTAGTTTGTCCAGAGTAGTTTGACCTATTCCTCTAGCCGGAAAGTTTATAATTCTTTTTATACTCTCTTCGTCACTGGGATTAATAATGACCCTGAGGTAAGCCAAAACATCTTTAATTTCTTTTCTTTGATAAAACGAAAGTCCACCATATACCTGATAGGGAATGTTTTTTCTTCTTAAAGCATCTTCGATTGATCTAGATTGGGCGTTGGTCCGGTATAAAACAGCAAAAGAATCGTTATCTAACTGAAAATTATTTTTATTTGTAAAAATAGATGAGGACACAAACCTTCCTTCTTCTGAATCTGTTATAGATTGATTTATTTCAATTTTTTCGCCACTTTCATTTTCTGTCCAAACTACTTTATCAAGTTTATTAATATTATTATTAATTACAGAGTTTGCAGCATTAACTATATTTTTAGTTGATCTATAATTTTGTTCAAGTCTATATACTGCAGAATTAGAATAATCTTTTTGAAAACTTAAAATATTTTCAATATTTGCTCCTCTAAATCCGTAAATACTTTGTGCATCATCTCCAACAACACATAAATTTTCATATTTGTCAGCCAATGCCTTAACAATTAAATACTG
>CESJ01042729.1_pt1 | contig 10960 bp, 8 predicted proteins | sample 356311 | NCBI WGS metagenome assembly CESJ01 (sample SAMEA2621487, study PRJEB7988) | marine metagenome | biome: marine biome (ENVO:00000447); feature: surface water layer (ENVO:00002042); material: "saline water (ENVO:00002010), including plankton (ENVO:xxxxxxxx)" | depth 5 m
TTTTTTTGTTACTTCTTTTGTGAAATCATTATGGTAGTTCCAGAAAATTTTAAAATTTGGTTTACCTCTTCTCAAATCTTGGGTAAACGTTTTAAAGCTAACAAGAACCAATAAAATAAGTATAACTTTTTTCATCTATTAATTTATACTGCAATATTAAAGGAATAAAATATTTCTAATGTTAAGAAATAGTTATGTTATAATGTTAAATGATTCATTAAATTGCGTTCATGAATTGGGAACAACTACTCTCTCTTAAAAGACAAGGAGATACATTAAAAAGATTAAGGCTTGAACAAGACGAAACTCGAATCGGTTTTGAAGTTGATTATGACAGAATAATTTTTTCATCTTCTTTTAGATCTTTACAAGACAAAACTCAGGTAATTCCTTTTTCTAAAACAAGTTTTGTCCATACTAGACTTACTCACAGTCTAGAAGTTTCAGTTGTAGGAAGAAGTCTAGGTAGAGTTGTTGGCAAGAAATTGATAGAGAAATATCCATATTTAAAACAAACTTATGGCTTTCAAAGTAATGACTTTGGAGCTATTGTTGCCGCAGCTAGTTTAGCTCATGACATAGGAAATCCTCCCTTTGGACATAGTGGAGAAATGGCAATAGGTGATTTTTTCAAAAATGGAGACGGTATTAATTTTAAAGAAAGCCTTACAGAACAGCAATACACTGATTTATGTGAATTTGAAGGAAACGCTAATGGATTTAAAATAATTTCAGAAAACAAAGCAGGGATTAAAGGGGGGCTTAGATTAAGTTATTCTACTCTTGGTGCTTTTACAAAGTATCCAAGACCCTCAATTATAGCCAAAAAATCTTGTCATGTAAAAGATAAAAAATTTGGTTTTTTTAATTCTCAAAACTCTTTTTTTGATGAAGTTGCAAAAGAGTTAGGAATGGTAGATTCTAATGGAGAATATATGCGACACCCTTTGGCTTTTTTAGTTGAAGCAGCAGATGATATTTGTTATACTTTAATTGATTTTGAAGATGGAATTAATTTAGGATGGATTTCAGAAGAGTATGCTTTAGAGTTTCTAATCCGCTTAGTTAAAGATAGTATTGACACAAAAAAATACAATTCCTTAAAACATAAAACTGATAGAGTTGCATACTTAAGGGCACTTTCAGTAAATACTCTTATTAATGATACTGTAAAAATATTTTTAAAAAATGAAGAGAAAATTTTAAACGGAGAGTTTACAAAAACTTTGCTTTCAGAAAGTATTTTTAAAGCTCAAATGGAAGATATAATTGATATTAGCGTAAAGAAAGTATACAATTCTAAGGAAGTAATTGAAAAAGAATTGAAAGGTTATCAAGTGATTCATAAGCTTTTAAGTGTATTTATAAAAGCAGCTGTGAATAATCAGTCAGACAATACTACTGCATTAGATGATCTAGTACTTGCATCTTTACCTAAAACATATATTCACAAAGAAGGAAACTTATACAACCAGCTTTTGGATATTAGTTGTTTTGTTGCAAGTCTTACTGATGGAAATGCTTTAGAGTGGTATAACAAAATCAGTTAAAATGATAAACCTTTTTGACGATAATTATTTCATGCGAAGAGCGCTTGATGAAGCAAAAATTGCTTTACAAAAAAATGAAGTTCCTGTTGGAGCTGTTATAGTTAGTAACAATCAGATTATTGCAAGATCACATAACTTAACGGAAACATTAAATGATGTAACTGCGCATGCTGAAATGCAATGTATAACATCAGCCGCTAGTTATTTAGGAGGGAAATATTTAAAAAACTGTACACTTTATGTAACTCTTGAGCCATGTCAAATGTGTGCTGGCGCTTTGTATTGGTCACAAATTTCTAAAATCGTGATAGGAGCTAGTGATGCTCATAGGGGCTACAGAGTAATGAAAACTCAACTTCACCCTAAAACAAAAGTTATAGATGGAGTAATGGCAAAGGAATCTAAAGAATTAATAGATGACTTTTTTAAAAATAAAAGGTAAGGCAAATAAAAAACCCTCACAATGTGAGGGTTTGAATTGTTCTTAAAATAAAATACTATTAGTCAATTAGACTTACGTTTCCTGCAACTTTTCCTTTTCTACCATCCTCTTCAGAATATTCTACTTTGTCTCCTTCATTTAGTTGTAAACCATCTAAAGAAGTTACATGAACGAAGATATCTTCGCTCGTTTCGTCGTTTGTAATAAACCCAAAACCTTTGGATCCATTAAAAAATTTTACTGTACCTGTCATTAATTATTAATTATTTATAAGTTGCAAATGTAGGAATTTATAATTAAGTCTTAAAACTTAATTTAAAAAACAAATTTTATTTATTTGATTTTGAGGATTTTGCCTTCATTTTCTTAAGGTTTTCACTACTAAAAGTATAATCACTTAGCTTTTTATCTTTCCATCGATGATAAATAAAAAGTGGCATGAATACAAAAACCATAAATGAAACACTTGCCCCAACAATTTGATTTCCTAAAACTTCATCTCCTGATTTAAAATAAAAACCTACAGATATGCCTAGTATTGACAAAAAAAAGAAAATAGAAATAATATTTTTCATTAAAATGGTAAACTTTATTTGCTGATTTTAAGCTTTAATGACAATTCGTTAAGTTGCATGTCATCAAGTTTTGAGGGTGCGTCTATCATAACATCTTTGCCACTATTATTTTTTGGAAAAGCTATATAATCTTTAATACTTTCTTCACCATGAAGAATGGCTACTAACCTATCTAAACCAAGCGCAATACCTCCGTGTGGTGGAGCTCCGTATTCAAAAGCGTTCATGAGAAAACCAAATTGTTCTTTAGCCTCTTCCTCTGAAAAGCCTAAATGTTTAAACATTAAAGCTTGAATTTCTTTGCTATGGATTCTGATTGATCCACCGCCAATTTCATTCCCATTTAAAACTAAATCATATGCGTTAGCCTTAACTTGTTCTGGACTTGATTCAAGAAGGTCTAACTGATCAAGTTTAGGAGATGTAAATGGGTGATGCATTGCATGATATTTTTTTGAATCATCGTCCCACTCTAGTAAAGGAAAATCAGTAATCCATAAGGGGGCAAATTCATTAGGGTTTCTTAAATTCAAATTTTGTGCGAGTTCTAGCCTAAGTGCACTTAATTGTGTTCTTACTTCATCATTTTTGCCAGATAAAATAATAATTAAATCACCTGAATTTGCATTTGTTTTTTTAGCCCAATTACTAAAATCTTTTTGATCATAAAATTTATCTACTGAGGATTTATAACTACCATCATCATTACATCTTACATAAACTAATCCTTTCGCTCCGACTTGAGGTCTTTTAACCCAGTTTGTGTAATTATCAATTTGTTTTCTTGTAAAATTATTACCATTTGGAACAGCAATTCCTACAACCGATTCTGCAGTATTAAAAACATTAAATTCTTTATTTTGGGATACTTCGTTTAAATAGCCAAATTCCATCCCAAAACGAATATCAGGTTTATCGGATCCATATTTAGACATTGCTTGATCATATGTCATCCTTGGGAATTGAGGAACATCTACTTTTTTTATTGTCTTTAAAAGGTGAATCACTAATCCCTCAAATGTTTTTAAAATATCCTCTTGATTAACAAAAGACATTTCGCAATCAATTTGAGTAAACTCAGGCTGCCTGTCGGCTCTTAAATCTTCGTCTCTAAAACATTTTACGATTTGGAAATATCTATCAATCCCACCAACCATTAAAAGCTGTTTAAAAGTTTGGGGAGACTGTGGAAGAGCGTAAAACTCACCTTGGTTCATCCTTGATGGCACAACAAAATCTCTTGCGCCTTCAGGTGTAGATTTTATTAAATATGGAGTTTCTACATCAATAAAATCTAGAGCAGTTAAATAATTTCTAATTTCTGAACTGACTTTATGTCTAAATATTAGTTTTTCTTTTATTGGATTTCTTCTTATATCCAAATATCTATATCTCATTTTTAACTCTTCACCGCCATCGCTATTGTCTTCTATAGTAAAAGGAGGAGTTTTAGACTCGTTTAAAATGTTTAATTCTGAAACTAAAATCTCAATTTCACCTGTAGGAATATTTAAGTTTTTTGATGATCGCTCAATTACCTTTCCTTTAACTTGAATCACAAACTCTCTTCCGATTGATTTTGCTTTGTTCAATAATTCTTTAGAACTTCTTTGTTCGTCGAAAATTAACTGAGAAACTCCATATCGATCTCTAAGATCAATCCAGAGCATGAAGCCTTTATCTCTTGATTTTTGTACCCAACCAGAAAGAGTTACTTCTTGATTTAAATCTGTCAATCTAAGTTTGCCACAATTGTGTGTTCTGTACATTCTATTTTAAATATTATATAAATTTAAGAAGATATTACTTATATCTTACGCCTATCCAAAATTTAAATTTTTCAATCATTAAATATAAGGAGGGAACTACAAATAAAGTTAGAAATGTAGCCACTACTAAACCTGATATCACTGTGGTTGCAAGTGGACCCCAAAAGACAAAGTTGTCACCTCCCCAATAAATATTTGGATTAAAATTACTAAATAGTGTGTAAAAATTAATATTGAAGCCAATAGAAAGTGGGATAAGTCCTCCGATAGTTGTGATAGCAGTAAGAAGAACCGGTCTTAATCTAGATTTACAAGATTCTACAATAGAATCATATTTTAGTTCAATTAATTTTTTGTTTTTATTCGATTTGTCAAGTTTTTTTCTTCTTAACAAAATCTCAGAGTAATCAAGCAATACAACTCCATTATTAACAACAATTCCAGAAAGGGCAATTATACCCATCATAGTCATTAAGATTACAAAAGAGTTTCCAGAGATAGCGAGATATCCAAATACTCCAATTAAACTTAGGATTATAGCAATCATAATAATAGTAGGTTTACTTATTGAATTAAATTGTAGAATTAACAATAAGAAAATCAATAATAAACCAGTCGCAAAAGCTTTAAGTAAAAAAGCTTGATTTTTATTTTGCTCTTCAATTTGACCAGTATAATCAATATCTATCATACTTATATCTTCATTAAAGCTTTTCATTTCGGAAACAATTTGATTTACAACAGCTCCTGCATCTACGTATCCTGAGGATAAACCAGAATAAATTGTAACAATTCTTTTGAAATCTTTGTGTTTGATAACATTAAAAGTGGTAGTTCTAGAGTTACTAGTTACACTTGAGATAGGAATTTCTTTTATGATCCCATTATTTGGATCTCTGAAGGTTAAATTTTGGTCATACAGTATATCTTCAGAATATCTATTGTCTTTATTAAATCTAATATTAATATCATAATCCTCTCCATTTTCTTTATAAATACCAGCTTTAGTCCCAAATAGAGCTGCTCTTAATTGTTGACCTATTTGTCCAACACTAAGTCCAAGTTCACCGGCCTTTTCTCTATCAATATTGACTAAATTTGTTACCCTTGATTTATTAACATCTATTTTTAACTCTTCAATTCCAGGAATATTTTTTGTATTAATATATTCAGTAATTTTTTCAGCTTTTTCAATTAAAGTACTGTAATCTTTTCCAGTAATTTCAATATTTATAGGGTATCCAACAGGTGGACCCGATTGATTTTTTTCAACTGAAATCGACACTCCAGCATACTTGTTTTTTAGAGTTTGTTGAATTTCTTTTCTAACCTCTCTTGAGTTTAATCCTTGACGATATTTAAAATCCCTAAAGGAAGTTGTAATTTTAGCTCTATTGGGCAGTTCTGCTAATCCTCCTAGTTCTTTATCTGGATTTTCTGTTCCTTCACCAACTTGTGAAATATTATTTTGGATCATAAAATTATAACCTGTGTCATCATAATATTTGTCAGAGTATATAATAGAATTTATATCTGCTTCAATCAGTTTAGCAATTTTATTAGTTTTGGAAATATCCGTGCCTTCAGGATATTCTACATAAACTATTATTTGTCTTGGATCTTCATCTGGAAAAAATTCTATACTAGTTCTTTGACTACCAACTGATTCACCAAAACTCATAAACGCTAACACTAAACTTATAAACGTTGAAAGAATAATCAAATAGGGTCTTTTGCCTACTAATATTTTTTTGAGCAAAATCTCATAATAATTATCAAGAATTGGCAGGAATCTTGATTGAAAGTTATTTGCTAATTTTCTAAGTATTAATCTATAAAACCAGAAATTTATAGAAACAAATATCAGAAGGGATCCTAAAAACCTATAAAACTCAGCAGTTTCTAAATCTTCTGTTGTAAAACCTAATATTAAAAATAAGATTCCAAAAACTCCAAGTATTGATGTAAGTCTAATGATTTTTGTTATTGGCATATTGGTGTCTTCAATCTTCATAAATCTTGAAACTAAAACCGAATTAAAAAAGACGGCTACAAATAATGAAGAACATAGTACTACAGAAAGAGTAACTGGGAAAAAAACCATGAATTTACCTATTCTTCCAGGCCATAATCCAAGAGGAATAAATGCAGCTACTGTTGTTGCTGTAGAAATTATTATAGGAAAAGCAATTTCAGAGATACCTTTTTTTGTAGCTTCTATTCTGCTCATGCCTTCTTTTTCCATCAATCTGTAGACATTTTCAACAACAACAACAGCATTATCAACTAACATCCCTAATCCTAGAATTAGACCAAATAAAATCATAGTGTTTAATGTATTTCCCAAAGCACCTAAAATAGCAAGAGACATAAACATTGACATCGGAATAGCTATACCTACAAAAAGCGCATTTTTAAATCCTAAGAAAAATAATAATACTAAAACAACGATGATAACACCAAAAATTATACTATTTACTAAATCTGTAACTTGATTTTCAGTCAATTCAGATTGGTCATTTGCTATTGAAACGGTTAAATTTTTTGGAAATACATTGTTTATGTTTTGTTCTACAATAGAACGTATTTTTTCTACTGCCAACAAGGTGTTTTCACCCGATCTTTTTTTGACTACCAACATTACAACAGGTTTTTCCTTTTCACGAGCGTAAGTTGTAACTTCTTTTTCCTTAAATTTTATTTCGGCTATATCTCTTAATAACACTGAGTTGTTGTATGATGATTTAACAACAAAATTTTCAAGTTCTGAAGGAGAACTTATTTCTCCAATGATTCGAACTGTTTTTCTTTGATCATTGGCTTTTAAATTACCCGCTGAAATAGAGATGTTTCCTGATTGAATTGAATTTATTATATCATAGAAGGAAACTTTGGAAGCCATCATTTTATAAATGTCTACTGCAATTTCAACTTCTTTTTCAAGTGCACCAGAAATGTCAACTTTCTTGATTTCATTTAAACTTTCAATTTCATCTTGTAAAATTTCAGAATATTCTTTTAGTTTTGCAGTAGAGTAATCTCCTGAAATATTTATATTCACAATTGGCATTTCCTCTGTAAAAGTCATGTTGAAAACATTGGGATCAACTTTTACATTATTGTACATAGGCCAATCTTCGCTAGCTACTGCAGATTCAACTTCGTCTTTAACTTTAAGTTTAGCTTCAGTGTATCCAATTCCATCATCAAATTCAATTATTATTAATGAAAAATTTTCTTTGGAAGAAGATTTTATTTCTAGAATATTATTTACAGATTTAAGTTTATCTTCAAGAGGTTCTGTAATAAGTTTTTCAACATCTTCAGCTGTATTGCCGGGGTAAATAGAGCTTACAAATACTATATTTTCTTTTATTTCAGGATATTCTTCTCTTGGCATATTAAAATAGGCGTTAATTCCTAGCAATAGAACTAATGCCATAACAACATACATTGTAGTGCTGTTATTTATTGCCCAAGAGGACGGTGCAAAATCTTTTTCTTTATTGTTCAATCTTTTGTTTTTTAATTAATTATTTGAACTCTTGCGTTATCTACTAATTTTCTAATTCCCTCGTATACCACTTTGTCACCAGCATTAAGCCCTGAAAGAACCTCAATTTTTATTCCATCATTTTTACCTGTAGAAATGATTGTTTTAGACACATAGGTTTTATTGTTTTTTTCATAAATTTTATAAACGTATTCTTTATTATTACTATCAATGCTAATGAAATTTTGATTTACCATTAATGCAGAGTCATTAGAATAATCATTAATTTTTACCTTAGAATTTAAATTAGGTTTAATATTTAAATCGTTTTTTTCAATATCCATTTCTATTTTAAACGTTCGATTAATGGGATTTATATAACTCCCTGATTGTCGAATAGTTGTTGAAATAGTTTTGTCAAGTAAAGGAAAGTGAACAATAGCTTTGTTACCAGAATTAATAGAAGCGATATGTTTTTCAGGAACATTAGATTCGATGTATAAATTATCCAAATTTAGAAGCATCATAAGATTAGATCTTCCAGGGTAAACTACTTCACCTTTTTTTACTACTACATTATCAATAGTTCCACTAAAAGGAGCTTCAATCAATGTTTTCTTAATTTGTTTTTTCAATTGATTTATTCCCTGCCTTTGCGCTTCATACATTGACTTAGTTTCCAAGAATTTAATTTCACTTCCAATGTTTTGATCCCATAATCTTTTCTGTCTTTCAAACGTTGTTTTTGTAAGTTTAAATCCTATTTTAAGCTGAGATAATTGTTCTTTTAATCCACCATCATCAATTTTCATCAATGGCTGTCCTTTTTTAACGACATCTCCACTTTTCACATAAATAGCTTTAGCAATTCCAGAAAATTCTGGAAAAATATTTATTAACTCATCGGACTTAACACTCCCTTGAACTTGAATATAATGTTCAAAAATTACAGGATTAACTGAAAGAACTTCAACTATGGGTAATTGCGGATTTGTATTTAATTCCTCCAACTTAATATCTATAATTTGAAGTTTGTTAGAAAATTCCTGTTGTGCAGCCGAAACTTCTTTTCTTTTAAGTTTTATTTGTTCAACATTATTTGATTCTAAGATGCTTTGAAGCGTAGAATTTTCACTACATGATGTAAGTGAAATGACAAGAAATAGTATAAATATATTTTTCATTTTAAAAATTAATTCTGAGTTAAAATAATTTCAAGGTTTGTTTTTTTATTTATAACCTCGAGCATTGATTGTAGTAATTGATTTTGAATAGAGTAAAGTTGAATTTGAGCTTGTCTTAGCTCTAACCCAGATATCAATCCTTCTATAAATTTTATTTGGTTTTTTCTTTCAATTTTTTCCGCCAATTTAAGATTCTCAATTGCATTATTGTATGAGTTTACAGCATATTGGTATTCGCTTTTGACATTTTCAAATTGTATAATAATTTTCTTTTTTGATTCTGATAAATCAATTTTTGATTTTTCAAATTCTATCTTAGCCTGTTGAGTTTTAGCAGATTTTCTTAGGGAACTAAATATTGGAACAGACATTGAAACTCCAGCATATGAGTACCCGTACCACTTTTGGTCGGGTTTAAAAAACTTAAAAGAATTGTTATTACCATCATATCCTCCTTTTATAAATGCTCTTAAAGTTGGAAGGGCTTTTGACTGTTCAAGTCTTAATAGAGTCTGTTGAGATTTTTTATTATTTAAAGCTAGTTGATAATCAATATTTTTCTCTATTTCAAAATTTTCTATTGAATTTTTCTCAAGTATATTTTTAAGAGTCAGATCGTGTAAGTTATTACTTAAAACCACCTCCTTTTCTATATCGAACCCTATAATAAGTTTGAACAAGTTTAATGAGGTTTTGTTCAATTTGACAGCATAGTTAAGTGAATTTCTAATTGAACTATATGTAATACTTAGCTGTTCTACATTTTCTAGTTCAGTAAGACCATTTTTATATATTTTTTCAATTTCATCTAAATTGTTTTTGACATTTGCTAGATTCTTTTTTAGAATTACAACTCTTTCTTTGCTAACAAGAGCATTTCCATAAGCAGAAATAATTGCTTTTTTTACTTCTTGATCAGTTTTGGTTTTAGCATTTGTTGCGATTTCCATATAAAGTTTAATAGATGCCAGCCCTACAGAATATGAACCGTCAAACAATAGCTGAGTTAATGTGATTGATCCGTCAATTGTTTGTTTTGTTCCGAACGATAATTCAGCAAATTCTCCAGGATTCCCACCAAAAAACTCTGCTGGAACCAAGGAAACAGCTTGTTTTAAGTTGTTAGTATATTCTATATATGATTTTATTTGAGGGAGTCCAGTGGCAATTGTTTCCCATTTCTTAGCATTAGCAATTTTTAGATCGTTTACCGCATTTTTTGAAGTACTATTGTTTATTAATCCAAACTGTATAGCCTCATTTAATGTAAATGAATCTTGACTTTTAAGATCAGCGCTAAGAAGAATAAGACTTATAAATAGAGCTATTTTTTTCATTTATTTTTTTTTATAAAATGATTTAATTTTTTTAATCCTTTTTCAGTTACAATTGCTCTTAAATGATATTCAATAAAATCATTTTTTAGACTTACAGGATCATATGATTTTGACGGAAAAGTATCTAAATCTCTAATTCCAATTATTCCTTTAAAATATAATCGAGAGATAAAATCAATTTTAATATCCTTTCTGAACAAATCAAGTTTGATTCCGTTTTCTAAACTTTTAGAATTAGTTTTAGTAATAAAATCAAACTGTTTTTTATTTATTTCTTTATGAATTACTGGATAATATTTTTCAAGTTGATATAATGGAGAAACACTTTCGTTCTTTAAATACTTTATCAAGAACAGATTAATATCATATATTTCGTTAATAGGATTGTCGGAATTTTTTTTAATTTCAGTGACACCTTCTGAAATACTTTTAAACATGTAATTGGCAACTGATTTTACTAGTTCAGTTTTATTTTGAAAAAAATTATAAATAGTTTTTTTGGAAATTCCCATTGCATTTGCAATTTGATCCATAGTCACACTTTTGAAACCAATGGTCAAAAAGAGTTCTCGTGTTTTTTCTAAAATTAATTCTTTCAAACTATTTTTTT
>CESJ01138796.1_pt1 | contig 10952 bp, 12 predicted proteins | sample 356311 | NCBI WGS metagenome assembly CESJ01 (sample SAMEA2621487, study PRJEB7988) | marine metagenome | biome: marine biome (ENVO:00000447); feature: surface water layer (ENVO:00002042); material: "saline water (ENVO:00002010), including plankton (ENVO:xxxxxxxx)" | depth 5 m
TATCACTGCTCTAGTTAATTTCAGCTTTTTGCCCTTTTGTTGTAAAAGTCACTTAAAAAGTGTAAAAGTAGTCAAGACTGCTGAAACTCTTATTTTAAGTTTTTAAATTTTACCTGATTACGCCGCTCGCCACTGTTGAACTTTCCTACGCGCTCCCAACCAGCGAGAATTAGGGCTTTTGCCATACGCCGATTTTCTACTACGGTTCTTTTCGTGTCTCGTTCATCATTAAAACACTGCACAAAAGCATCTCGTATTGTGCTTCAGTCTGATTGTCCATATTTGAAAAAATGATTTCACACCAAGGATCTTGTTCCATCCTACCTTTGGCCTCATCAGCTGCGATTTGAGATAAGTCTCCAGTCAACCAATAGGCTTCTGCAGAAAGGTAAGCCGATACTGCCGCTCCCCAAAGTGCGTCTTTAGCTTCTGCCAAGCCTTCTAGGTCGATTGTAGTTGTTTTTATTGGTAGAAACCGACGATTACCCGTTTCGTCGTTCAGGTAGTCATCTTTATTAGTAGTACCCCAGAATACACAGGTACGCAGTTGCCATATCTCCTCACGTCCAAAAGCAGGCCGATAGTTCTCATTATTTCTGTAGTCCCTGCCGCACAATCTTGTCCAGATATGGGATTACCTTTGTAGAGAAGCCATACCGGTGGAAAGTTCCTGCTCTGCATGTACCAACGTCAATCGTGGTATCTGCATTGAAGGCCTCAACTACGGCAGCAGCTACGAGCTGGTGCAGCTCACCGTTGAGGCTGCTGCGCTTGTATGGCAATATGCCTGATGATCGTAGAACTCCTAACAGCGTATCAGCTTGCTCGTGGTACGGCGCATCATTAGAGGGCCATGAAACTAAGAAGCTTGCAGCACGCTAAATCTGCGGCTTGAATTAAGTCAGATGAGCGATGATTCCCCAAAGTCAAAAAGCCTTCTGTCCTAAAATACATGATGACGGACAGTAGGAGAGGGAATTCTGCTCTCGGCATTAGCATAGGTAACTTAAAGGTTTTATTCATTAAATTGAATGACATAATTTTATGATAGTATTATTAAAGGATTGTAGGGCAATGTTTCAATTGACAGATTCCAATTTCATACAATAGGCTCATAATTATCTATAAGCTTGACTAAAATATTATGATAATTTCATTTAGATTAGGAGACTATAACATGGATATAGATCGCACTATAATTGCATATTCACCCAGGATTGGACGCCGCACACTATTTGCAGTTGCCACTACTGCAGCTCTTCTGTTGCCAATGACTTCAGCGTCAGCGAAAGACTGGCCAGAGATGTCCTTTCGCCTTACAATGACCGTCTCAACTGAAGAACCTCTGGGGCGAGGAATGACTCACTTCATTAACCGATTGGCAGAGGAAACAGATGGTAACGTTACCGTTGACTTTTTCCCATCTGGTCAGCTCGGGCAGGATCTTGACGTTTTTGAACAGATATCAGACGGAACAGTGCACATGCACGCCTCCGGTTTTGGTATCAATGCTAACTATAACTCGTTCTTCGCCCCGTGGCTATTTCGTAGTTTTGATCATGTGCAGCGGGTACTCGAAAGCGACATGGCGCAGGGCTGGAATGATACGCTTAAAGCTGAACGCGGAGTGAGCGTGCTAATGGCTTACCCACGCGCAGCTCGGCATATAACGTCAAACGGCCGCGGCGTAGCGACGCCTGCTGATCTCAAGGGTCTGCGTATGCGGGTTCCACAAATACCAATATTATTTGATGGGTTCACAGGACTCGGGGCCGACGCAGTAGCAATGAATTTTGGTGAGGTGTATTCCGGCCTTCAGGCTGGTCTAATTTCTGGACAAGAAAACCCTCTACCGACCATTGAAGGCTTCTCAATTCAAGAAGTTCAGGAATATATAAGCTTAACAGGCCATGTACTGGCGCCAGAATACATCTATGTCAATTCAGCCTGGTGGGACAATCTTCCAGATGATCTGCGCACTTTAATGGATGGCCTTTTGGTTGAAGGCCAGCAGGTGGCTGCTGACGCTACCAACAGCGCTGAGGACAAGATCCTTGCTAGTATACGTGCAGCTGGCGGCACAGAAATCATAGAGGTCGATGTTGAAGCGTTTTATTTGGCCGCTGGCCCTATACTAGATCGTATCGGACCACAGCACCTTGGAGAAGAAACTTATCGCGTCATCGTTGATCTAGCAAATTAAGGTACACTTTGTCATTCCAAAAAATGATTGTTTCGCGCCATCACCTCGCTACCCTGTGTACACGAATAACAGGGCTAGCAGGTGGAGCTTTAATACTCCTCTTAGCTGGGAATGTGGCGGCGCGAACGTTAGGCTTAAATCTAGTTTGGGTGGGTGAGACAGCCAGAGTGCTATTCGTTTGGGGCTCAGCTGTAGGCATGATAGCAGTGTCACTCTCAGGGCAGCACTTTCGTGTTGATTTCACTAGTACAGCCCAAAGCGAGCACGAAAGCCCCCCCGGTCCTTGGGAGCTAACGCTGCAAGTCGGGATCTGCGCGGTCCTCACATACATTGTCTTGGCAGCAGGACCATCAATTACCCGGGCAGCCACACAGCCGATGGCATCGATCCCACTGACTTATGGTTCGTTGCGGATAGCTCTGGTGTTTGCGTTGTCAGGAATGCTGTTTGCCCATTTGTGGCGCGTGGTTGAATTGGTGCTCGCTTTTGTTAGTGCCCGTACTCTGAGGATCTGATGTTGATGTTCGATATTTCTCCCGCCCTGCTAGTTCTTGCCACTCTAGTCGCACTGATCTGTTTGCGAATGCCAGTTGTTTTTGCCATTGGAACTGCAGTCTGTTTGTACTTTATTCAAACTGGCCTGCCGCCGGCTAATATTGGCGTACGAATGGGATCTGCACTGGATTCTAGCGTGCTGATTGCTATACCACTCTATCTAATGGCGGGCGAGTTCATGAATCGCTCCGGCGCTACTGCGCGTCTTGTCCACGCTGCTGAGATTGCACTTTCTTGGTTGCATGGTGGGCTGGCACAGACGAATGTTTTGTCTTCGTTGATCTTTGCAGGCATGTCAGGCTCTGCGTTGGCAGATTCCGCTGGTATAGGTAAGATTATGATACCGGCAATGAAGGAGCGCGGCTATGATCCTGGCTTTGCCGCTGCAGTAACCGCCTCTTCATCGATCATTGGTCCGGTCTTCCCACCAAGTATTCCTATGATTGTATTTGCATCAATAACCGGAACGTCGGTGGGCGCACTATTCCTGGCTGGCGTTCTTCCAGGACTCGCACTAACAGCGACACTGATGATCTGGGTCTGGTTCGCAACAAGGCGGATGAACTTGAATGATCGTGGCGCTTCTGCAACCTCCATAGGCGCGATCCTGCGGGCGCTAAGAAAGGCTGCTTTGCCCCTTGCGACACCAATAATCATTTTATCGGGTATCTTTGGGGGCTTCATGACGCCAACGGAGGCAGGCGCGATTGCGGCTGTTTATGCCGCGCTTCTTGGCCTTTTTATTTACCGTTCGCTCAGTCTAAAGGACTTATTTGATGGTATGGGTCAAGCTATGAAGCTGACGGCGGGGGTTATGGCGCTTCTTGCTGTAGCCGCTGTGCTCGGTTGGGTTATCACTTTGGAGGGTATCGCGCGGGACGTTAGCCAAATGCTAGGTGGCCGCGAAGCTAGCTTCGTTGTCGTAGTCCTGGTCATCGTTCTGGCTATGCTAGTGATTGGCATGTTCATGGATGTGACGGCTGCCATGCTTGTTTTTGTGCCAGTTTTCTCACAGATTTCTATCGATGTTGGACTGTCACCCTTGCAGTTTGGAATGCTCGTCATTCTCTCATTATTGATTGGATTGATAACACCACCTGTTGGCTTCTGCTTATTTGTTACGGCGTCAATCGCGGAGATACCAGTAACCCGGGTTATCAGAGCTACGCTGCCACTTATTCTGCCCATCCTGCTGGTCTTAGTAGCCATTGCTGTTTTCCCGGCGATGACCATGTTACTGCCCAGCATAATGTAATCGACTGAGGAATGTTATGAATATCACCCCACCTACTCGCGAGTTCCGAATACTATCTCATGGGATGCTTGGCTATGGCTTTCCACCAGAGTCGTTAGCGCGTGCAGTTGATGCAGGGGTCGATCTTATAGCAGTGGATGCTGGAAGCACTGATCCAGGGCCTTACTACTTAGGCAGCGGTAGATTGTTTGGCGCTCGCAGTATGATCATACGCGATCTTTTCATGCTGATCGATGCGCAAGAAGCTACGGGCGCACCAATTATTATTGGCTCAGCTGGAGGGGCCGGTACCGACGTGCAGGTCGACCAGCTACTGGATGCATTAACAGAAGTTTTGAGCGAGCGGGCCTTACGAAAGCGCGTCGCCGTGATCCGTAGTGAGATTAGCAAGAAAACTTTAAAAACAGCTCTGGAAGAGGGCCGTATTCGTACTTTTGAGACGGGCCAAGACCTGACTAAGGCTGATATAGACGCTGCTTGTCATATCGTGGCGCAAATCGGACCTGAACCCATCATGGCGGCACTGGCTGACAAGCCAGACATTGTGATTTCTGGTCGAGCCTGGGATGTTGCTAATGTTGCGGCCCTGCCCCTCATGTTAGGTTACCCTAAGGGCCTGGCGTTCCACATGGGTAAGATACTGGAATGCGGCGGGCAGGCCGCACTTCCAGTTGAGGGGTCAGACCTACTTGTAGGCATCCTCTCGGTTGATGCTTTTGTAGTAGAGAGCCCACATGCGCATAAGATTTGTACCGTCGAATCAATCTCGGCCCATACGCTTTATGAAAAGACGAACCCGGTCCGTCTAGCAGGCCCTGGTGGCATAGTCGATCTGCGCGCTGTGCAGTTCGAGCAAATTGATCCAGCTCGTGTGCGCGTGACGGGTAGTGAATTTGAAGCGGCGGCAGTCTATACTGTAAAGCTTGAGGGAGCTCGGAGTGTGGGCTACCGTCACATCGCTATAGGGGGTATCCGCGACCCCCGCATGATCGCTCAGATCGACGAAATCCAGACGGGGATCCGTGAACGATTGATACAGAATCTGGAGGGACGCGTGGCTCCGAATGCGTATCAGTTGACAATCCGACGCTACGGCCTTGATGGAGTAATGGGTGCGCTCGAACCGAACCGGACACCTGCCCATGAACTAGGCCTTTTGATAGATGCGGTTGGTGACACTCCACAGATCGCTGAAACTGTATGTGCCATGACGCGCTCACTGCTGCTACACTGGGGCTATCCAGGGCGCATAGCAACAGCTGGAAATGTTGCGTTCCCGTTCTCACCTGCTGATGTCCCAGCGGGTGAGGTCTTTGAGTTCAATATTTATCATCTGATGGAGTTGGCTAATCCAGTAGCAATCTTCCCACACGAGATTCTGGAGATGCCACTATGAAATTAGGAGAGATTGCAAGTGTGGTGCGTAGTAAGAACGCGGGCCCCTTCGTTCTTACCTTCGATGTGCTTTTACCAGACGTTGGGTCATTTGAGCAACTTGAGGCGGGTGGCAAGCTGACGCGCGAAACTGTTGCAAATGCTTATGGCGTATCGCCTGACGAGATACTAGGATTTAGTTTTTATGCCTTCGCTAATGCAATAAAGTTTTCGCTACGCCGTCCCGTACCCTCTGGGGCACCCAATGACACCGACGTCTACGGCGCGCAGCAGCACGTTCCATTGATGGAGATTGACGTTGGATAATCTGAGCGGCCAAGATCATTATCTGGCCGATTTGCCCGAGAAACTTGCCACAGGAGATGCGGCCGCATTCTTCGTTCGAGTTCGTGCAGAGAGCGGTTCAGAGCTAGTCAATTTTGTATGGCGGCATCTTGCAACTTTGCCAAAGGGAGTTGCTGAGTGGTGCTGGGACGTGGTGCGGATGAACAATGTTACTAATACAGCGGCGGTGCTGTCCGCGCAGGCTGACGAAGAGGCAAGTTTACTAGTTGGATCACTCCCGGCTTTGCCTTATTTTTGCGCCGAAGCTACGGAAATTCTAGCCGCCTATAATAGTAATAACGCCATTAATCTCGCTCGTATGGGGGTACTTTTAAACGTGTTTGATACCCCTGCACTATGGCAAGGTACGGCACAGCCCCCCCAAGCGGTCCTCCCAACTGGCGGCCTTAGGGCATCCATCCCGTTGCCCTCCTTGCCGTCATTTTCGACACTTAACTCGGAGGACACCAAGGCGATCAAAGCGCTTTCTGGAGCGGGACCAGGATCTTTGTCCGGCGTCTTGCCAAGTCTCTGGTCTCACTTAACGGTGCAGCCGGGACTTATTCAGGCAATTTGTAGTCCATTAGTGAACATTCTTGGAAAGGAAGGCTTCACCAATGCTCATAGTGTTTTATGCGCCACCGCAACCTCAAGGCATTCACCTGTGACATCCGTATTACCACCTGACTTCGATGTGGACTTGGCCCGTGCCAGTATCAGATGCTTTACCGAGCGTATCGCAGAACTGACACTGGCGGGCCGTGTATTAAAAATTTGGATGGCATCTACTTCTCAGCGGAGGCTCAACAATTGACAATAATTGACAAGGTAGACCGCCAAATTTACCTACAGGAGCAACTGAACCCCACGCTCCGGGCACTTATAACGCCTATGTCAGATAGTGCGCGCTCCCACGTACAAAGGAATCTCAGCATGCAAGCGTCCGGTGGCCTGGCTGGACTGACTGTAGCGCTTAAGGACAATATTGATATAGTAGGTTTGCGAAGCACGGCGGGATCGGCTTTTTTTACTGATAGGATTGCAAGTAGTGACGCAACAGTTACCCGCCGGCTACGAGCTTCCGGTGCAGTTCTAATTGGGAAGCTCAATCTGCATGAATTTGCTTTTGGCGGCACAACGCAAAATCCACACTATGGCAGTTGTCGCAACCCATGGGATACTACTTGTATTCCTGGAGGGTCATCTGGTGGATCGGGAGTAGCAACAGCAGCTGGCTTCTGTGATGTGGCACTTGGTACTGATACTGGTGGCTCAATCCGGATTCCAGCTGCGCTGAACGGCGTGGTAGGGTTGCGGCCAACTGTGGGACGTGTGCCAAATACCGGCTCTACCCCCGTATCAGCAATGTTTGATACTATTGGCCCAATGGCCTATCGAGCTGCTGATGTCGCCGCAGTATTTGAAGCCATCGCTGGTTACGATCCAGACTGTGAGATGAGCATTGACATCCCCGTAGAATCTTGGATGTCGGTTCGGTCACGGGGTGTTTCTGGCCTGCGTGTTGGACTGCCGAGCTCCTTCTTCTTCGACGGGCTCAACCCAGAAGTTAACGCGTCAGTGCATGGCCTCGTTAAAACGCTTAGTGAAATTGGTATTCAAGTGTGTGAGATAAAGCTATCCGGCATCGAGGAGGTGCACGCGCACATGACCAATGTGTTACTATGCGATGCGGCGGCGTATCACCGCAAACGGCTGGAGAAAGAGCCTGAAAAATTTGGTGCAGACGTTTTAGAACGGATGCGGATAGGCTATAAAACGTCTGGCATAGACCACGCAGCTGGGGTCGATGCACAGCGGCGCTGGCGTCGTCAGGTGGAGCGTCTGTTCGATCATGTTGACCTTATTGTGACGCCGACTGTTGGCTTCCCCGCGCCTCGCATTGCGGAGAGCGTGCAGATGATCAAGGCAACACGCAGCTTGACGCGACTTACCTTCCCATGGTCCTTTGCACAGGTTCCTGCGCTCAGCCTTCCCTGTGGATTCACAGCAGATGGGCTACCTATCGGAGCGCAGTTGATTGGGCGACACTTCAGTGAGGCGATCTTGCTAGCCGTGGCTGATGCAGTACAGGAGGTAACCAATGCTCACCTACAACGTCCAAAGCTATGTGTCGAAGCATTAAACCTCAGGACCAACCGATGATCAAAAAGAACATTTCTACTCCACTAAAATTGGATCGGCCGACTTCTCTGGTGCAAGCCACTGTAAACCGGCTGCGTAAGGCTGTCGTGGAGGGTGATCTGCAAGGGGGGCAGCATCTGGTTGAGGCCTCTATGGCGCGAGACCTAGGCATTAGTCGTGGACCGTTACGTGAGGCGTTCAGATTATTGGCCGCTGAAGGCCTGCTGGAAATTCGCCATGACCGTGGCGTATTTGTGCCTCAGCATTCCGATACTGATGTTGAGCAGATGATAGTCTCGCGTGCGATACTGGAGAGCGCAGCAGCGCGGCTATTTGTCCTTCGTGCCGACACTAATATGCAAGAACGTCTGAGAAACCTTATGATAGCTATGGAACAGGAGGTGGGGAGCGTCGACACCAGTGCCTGGCGCGAGCTGGACTGGGCGTTCCACGAAACTCTTCTGATTGGTTCTGGTAACATTTTCCTACACCGTGCTTGGGCTGTAATTGGAAGGCTTCTGCGTGTCTACATGTTAACAAACACGCGTTATGAAGATCAGCGTGAGGATGTTATCAATAATCATCGTCGGATGTGCGCCGTTTTATTAGGTGACAACCCCGCTGCAGCTGAAGCTGAGTTTAGTGCAACAATCTTGACAACAGGCTACTCTGTACTCGATCGTCCTCTACCTGATGGATTGATCAAAAAGGGCAGGGCATGAGCGCGGAGGTAGATGTGTTTGCTGGGCTCAAAAGCCCAGTAAAAATTACAGATACTACGCTCCGTGACGGACTGCAGAGCCTTCCGGAGAGGCAGTCCCTGGCAACCAAACTCGCAATCTTAGATTCTATAGCAGCGGCCGGTCTGCACTCGATTGAAGTTACGTCATTCATGAAGCCTGAACAAGTGCCGCAGCTCGCTGATGCTGAAGCTCTTATCGCTGAGACCCGTACCCGGTATGGCGACAGTCTTGAGTTGAGAGGCTTAGTGGCAAATCGGCGTGGACTCGACCGGGCGATTGCAGCAGGGGTCGATGTAGCTGTGGTGCTGATGACCCTGTCTGACGCCTACGCACTGCGCAATCAAGGCATGGATAGTGCGGAGAACCTACGCGTTGCTGCTGACCTTGTAGGTGTGGCTGCGAAACAAGGAATTAGCGTGGACGTCGCATACTCGATGCCAATTTTTTGTCCCTATGAGGGCCAGATCTTATCCTCCCGATTACAAGCTGTAACAGCGAGCCTAGTGGCTGTTGGTGCTCGTAGCTTCACGTTATGTACCTCAACCGGTTTGGAGAACCCACGTGAGGTTTGTGCTGCGCTGAGATTGATCCGCTCTGAGGGAGCGGAAGAAGTCGCACTGCATTTACATGACACCAATGGAATGGGACTGGCTGTGGCACTGGCAGGCCTGCTATCTGGCGTGCGCCGGTTTGAGACTGCGCTCGGCGGAGTAGGCGGAGGCATAGCACTCCCCTCTGGTATGCCAAGTCATGGCAATCTGCCGACTGAAGATCTTGGACATATGCTTGCCGAGATCGGACTTATTACCGAGACAGCGCAACTCATCGTGGCAGCGAAGACAGTCTCAGAGCTCCTTGGCCGTCCGCCCCAAGGACGTGCTGCGCAGGGAGCTACCAAGGCTGCAGTTCTCACGGCCACCGAACAGGAGACCAACTAAATGACTAAAAACGAGCGTGGTGCACTGGACGGTCTACGGATTCTTGATCTTGCGACGATGGCTGCTGGGCCTTGGGCCGCTACCTACCTCGCCGACTGGGGTGCCGATGTCATTAAGGTTGAACATCCGGAGATGGGTGACCACCTACGTCACTGGGGTAAATCCAAGGACGGTACGCCATTGTTCTGGAAATCAATCTCACGCAACAAGCGTACTATTACTGTTAATCTCTCGCATTCGGAGGGCCGTGCGCTTGTGCTGGAGCTCGCAGCTCAATGCGACGCTTTAGTCGAAAACTTTCGCCCAGGTGTTATGGAGAGCTGGGGACTGGGGCCCGACGACTTGATGCGTGCACGTCCCAATATAGTCATGCTACGCACTACCGCTTTTGGCCAGACTGGACCCTATGCCAAACGCCCAGGCTTTGGTACGCTGGCTGAGGCAATGAGTGGACTTGCTCATCTGACGGGTGAGGCAGATGGCCCACCTACACTGGCGGCTTATCCGTTAGCTGACGGTGTGGCTGGCTTGGCTGGAGCGATGGCGTTAATGGCTGCTCTTTATCACCGTGACGCATTGGATGGCGTTGGACAAGTTATAGACAATGCAATAGCTGAGGCTAACTTGCGGCTAATAGAATATATGGTGTTGGAGCATGACCAGCTGGGTATAGTACCTGGTCGTCAGGGTAACCGGCTGCCGGGCCTCGCGCCACGCAATACCTATCCGACCTATGACGGAGGTTATGTGGCTGTTAGCGGAGGTACACAATCCACAACAGCCGGTCTGTTCAATGCGATTGGCCGGCCTGAACTCATTGATGATCCACGATTTAACACTGGAGCCAATCGGGTTGCTAATGTTGACGCATTGGATGCGATCCTGGGGGGCTGGATCGTTGAGCGCAACATGGAAGAGGTCCTAACGGTGTTCGATAGAGAGCAGGTTGCAGCAGCACCGGTGGCCGACATTGCACAAGTTTTCACTAACCCCCATTATCGTGCCCGTGAAACAATAATCTCAGTTAAAGACCCTGACCTAGGGTCAACACGTACCCTCGCACCGCATCCCCGCCTGTCGGCCACACCTGGGCGTATCCGCCATATGGGTTCTGCTAAGGGCCAAGATACCAACGCGGTGCTTCGCGATCTATTGGGTTATGACGATGCGCGTATTGGTATGCTGCGAGAGCTGGGCGCCATCTAACGTTTTGGGGGATAGGGCTTCTATAAAGTCTTTAAAATCGAACCATAGTGGCTGAGAGCCTGAACAACGTCACGCCGTCTGACGTTTACTTTGGACGTGACAAAGCCATTGCAAAGCAACGCGAAAGGATCAAACGAAAGACACTCGAAACGCGCCGCATAATGTAACCAACAAGATGAGCCAAAATCTCT
>CESJ01005313.1_pt1 | contig 10908 bp, 8 predicted proteins | sample 356311 | NCBI WGS metagenome assembly CESJ01 (sample SAMEA2621487, study PRJEB7988) | marine metagenome | biome: marine biome (ENVO:00000447); feature: surface water layer (ENVO:00002042); material: "saline water (ENVO:00002010), including plankton (ENVO:xxxxxxxx)" | depth 5 m
CAATTAGGAATTCAACTTGGGGATATATTGCAATTAGGTAAAACTAAAATTAAAATAAATGGTATTATTAAAAAAGAACCAGACCGTATGTTTTCTTTTGCAACTTTTGGATCAAGATTATTAATTTCTAACGAAGCTTTAAAAGCCTCTGGTCTTGTTATTCCTGGATCTTTAGTTAAATATAAGATCAAATTTATACCTAATAATAAGAATATAGATTTATCGTTTTTAAAGAAATTTGTAGAAGATACTAATATTTCAATAAAAAGTATAAAAAATAGTACAAATAACTTTAATAATTTTATAGAAAAAACATCCTTATTTATTTCTTTAGTTGGTTTAATTACTTTATTGATTTCTGGAGTAGGCATTTCTAATGGGGTTAAAGGTTATTTAATTAAAAAAATTAAAAATATTGCAATATTTAAAGCGCTAGGTGCTCAAAATATAACAGTATTTAAAATTTATTTTTTCCAAATTTTTTTTATTTTTCTGATTAGTATTATTCCAGCTTTGATTGCTGGCATATCAGTTCCTTTTTTATTAAAAAACTTAATTAATAAAAGCTTTCTTTCTTTGTTTGAACCTTCTATTTTCTGGGAACCAATAATAATAAGTTTTTTGTTTGGTTTAATAGTATGTGTTCTATTTACAATTATACCTATTTCAAAAACTTATGATATTAAACCCATTCAATTATTAAGATTATCTGCACACCATTCCTTAAATAATCACTCTAAAAAGGTAAGTGCATTAATTTTAATTTTAATTTTTGCTTTATGCTTTTTAATATTTAATTTAACTAACGATCTAAAATTATCATTTTATATTTTTGGTGTTATTTTCTTTTCTTTTCTAATTTTAAAGGGAATGACTAACCTATTTTTTATATCATTTAGAAAGTTAAGGTTTAAAAGCGGATCTTTGTTAGAATTAGCAAGAAAATCTTTAACAAGGCCAGATACATTTGCCAAGTCAATTGTCATTTCGTTTAGTATAGGCCTAGCTTTATTAATTACACTCAATATTATTGAAGAAAGCCTAGATTATAAAATAACTAATACAATAGATAAACAAGCACCTAATTATTTTTTAATTGATATTCAACCAGATCAAATTAACGAAATTAAAAAAATGACATCTGATTTGATTGGAATAGATTCCTTAAACGCACAACCAATGTTACGTGGTCGTATTACTGCAATCAATAATTTTAAAGTTGAAAGTTTAAAAATCAATAAAAATATTAATTGGGTTTTGAAAAAAGATAGAGCATTTTCATGGACTAATAAAGCGCCCAAAAATGTAAAAATTATTTCAGGAAAATGGTGGCCACATGATTATAAAGGTCCTCTTTTAGTATCCCTTGGAGATAAAGTTGCCAAGGGATTGAATGTAAAAATTGGAGATAAAATCAAATTTAATATTTTAGGTAGAAATTTTGAAGCAGAAATTTATAATACTAGAGAGATTATCTGGGAAAATATGGATATAAATTTTATTTTTATTTTAAGTAAAAATAAAATTGAAAAAGCTCCTCATTCTTGGATAGCTACAACTACAACTAAAAATAAAGAAATGAATAATTCTTTAATAGAAAAAATAGTCTCTACTTTTTCTAATATATCTTCAGTCTCAGTAGAAGAAACTTATGTAGCTATTAAATCAATATTAAATTTATTAATTACTATAGTAAACTCTATTGCTTTTGTGACTTTGTTATCTGGAGTTATTGTATTAGCAGGTATTTTAAACGTTAGTAAAAAAGATAAATTATATGAGGTGGCAATTTTAAAAATATTAGGAGCTAGTCCAAAAAAGATTATAATTTTATGGTTGCAAGAGTATTTAATAATTGGGCTTATGGCATCTTGTATCTCAATATTAGTTGGAATATCAGTAAGTTTAATTATTGTTAGTTATATCTTTCAAATTGAGTATTATATAAACTATAATAATTTAATTATACTTTCTTTGATAGTTCCTTTTTTAATAACAATATTAAGTTTTATAAAAATGTTAAAATTAATATATTCTAAGCCTCTTAAGATTTTAAGATATTATAATAATTAAAACATCTTCTTTCCTAATAAACATTTTGAATATATGATTTTTTAAAACCTTTAATATTTTAAATTTTATTATAATTAATTAATTAATTTTAATATTAAAATTTAATAATAAAATAATTTAAATATTATGTTAAAAAAATTAATATTTTATATTAAGGAGGTTACACAAATGAAATATATTCTTTTAAGTTTTTTGATTTTATTTTCTTTCTCTAGCAATAACGCTTTTTCTAATACAATAGAAATTGAAATGTTAAATAGATCGGGAAAAAATATAATGGCCTTTTCAAAAAGAGTAGTCAATGTTGATATTGGAGACAAAATTTTTTGGAAAGCCACAAATAAAGGTCATAATGTAGAATTTGTAAGTTTTCCCAAAGGTGTAAAGGTATTTAAGTCAAAGTTAGGAAAAGATACAAGTTTTGATTTTACAATTCCTGGAATTTATCTATATCAATGCACACCTCATAAAATGATGGGTATGATAGGAATAGTTGTAGTGGGTAAAGATTATTCTAATTTAGAAATAATAAAGAAAAGTAAGATGATTGGAAAATCTAAAAAAACTCTTAAGCAATTAATTTTAGAAATTAAATAACTTTAATCTTTAACAATTTTCCAGACAGTTCCATATGGTGGTCTGTCTGGATTTTGATCATCAAAATAAAACTTTGCACTTAAGGCAAGTACATTTCCCATTTCATCGTTGCCACCCGCAGTAATGTGAAGATTAGTATTCATAAGTTCTTGAAGTTGCCATCTTTTACCATCCCAACCAACTCCATAAATATTCCCTAAACACCAATCCCCAAAAAGATAAACACCTTTCATCCCTGCGTAGTTAGCGACGCCTAATCCTTGGACAGAGGCACAAGCAAATGCTCCTGCAGATTTATTTTTTGAACTTAATTTTGGATGTTTATACTTAGCAATTGGTAATTTGCCAGTTCTAACGCACTTTTCTTTACTTTTATTACCCAACGGAACATAACAATTAGCCCCTTCCATTATGGGCCATCCAAAGTTATCACCACCTTTTGAATTTTTAGGTATATAATTTATTTCTTCCCAATTATCATCACCAACGTCTGCTATAAACATTCCACCATTAATTTTATCAAAGCTAAATTTATATGGATTATGAAGTCCTTTAGCCCAAATTTCATTTTCTGGCGTCCCACCATTTTCGTAAAATGGATTATTTTCTGGAGCTAGATATTTATTTTTAGTATCAACGTTAATTCTTAATATTTTTCCAAGTCTATTCGAATGCTCTTGGCTTGCATTTTTAGCTGTTCCCCAACCCCCATCTCCTAAGCCTATATATAAATAACTATCTGGTCCAAAAGATATTTGACCACCATTATTATTATGAGATGGCTGTTCTATTATCATAATAACTTTCTCTGATATTAAAGCTTGTTCTTTGGATATATGATTTGGACTTTTAGGATCTACCGTGAACCTTACAATCACTCCTGAACCATTTAACCTTAATGAAGAGTAGTGAACATAAACAAAACCATTATTTTTAAATTTAGGGTGAAAAGCTATTGAGAAAAGACCTTGCTCTATAAATTTACTTTGTACGTCATTACCACTAGGATTTATTACAGTAGATCTTAATGTTGTTAAATCTAAGAAAGGTTTTGAGTTAACACTTTTATCTTTATTAATAATTTTTATTCTTCCTTCTCTTTCTACAACAAAAATTCTTCCAGAACCGTCACCAGCATTACTTAGATTTACAGGACCTTCAAACCCTTCAGCTACTTTTTCAAGTTTCAACTTGATTTTACCTTCAATATTCCCTCCAGGAAGAGCAACTTCATTAATACTTTGGGGTATTGTTTGAGCAATAGAAGAAGATAAAAGTAAAAAATATATTAATAAAGTAGAATAGATATGATTAAAACAAGGTCTCACAATTAACTCCCAAAAATTTAATATTTCATTTTGTTAAATTTTTTAATATTTAAAAATAACAGAATTTAACCTTAAATTTTATTATCAAAATTCAATAGTTTATTTAAAACCTTAATATGATACTTGAAATTTATATTATAATTTTATTGGATATATGTCTTTGAAATCAAACTTAGTGATTAATGTTGTTGGATTATCTCCTTCAATGATTGGTGAACACACTCCTAATTTATTTAAATTATCTAAAAAAGGTGGAATGCGTTCACTTTCGACTGTTACACCAGCTGTAACCTGTACGGTACAATCAACTTTATTAACTGGCCTTACCCCAAGTGAACATGGAATAGTTGCAAATGGTTGGTTTTTTAAAAATCTTTCTGAGGTTCTTTTTTGGAGACAAGCAAATCAACTTGTTAAAGGTGAAAAAATTTGGGAAAAAGGAAAAAAACTTAATTCTAAATTTACCTGTGCTAAAATGTTTTGGTGGTACAATATGTATTCATCAGCAGATTGGAGTGCTACACCTAGGCCTATGTATCCTGCTGATGGACGAAAGATTCCAGATCATTACACTTATCCTCCTGAGCTCAAAGAAGCTTTAGATAAAAAATTAGGTAGATTTCCTTTATTTAAATTTTGGGGGCCATTAGCTGATATTACATCAAGTTCATGGATATCAGAATCCACTAAATATATAATGAAAAATCATAACCCAACGCTCGTATTAACATACCTTCCACATTTAGATTATAATCTACAAAGACTTGGCCCTGACCTTAATAATAAAATAATCATTAAAGATCTTAACATGATAGATGATCTTTGTGGTGAACTCATCGAAGAAGCTTCTATTCAAAATCGTGATGTTATAATTGTATCCGAATATGGTATTACTGCAGTTACTGATGCCATTCACATTAATAAAGTTTTACGATCAAATGATTTGTTGTGTGTAAGAAATGAAATGGATAGAGATGTGTTTGATCCGGGTGCATCAAGAGCATTTGCTGTGGCGGATCATCAGTTAGCGCACGTATACATTAAAAATAAAAATGATATTAAAAAAGTTAAAGAAATTTTAATAAATATAGATGGTATTGATACTATTTTAGATTATGAAGATAAAATTAAGTTTGGTTTAGATCATCCTAGATCAGGAGAACTCATTGCTATTTCAAAGGCAGATAGATGGTTTAGTTATTACTATTGGTTAGATGACAAAAAGGCTCCCGATTATGCCAAAACTGTAGATATTCATAGAAAGCCAGGGTATGATCCAGTGGAATTATTTTTTGATCCTAATTTAAAATTTCCAAAATTTACATCCTTTTTAAAGTTAATAAAAAGAAAGTTAGGATTTAGAAACTTGTTAGATGTAATTTCATTGAATAAATCAGAAATTGTTAGAGGTTCCCATGGAAGAATTACAGATGATCCCAATGATGGTCCTTTAATTATTTCGTCAAGAAAAGATTTTCTTCCAAAAAAATCATTAGCTGCTACAGAATTTAAAGATTTTGTTCTTAATCATATTTTTAAAGATAAAGACTAAGTTCCTGAAATATATTTTTGAAAAAACAAAGTTAAAGTAAAAAAAGCAAAACTTAGAATAGCTAAATTAATTTCTCCATGATGAGTGATTAAAATTGCATCAAAAATACAAATTCCAGAAATTAATAAAGTTACAGATTTTCTTATATCTCTATTTTTTTTACTAAATATAAAATATATTGATAAGATTATATTTAAAATAAATAATCCTAAAACAATATATGAAAAAATATTTTCAGTTAAAGTATAGCCATAAACAATTGGAGCAATTAAAAATAACAAAGGCCACTGATTTTTTAAAAAACCAATATTTTCTTGCTTTGCAAGAAATGTTAATCCAATTAAATAAGATAATAAAAATAATGCTGCTTCTAAAATATCTGTATTAAAATAAGATAAGAAAAATGAGGACGCAATAAAGTAGATACTTATTCTACATAATCCCATAATTAAGGGGCTAAAAGGGTTGTTCTTATGATATTTATTGTAAAAAATAATAAAAAAACTTAATAAAAATCCTAGAAATAATATTAATTTTAAATTTAATATATTAGTCAATAATGCTTCTACATATAGTAAAAATGTTCCTAAAATTAAAAGACCAAAGCCTATAAAAAAAACTGATTTTCTAGTGATTTTTTTTGATGGTATAGGTCTTTCTGGTCTCTCAATCAAATCAAATTCTGCATCAAACGCATCGTTTAAAAACATACCGCCAATATAAAATAAGGAGAGAGATATAATTAATATTAAACCATTATATATACCTAAAGTACCACCAGAAATTACTATTCCTGCTATTACATTAGTCCATACTGTTGGTAAATTTGATACCCTACCTAATTGAAATAATGTATTTAATTTCATATATTTAATTGGCCTATAACCCAATTTAATTCTCTTGCAATAGCTTGATTAACAGGAGTATCTCTATAATTAGAAGGTAATACATCCCAAGTGTATGTTTCAACTTCAAGATGTTGACTTATAGGACTGTTTTTGTGAATATTTAGTATCTCTTTTAAAAAATCTTGAGTTGTATGAAATTGATCCATTTGCTTTAAAAATATTGGAACATGAAAATGTATCCTCCACTCAGAACCAAATGATTTATCGATTGTTCTAAACGCATCTGAAAGGTCTGAAAATCTATTTAAAGTAGTTCCTTTTTTTTCTACTACTTGATGCATATATACTGGTTCATCAAGAGATTTTAAAACTTCATAAGTATTTTCATTTACATTTGGAATTTTAATTGCAGAACTTAATTGTAATTTAGGAATTCTAATTCCTGCATTTTGAATATCTAAAATACTTTGTTTAGGATTTTCAAATTCTACAGCAGCATGACAAACATCATAGCAAATACCTAAATGAAATCTTAATGCTTTTTCAGAATCACTAAAATTTAATTTAGTTAAATTAGACAAAAATTCTATAGATGTTTTAGAAAAAAGCCTGTTTTGAAAAAAAGATATTGTTTCAGCAATCGTTTCTAGAAAACAATATGGCTCTGGTTCCAAAGCAAGTGAAATTTCTTTGCCTGTAGATTGCTTTATTTTAATTAAATGAGATATATGTTTAATTATATTATAAACAATACTTTCAATAAGTTTATCTCCATTTTTACCTTGTGTCCAAGGCTTATAAGTCCCAGGCACTGTACTTATTGAACCTTCTATTCCATCAGGAAGTAACTTAGATAAATGTTCTGCTAATAAATTTGTATAGCTAAGCCGTAAATCACTTGACCAATCAGGCTTATATGCATTTTCTTTTACAGGTTGACCATGAAAATTGCCATACGGGAATCCATTAATTGTAAAAACATATGTATTTGAATCTTTTAAAAAATCTTTAAATTCTTCAAATGTTTTTTCATTTTTTAAATCTTTTGCAGCTGAAGCAGCTAAACGTAAACCTAACCCAAAATTTTTATTATTTGAAACATCTTTTTTAATTTCAGGAAGAAACATTTTCAAATTATATATTACTTTTGACCATTCTTCCGCAGCGTGAATATTAGTACAGTAAGTTAAATAACTATTATGTTTTTTATTATCTAAAAGCATTCTATTTTCGACGTTCTCTTAACCATTTGATAGATTCTTTTACTATTTCAATATTAATTTCATTAACTTCGTATCCTACTCCAATTTCTTTTAAAAGTGTAATTGTTAATTCTCCACCCAGATGCTCTTGAAAATCTTTTAAACCTTTTATTAGTTCAAGACTTTTATCTATATTTTCTTTTTCTAGAGCAGAGTTCCATAGGTTAAATCCTAGATATTCTAAAAGAAAACAAATTCTATCTTCAATCCCTTGATCTAACATGCCAACTAATACTGAATATCTTGTATCTAACGCAATACCAATTGCAACAGCCTCCCCATGCCTTAATCTATAATTAGTCATACTTTCTAATTTATGTGCTGACCAATGTCCAAAATCAAGAGGTCTGGCACTCCCCATTTCAAATGGATCACCTCCATTACCAATTTGATGCATGTGTAGTTCTGCACATCTTCGGATCATATATTCCATTTCTTTTTTTTGAAACAAAGCAAGATTTTCTGCATTTAATTCTAACCATTGGAAAAAATCTTTATCTCGAATTAGTGCAACTTTAATTGCCTCAGCCATGCCTGCTATTTTATCTCTTTCACCTAAATTAGAAATAAAATTTATATCATTTATGACTGCAAAAGGTGGAGCAAATGTACCTACATAATTTTTAGAGCCAAATAAATTCACTCCATTTTTAACCCCAACTCCTGAGTCATTTTGTGACAAAACAGTTGTTGGCATTCTTATGTGCCTGATGCCTCTATGGGATGTTGCTGCAACGAGACCTACAGCATCAAGAACCGCTCCACCACCTATAGCGATTACATATGAATGACGATCAATTTTAAATTCACTAATACTTTGTTGTATTTGCTCAACAAAGTATAAATCAGATTTTATTTTTTCACCGCCTGGAACTAAAATAGGATCTGTAACTATATTTAAATGTTTTCTATAGTAATTTACATATTCTTTTAATTCATTAATTAAGTTTTTGTAATTTTTGGCAATCCCTTCATCAATAAAAAAAATCATATTATGTTTTTTATCTTTTTCTTTTCTACAAATAATATCTAAAAATACTCTGTTTTTTATATCAAATATATATTCAGTAAAACATACTGGGAATTCAAAAGGAACTTCAAATTTTTGCCAATGAGTTTTGGAGTTCTGAATAGATTTTATAGAATTTGATTCATCAATCATTTTGTATCACCTATTCCTAATTTTAAAAGTAAGCGCAGCCACTGCCATAACAATACTAGAAATCATCATCCCAATTCCTTCTCTGACAACTTCAGTATTCCACCATATGTCTACCTGCCACCAATATTGATCCTTTGGCCAATAGAAGCCTGTTAAGAAAATAATTCCTATAAAAAAAGTTATAAATAATAACTCAAAAAATGGTTTATGTATTATTTTAGGATTAAAAAAAACTAAGCCAGAAGATATTGCAGGAATAGCATATATAATGGCCCAATAATAAAAATCTGGATCATTAAACTGAACATAAACAAATAAAAACATAAGTAGAGAAAGAATAAGATTTATATATTTCATTTTTTAATCCTTTTAAGATAAACATTTAAAATAGTTGTAAACTCTATGGAGAGAACTTCTTATTCATTATGTAAACTACTAGGGATTGTCTTTCTTCAAGTGAATATACTTCTTCCCATGCAGGCATTTTACGAAAACCTTTAGTAATTCTTTTATAGACAAACTCAGGTTTATAACGTTTGGGTTTTAACTTTGGTGCTTTTCCTGGATATGCTTTATAACCATGACAATGAGTACATTGATCAAACCAAATTTGTTTGCCTTGAGAAAAACTTTCAACATTCTTCATCATCTTGTTTGTGAATTGTACTTTTTCTTGAGAATTTACTTTAATACTAACAGCTGAAATTGAAGTTAACAAAAATATAAAAATTAATATTTTATTCATTATTTTTAAAATTCCATTCGTTGAATTTTTGAGCCAGCAATAAAGATTTATTGTTGGCTCAAAATATATATTTTAAATTTAGTTAGCAGGAACAACTTTGTATATTGTGTCTTGTGTCCCATTAGGTCCAGTTGTTATGGAAGTTAAAGCATATACATCACCAGCAGCATCTTGTGCAAAAGCTAGAATGTATGGTAATTTATCTTTCATATTTGTAATAGACGCATTTTCCATGCTCCATTTTCCAGACTTTTCAGTTCCAACAAAAATTTGTCCATCCATTTCTCCAAAACCTTTACTCCAGTCTCCAAAAATGTATTTACCATTCAATGATTTGTTATCACCTCTATATACATAACCCCCAGTTACAGAAATACCTTTACATCCCTTAGGTTGAGCAGAACAGTTTTTATATTCCATGATTGGAACAGTCATACCAGCTTTAGTACAGCTTGCTGGATGGTTGTCAGGCTTTTGATAGTTAAAACAATGAGTAGCTTCCATTGAACGCCAACCGTAGTTTCCACCATTTTTAATCAAAGAAATTTCTTCAAAACTATTTTGTTGAACGTCACCACAAAATAATCTTCCATCTTTTTGATCAAATGAACATCTCCAAGGATTTCTTAAACCCATTGCAAAAATTTCACCTCTAGCTTCATTACTATTGGCGTATGGATTATCTTTAGGTATGCAATAGTTTTTATCATCACAAGAATTGTTAATGTCTACACGAAGCATCTTACCAAGAAGTGTAGTAACATCTTGACCATTTCCTTCTGTTACATTATGTCCAATTCCCCAATCATTTGCATAACCACCGTCACCAGTTGATATATATAGATGACCATCATTAGGGCCAAAACCTATCCAGTGGCCATTATGATTAAACTGAGGCCATGGAATACTACTAATCAGTCTTGCAGAAGAATGATTTGCTATGTTTGGATCTTCTTTGGAAACTGTATATTCTTCTACAGTATTAGAGTGGCTATACCAAAGCATTTGACCTAAATCGCCTTGAAAATCTAAATTACCTGAATATGAAATATAAAATTTTCCATTTGATTTAAAATTTGGATGGAAAGCTAAACCTAAAAGGCCTCTTTCATCAAAATCATGGTGTTGTTTTACTATTTTATTCCTAATATCTAAAAATGGTGTTGGTAATAGATTTCCAGATTTATCAATTATTTTTATTCTTCCGAATTGTTCAATTACAAATTTTCTATCATCTCCAGCTGGTTGAACCATGGCTAAAGGTGTATTTATTCCAGTGACATATGGAACCAACTTTAAATTAATTTTAGCATTTGCTTGAGTTCCTGCAAATACTAAAAT
>CESJ01054384.1_pt1 | contig 10875 bp, 12 predicted proteins | sample 356311 | NCBI WGS metagenome assembly CESJ01 (sample SAMEA2621487, study PRJEB7988) | marine metagenome | biome: marine biome (ENVO:00000447); feature: surface water layer (ENVO:00002042); material: "saline water (ENVO:00002010), including plankton (ENVO:xxxxxxxx)" | depth 5 m
GTTTGGGCAAAGCTTTGCCTATTATTGCGCATCGGTTAGGGCTCCTTCGTAGGCAAGAATCTCCCTTTTCAAGGGCAAACCCCAATGGTAACCACCCATTTCTCCTGATTTTCTTAAAACCCTATGGCATGGAATTAAAAACCCAATTGGATTTTGTCCTATGGCTGTGGCGACAGTGCGTACGGCTTTGGGATTACCAATCTTATCTGCGATAAGAGAATATGTTGTGACGTGCCCATTTGGAATTGCAAGTAAAGCTTCCCAAACCTTGATTTGGAAAGGCGTACCAATCAAATGTAGGTCGATCTTTCCCCATTGTGAAAAGGCTGTTGCCATCCAGTTATCAAGTTGAGTATTTGCTGGTTTTAAGTGGGCTGCAGTCCATCTCTTAATAAGGTCTGATCGCGCAACGTCTTGTCCCATTTCGCTGGTAAAACCAAGACCACAGATTCCGCGATCCGTACCCATTGCAATTACTTCTCCAAAGGGACTTTGATACCAGCCCTCATAAATTGTGATACCATCTCCTTTTGAGGCTTGAGCCCTAGGCGCCATAGCCTCCCAGCTCACAAAAAAGTCATCTTGCCGAGAGCTTTCTGATGACCCAAACTCTTGGGCAGTTTGCAACTTGTTTAAATTTTTCTGTAGAAGAGATTTTGCATGATCTAACGCAAAGGATTGTTGATATTTTTTTAGTGAAATCCCAACCAAAAAAGAAAAAGCCCGCTTGAAACTCTCTGGACTAAGTCTGATGTCATCTGCAAGGTCTTGAAAGCGACAAGAATAGTCAAAGCGGTAAATTGCTGCAATGGCGCGGCGAATAACTTGGAAATTATGGGTGTGGTCCAAACTTAAAGTTCTCCATTACTGGTTTGTGTACCATAAGCTAGGAATATTCCAAGTAGCGACCCGAAAATTGCGGTTTTGTCTGAGAGAAAAGTTGGCTACATGTAATTATATGCAAAAACAGCTTTCATACCAGGTAATCCGCAAAATTTTTACGCGATTTCATAACAGTGAGCCAGAACCGAAGGGCGAGCTAAATCATGTTAATGCTTACACACTAGTTGTTGCTGTCGCCTTATCTGCTCAAGCGACTGATAAAGGTGTAAATAAGGCCACAGCGGCTTTGTTCAAAATTGTTGATACACCGCAAAAGATGTTAGACTTAGGTGAGGAGAGTTTGATTGAGCACATCAAAACTATTGGGCTTTATAAAACGAAGGCTCGTAATGTTATAAAGACGGCTCATTTGTTAGTGGATCAGTTTGGTGGTGAAGTTCCTAATTCACGTGCCGCATTAGTCAGTCTTCCAGGCGTTGGTCGCAAAACTGCAAATGTCGTTCTGAATATGTGGTGGCAGCAGCCTGCCCAGGCAGTCGATACGCATATCTTCCGCATTGGTAATCGTGTTGGCATCGCGCCAGGAAAAACAGTTGATCATGTTGAGCGTGCGATTGAAGATAATGTTCCAGCGGATTTTCAGTTACATGCACATCATTGGCTGATATTGCATGGGCGGTATATTTGTTTGGCTCGTAAACCAAAATGCAAGGTGTGCATTATACGTGATCTTTGCCTTTTTGAGGAGAAAAACCTTTGATGAAAAAGTTTCAAGTTGTTGGCATTGGTAATGCAGTATCTGATGTAATCGCTACAACCAACGATGCATTCCTTACTGAAAACGGAGTTGAAAAAGGCATAATGCAGCTTATTGATCAGCCGCGTGCTGAGGCGTTATTTGCCGCAATGGATCAGCGCACCGAGACACCGGGTGGCTCTGTAGCGAATACGATCTCTGGTTTAGGTTCTCTAGGTGTAAGCACTGCTTTTATCGGTAGGGTAGCATTGGATGATTTGGGTGCGTCTTACGCCGCTGCAATGATAGCTGAGGGTACTGATTTTCCAAATAAACCAATTAAAAATGCTGCGTTGCCCACCTCTCGTTCGATGATTTTTGTTTCTCCTGATGGAGAGCGTTCCATGAACACTTATCTTGGTATTTCCTCCGATGTTGGTCCTGATGATGTATCGTCTGAAGTAGTTTCAGATTGCGAAATTTTGTTTTTGGAGGGTTATTTGTTTGATAAGGAGCCGGGTAAGGCTGCATTTCGCAAGGCGGCAGATCAAGCCCGAACAGCAGGTGCGCGGGCCGGTATTTCTCTGTCTGACCCGTTTTGCGTCGATAGGCACCGGGACGACTTTCGCAAGCTTGTTGCGGGCCCGTTGGATTATTTCCTGTGCAATGAGGAGGAGCTGAAGTCGCTTTATCAGACGGATGACCTTTCCTCTGCATTGATCCTCGGATCAGCTGACTGTGAATTGGTTGTTTGTACGCGGTCTTCAGACGGTGTCTCGATTTGCCAAAAGGGCTCAAGGTGGGACGTCGGAGTTGTTCCTGTGACGCCTGTGGACGCCACCGGCGCTGGTGATCAGTTTGCGGCTGGTTTCTTGTACGGTTTGGTTCACCGCTATGATCTTCAAACCTGTGGAAAAATTGGTGGGATTGCTGCCTCAGAAGTGATCAGCCACATTGGCCCTCGTCCTGCCACGTCGATTTCAGAGCTAATAAAGGCGCAAGGTCTCACATAAGATCTTGATTGCTTGCAGATTGTTGAATGGCTCTGGCTGAGATCGATTTCAGCAATTTTTATCTTCCTTAGGATTTGGTGTTAAGAGTTGGATTAAGGTTTTAGAAAAATGTTTTTATAATGAAGATTTTGTAGATATGCAGTGGTTAAAAATGCTTCGTCCAAGGCATTAGATTGGTTGTTGTCAGCATCGCTTAGGGTTTTCTTCGCAAAGCTTACCAACCTAAGGCCCCCAACTCCTCTGGCATTTATCATATGCATTAAAATGTGGATGCTACATAAAATGGCGTGTCATTGGCTGTGTTTTTGGATATCTCTCAAAAGAAAGCTTACCATATACGGTAGTGGAATAATTATTTTGAAATTGAGGAGACTAACCTTGAGGTACGCATATGATGATCAAAATATTTTTGCTAAAATCTTACGCGGAGAGATTCCTAATACAACTGTGCTAGAATCAGAACATAGTCTCGCATTTCGCGATATTAACGCCCAGGCGCCAGAACATGTTTTGGTAATCCCTAAGGGGCCCTATGTGTGCTTTGACCATTTTGCGGCAGAAGCCAGCGCCGAGGAGATAGTGGATTTCACGCGTGCGATTGGCAACGTGGCTCAAGCTCTCAAAGTGGACCTGGGCTATGGGGGTGATGGGTACCGCTTATTGTCAAATACTGGGTTACATGGCGTTCAAGAGGTTCCTCACCTCCACATACACTTGGTTGCAGGCCGTCCTTTGGGCCGTATGCTCTGCTGGGATCACCCGTAATAAATGCTACTTGGTGATTTCTAAAAATACGTCCTGCAGATTAGGTTGCTCTGTTTGAATATCTTCAATATGCGCGTTTGCTGAACGCAGGGCATCAAGGATTGAGTTTGGAGATGTGATGCTGCGGCTATAGCTAAAGGCAAGGCTGCCATCTGGCCTTTGGTCCAAATTCACTCCATCAGGTAGTGATATTTCTTGGGGTACCTGTGCTTGTACAACGACAGTTTTAGTGTCCAGTTTTGACAAAAGGTTGGCTGTAGTATCCAGAGCCCGTAATTTACCCTCATGAATAATTGCGATTTTATCGCACATTTCCTGAGCTTCTTCGAGATAGTGGGTTGTTAAAATTACTGTCATGCCATCAGCATTCAATTGACGGACATTATCCCAAAGCATTTGGCGCAGTCCAATGTCTACACCAGCTGTGGGTTCATCGAGCACCAAAATCTGTGGGCTGTGGACCAATGCTTTGCCCAACAAGAGGCGTCTACGCATCCCGCCCGATAGACTGCGAGCGTAAGCGTTAGCTTTATCCTCCAGACCGATGAGACGCAGAATTTCATTTGTTTTGCGTTGATGCTTTGGCACGCCATAAAGTCCCGCCTGCATATCAAGAGACGCGCCTGGAGTGAAGAATGGGTCAAGGTTAAGCTCTTGAGGCATAACTCCAATTGCTGCGCGGGATTGCCGAGGGTTTTTGTCTTGATCAAAACCCCAAACATTAACTGTACCTGATGACTTTTGTACCAACCCGGCTAGGATATTTATCAGGGTGGATTTACCCGCGCCATTTGGTCCCAAAAGTCCAAATATTGATCCTCTTGGAATATCTAGATTTATGCCGTCTAATGCCGTTTTTGCACTCATTTTTTTAGTAGCAGCATAGGTTTTCCGCAGTCCTCGAAGCTCAATTGCATTTTCTGACATATCGGACCTTTCAAAGTGCTTGTGAGCTGCGCTGATTTTGGTATCTTAGTGTTCGACATATGCGGGGCGCAGCCCAACAGCAACCAAAAGGCTTAAAAATGATAACCCAAACATCAGAGATCAAAATTGTAGAGGCGTTTCGCGTGGCCTGTGATGGCAGCGAAGGTGCCCTAGGGCACCCCCGTGTTTGGTTGCAAATCCCAAACGACCTTGGATGGGTAGTTTGCCCATACTGTGACGCTAAAATGGTGTATAAAGAATTTGAAGGTAAGGTTTAAACTGCTTCAAGAATTAGTGTTCTAAATGGCCGAGTTAATCGCTTGAACAATATTGTTTTGGAGTCTTAAAGCTTTTCGAAAGATAGGCTTAACTGGTGACAATACCTCACTAGTACAGTCTTGGAAGTGAATTTTGACTTTGCTTTTTTATCTGGAAATAGCCTCTTGGCGACTGCAATTATTGGAATCACAGCCAGCAGCACTGGCAGCATTAATATTTTCATGTCACAAACCTATTAACCAATAAACCAGGGATCGCATCATCATGGCATTCGGGAACGGGCATCATCTTCATCTCATCGATGGATCTGCATTTATCTTCCGCGCATATCACGCCCTACCTCCTCTGACGCGCAAATCAGATGGATTGCCGGTTGGAGCTGTTGCTGGATTCTGTAATATGCTGCATCGCTATGTTGAGGGCAACACTGGCCCAGATGCGCCAACCCATGTTGCTGTGATTTTTGATCATTCTGGCAAGACATTCCGCAATGACATGTATGACCAATACAAAGCGAACCGATCTGCAACGCCAGAGGATTTAATTCCTCAATTTCCTCTGACGCGGGATGCTACTCGCGCATTCAATATAGCCTGCAAGGAGGTTCAAGGTTTTGAGGCTGATGACATTATTGCAACTTTAGCCACTCATGCCCGCAATGCGGGTGGTGCCTGTACGATCATTAGTTCTGATAAAGATATGATGCAATTGATTGGTGATGGTGTCGTTATGCTAGATGCCATGAAGAACAAGATTATTGATCGTGATGGTGTGCTTGAGAAATTTGGTGTCTATCCTGAACGGGTCGTGGATGTGCAGGCTTTGGCTGGTGACAGCGCGGATAATGTTCCGGGTGCGCCAGGTATCGGGATTAAGACAGCGTCTTTATTGATTAATGAATATGGTAATCTCGAAAGTCTTTTGGACCGCGCGGGTGAAATCAAGCAACCCAAACGCCGTGAAAGCCTTTTAGATAACCGCCCACAAATCGAATTATCGAAGAAACTGGTACAACTCGAATGCGATATGGATCTTGATTTCACCATTGATGATCTGGAAGTTCAAGACCCTATCCCTGAGGATCTCCTGGCATTCGTGTCTAAGATGGAGTTCAGAACACTCACCAAACGGCTTGCTGATCAAATGGGAACGGAAGCGCCAATTATTGAGGATTTAGTCGAGCGCGAAGCCACCAGTGACGTGCCAAAATCCCCCCCAATTAATATTAGTAAGTATGAAACCATCCGTGATGCGGCCAGTTTGCAGGTTTGGGTTGATCGAATTTATGCCCGTGGATATGTGGCTGTTGATACTGAAACGACTGGCCTGAATGATATGCGTGCAGATTTGGTTGGAGTTTGCCTTTGTGTTGAGGCCGGGCAGGCGGCTTATTTACCGCTTACTCACCGTGCCGGAAATGCAGATGACTTGTTTGGCAGTGATGAGTTGGCAGAGGGACAAATGAACCTTGCTGAAGCATTGGCTATGTTGAAGCCTGCTCTGGAGGACAGTACGATCCTCAAAATTGGCCAAAATATGAAATATGACGCGAAAATCTTGGCGCGTGTTGGAATTAATATTGGCCCAATAGATGACACAATGCTTTTGAGCTATGCGCAAAATGCTGGTATTCACAACCATGGCATGGATTTATTGAGTGAACGCTACCTCAACCATGTGCCCATCCCGATAAAGACTTTGTTAGGGACGGGGAAATCAGCAATAACATTTGACCGCGTGCCCGTGGATGAGGCTGCAAAATATGCGGCTGAGGATGCGGATATTACATTGCGTCTCTGGCAGTATCTCAAACCGCGCTTGCACCGTAAAAGAGTGACGACCGTTTATGAAACTATGGAGCGCCCCTTGGTGCCAGTATTAGCGCAAATGGAGCGGCATGGGATCAAGGTTGACCGAGATACTCTGAGCCGCATGTCGAACGGGTTTGCTCAAAAAATGGCAGCCCTAGAAGATGAGATACACACTCTTGCAGGGCGTACCTTTAATGTAGGGTCTCCCAAACAGCTTGGTGAAATCTTGTTTGATGAAATGGCCTTGCCAGGTGGCAAGAAAGGTAAGACTGGAGCATATGCAACTGGTGTTGATGTGTTGGAGGATCTTGCAACCGAACATGAATTGCCGGGTCGAGTGCTAGATTGGCGTCAATTAAGCAAGCTGAAATCAACTTACACAGATGCACTTCAAGACCATATTCATCCAGATACGGGCCGAGTGCACACTTCTTATTCAATCGCGGGGGCAAGCACGGGACGTTTGTCCTCAACAGATCCAAATTTGCAAAATATCCCGATCCGTACGGAAGAAGGTCGAAAAATCCGTGCAGCTTTTGTGGCTGAGGCGGGCAAGACCCTTGTGGCTTTGGACTATTCCCAAATAGAGCTTCGTATTTTGGCGCATATTGCTGATATTGGCAGCCTTAAGCAGGCGTTTGCCGATGGCATAGATATTCATGCCCTGACCGCTAGCCAGATGTTTGATGTGCCATTGGATGAGATGACACCAGATGTTCGGCGTAAAGCTAAAGCGATTAATTTTGGTGTAATCTATGGAATTTCTGGCTTTGGCTTGGCCCGTAACCTGCGCATTCCAAGAGGGGAGGCGCAGGCTTTCATCAACACCTATTTTGAACGCTTCCCGGGCATCCGAACTTATATGGATGATACTGTAGGCTTCGCGAAAGAGCATGGCTATGTCCAAACATTGTTTGGGCGTAAAATTCACACACCTGAAATAGATGCAAAAGGTCCACAGGCCGGTTTTGCCAAGCGGGCAGCTATAAATGCACCCATTCAGGGCACTGCCGCCGATGTGATCCGCCGCGCTATGGTGCGGATGCCAGATGCGATTGCGAAGCTGCCTGCCAAGATGCTCTTACAAGTACATGATGAATTATTGTTTGAGGTCGAAGATGGCGCTGTCGATGAGCTTACGGTGATTGCAAAGGGGATCATGGAGGGGGCCAGTATGCCTGCGGTGCGCCTGGATGTTCCCCTGATTGTTGAAGCGGGATCAGGCCAGAATTGGGCGGACGCTCACTAAAGTAAACCTCCAAAGTGTAGGGTAAATAATATGGTAAAACTCAGTCTTTCAGCAGCGACCATTGCAGCACAAGCTAGTGGATATATTGATGCGGCTAGTGGCGGAGTGGTGCCTCCGATCCAGCCAAGTACGACTTTTGTAAGAGATCGTGATTATGAGCCGCATAAGACTGGAAATATCTATGCAAGGGATCACAATGATGCCGTGCGAGTGGCTGAAGATCTTTTAGCCAAATTGGATAACGCGGAAGCAGCATTGTTGTTTCCCAGTGGAATGGCTGCAATCGCGGCCGTTTTTCGAGCCTTACCGAGCGGCTCTATCGTATTAGTCCAGTCTCAAATTTATTGGGGAGCAACAACGTGGATTCGCGGTTTCTGTGACCGGCGGGGCATGAATTTAATTGAGGCTGATTTGAGTGATCCCACACAGATGGAACAGCTTTGCGCAGCCAATAAACCTGACATTGTCTATATAGAAACCCCATCAAATCCATGGTTACGATGCACTGATATTGGTCATGCTGCGAAATGTGCTCATGCTGTTGGAGCGATGCTCGTTGTAGATGCCACTGCGGCGACGCCGATTTTGACCCGGACTTTGGATTTTGGTGCGGATATTGTGATGCATTCTGCCACCAAAGGGATCAATGGGCATTCTGATGTTTTGGCTGGGGTCCTCGCCACAAACACACCGCTTTCGGATCACTGGAATGCTATGGCTATAGATCGACATGATGCGGGCGCCGTGATTGGTAGTTTTGAAGCTTGGTTATTGATCCGTGGGATGCGGACATTGCCTCTGCGGGTTGAACGCATGTCACAAAATGCGCAGATTGTGGCAGAGTTTTTGCATTCCCACCCGGCTGTGGAACATGTGTTTTACCCCGGTCTTCCTAATTTTGTCGGCCATCAAGTGGCAGCGATTCAAATGACCCAAGGTTTTGGATCGCTTTTGTCGTTTACGATCAAAGGGACAGCGTTAGATGCACTACGGGTCGCTGGGAAACTGGATTTATTTCACCGAGCCACATCCTTGGGTGGCGTTGAAAGCTTAGTTGAGCACCGATTTACGATCGAGCCACATACAGGTATTCCCGAAAACCTTCTACGTTTGTCAATTGGGATAGAGGGTGTGCAGGATCTCATAGATGATCTTGAGCAGGCTTTAGTTTGAGGTTTGGAAATGTGTGCAGCTAATGGACAAAAGTTATGCTGATCCTGTTCAACAAACCTTTCAATGTGTTGTCGCAATTCACTGATAAAAGTATACACGGGCGAGAACGTGAGACTCTTTCGCCGTATATTCCTATTCCCCATTTGTATCCTGCTGGCCGTCTTGACCGCGACAGTGAAGGTTTGTTGCTTTTGACCGATGACGGTAAGCTACAGGCTCGCATTACCCAACCCAAAAATAAGATGCTCAAAACATATTGGGCTCAAGTTGAGGGAGTACCCTCAGATGATGTGCTGGGTATGCTACGAAGTGGAGTGAAGTTGAGAGACGGGACCACTCGGCCCTCGAAAGCGCGGTTGATCCCAGAGCCAGAAGGTCTTTGGCCTCGAAACCCACCAATTCGGCTTCGAAAGTCTGTGCCAGATAGTTGGATTGAATTACAAATTACTGAGGGCAAAAATAGGCAGGTCCGACGGATGACAGCTGCTGTTGGTCACCCCACATTGCGACTTATCCGCGCCCAAATAGGTGATTGGACTTTGGATAAGTTGGCGCCTGGGTCATACCGCTCCGCAACGTAAGCCTTTGCAAATGCGAGGGTGCAGCTATCATGGAAGCATGAAACATTTAGATATTAGCATAGTAGACGGTTTGGCGACTGTGTCGCTTAATCGACCTGAAAAGAGAAACGCCCTTACTGAAGAGTTGTTTAATGCTCTTTATGACGCCGGGGTCAGTTTGCAGCAAACTCCAGGGTTGCGTGCGGTTATTATAACTGGTGCTGGTGCTGATTTCTGTGCGGGCATTGATTTGCAGTTTTTGCAATCACTCCTGCCCCGCTTGGACGAAATTCGTGCGGAAATGCGAAATCTAAATCAGAAAGGCGTTGCAAATTGGTTCCAGAGACCCTGTTATATTTGGCGTGAACTTCAGGTCCCTGTAATAGCCGCGATTGATGGAGTTTGTATTGGAGCTGGCCTACAGTTGGCTCTCTGCGCTGACATTCGGTTGGTGGGCCTAAATACAAGGATGAGTATCATGGAGGCGAAGTGGGGCCTTATTCCGGACATGGGGATCACCCAGGCTTTGCCGCAATTGATGCGCGTGGATCAAGCAAAAGAATTGATGATGACTGCTCGAATGATGACTGCAGAGACTGCGCAACAAGTTGGGCTCGCGACTCGTGTAGTTGAAGACCCGCTTGCCACAGCTCAGCATTTGGCTTCTGAAATTATGAGCCGTAGTCCAGAGGCGGTGAACGGAAGCAAGGCTTTGATTGATCAAACTTGGACTCTCCCAATGGGAGAGGGTCTTGCTATTGAAGGCGCGTTGCAAGCTGATATCATTGGTACACCCAATCAGATGGAATCGGTTATGGCTGGCATGAGTAAGCGCGCGCCCCTGTTTAACTGATTATATGGGCTTAGCCTTCAAGGTCTGCTGAGGGAATGATGGGGAAGAAAGTGGATTTGGAACGCACCCCAAACCAGCTTTGACCCTCGTGATGGTCATGTTCCCCAATATCTACTAAACGGTAGAAACTTTTGCGATCGATCAAAGCCTCAAGATTGTTGCGTACCAGAACATAAGGGGATGGCTCGCCTGTTTCCGGGTCACGCTCAACGCGAATTCGATTTTTGGGCCCCGCAATCATTTGGTCGCCGACCTGGGTCGTAAAATGTAGATCCCCATTTATAACATCAAAATCAACAGCAACAAACGGTGCATCATCTACCGTGATCCCGACTTTTTCAACTGGGGTCACAAGAAAGTAAGCGCCTTCCTCTAACTTTAAGATTGAAGCAAATAATTTTACTAAGGCAGGCCGTCCAATGGGTGTTCCCAGATAAAACCATGTCCCGTCCCGCGCAATTCGGATGTCCAAGTGGCCACAAAATGGAGGGTTCCAAAGGTGAACAGGTGGCAATCCATTGCCTTTTGAGGCTGCATTAACACTCGCTGCAAGGTTTTCTGCCGATGGTGCCTCGATCTTCTGTCCCGTCATGTGATTTTTAATCCCAAATTTCAAAGCCAAAGTACATAGAGCATTTAGATAGATCAATATATGGTAATGTCATG
>CESJ01025501.1_pt1 | contig 10865 bp, 4 predicted proteins | sample 356311 | NCBI WGS metagenome assembly CESJ01 (sample SAMEA2621487, study PRJEB7988) | marine metagenome | biome: marine biome (ENVO:00000447); feature: surface water layer (ENVO:00002042); material: "saline water (ENVO:00002010), including plankton (ENVO:xxxxxxxx)" | depth 5 m
GGCAGCCAGGCTCAGTACGACGAAATAATCGCTGGTGTGCAGCAGTCTTCCCCCAATTATAGGACCATTAGCGATGCCGTAAAGGTCTCCGCTATTGTGACATGACATATCAATAAATAACGATATGGGTGTCGGTTAGATGGGTGTCGGTTAGATGGGTGTCGGGTAGATCTGAGACGACAGTCAATAAAAAGTCATCGACAGGTGCGCGGTTTTACTCCCGCTGCATCTCACCGACGGCAGAGCCATCCCCCTAATCGAAACGGGCAGTCGAATAGACGTTTGAATGCGCCTTTTAATTATCCGATTAACGCTTTGATACGCGCTTTTGCGCTGGCCGAACCGCGTTTTAGGTCCTCACCGATGCAATACAGCGCGGGCACCAGTAGCAAGGTGACGAACAGCGCGAACAGCACGCCAAACGCCAGCGCCAACCCGGCGGGCTTTAAAAATTCTGCATCGATAGATCGCTCGGCCATGAGTGGCATTAGCCCGACAAAGGTAGTCACCGAGGTCAGTAATATCGGGCGAAAGCGTTGCACCGTCGATTCGACCACCGCGTCTAGCGCAGACCGCCCCTGATCTCGTAGCTTGCCTATGCGGTCTACCAAGACTAGATTGTCATTGACCACCACGCCGGCGGCAGCGCCGATGCCAAAGTATGAGTACATCGACATCGACATATCGAATAGTAAGTGCCCGTAAATGGCCCCCATAAACGAAAAGGGGATGGCGGTCATGACCAGCAGTGGCAAGAAATAAGAGCTAAAGGCGATCGCGATCAGCGCATACATTGAAAAAAGTGCGATAACATAGAGCGCTCCGATTTCACTAAAAAATTCTTCTTCGGCTTCTAGACGACCACTTTTTTCGACCAATAGACCGGGATGGCGCGCCGCAAAATCGTCGATAAAGTTGTCGTTAACATCGCTGTCGATATCGCTGGCGCGGTCGTCGTCGACTCTGGCAGAGACGCGCGCCATGCGCATGCCATCGCGTCGCTGAATGCGTTGCACGCCGCTGGCGAGGGTAATATCGACGACCGACATCAGTGGGAGTTCTCGACCATCGTTGGTTCGGACTCTAAAGTTGCTGAGGCTGTTAAGGTTGCTGCGCAGCTCTTTGGGGTACCTGATCATCACTTTGGCATCGCCATACTCTCGCGGCAGTCTCTGAACCTCTTCGCCGTAGTACGCCTGGCGAACCTGATAGGATATGTCTGCCAGTGTGATGCCAAGCATTTCAGCTCCCGGCAACAGCGCCAGATGTAATTCATCGACCTCTCCGCGAAGATTATCGCGGGTGAAAAAGGTACCATCGTAGCCGGATAGATGGGCCTGCAGTTCACTGCTGGCTGCGCGGAGTACGTTCATATCTTGGTGGCGCAGTAAATAACTGAGCTGCGGACTGTTATCGCTCAAGGTGTAAAAAAACTGGATGCGGTCGGCTTCGGGCATATCGCCGACCAACTCGCGAAAGCGTTTAGCGACGTCTGAGGTCGATAGGTCGCGCGTCTCGGGCGGTACCAGTTTAACCCCTGCAAAAACGCCGCCGCGCTCGGCCAAACTAAACCAACCCTCGATCAGTTTGCCGGACCTGCCATTCGCCCGAGCGGTCGATTCGACCTCTTCGATCAGTTGCAGTTCTGCAGCCTCGAGCTTTTGCAGCACTTCCAGCGAGCGTGCATAGGGGGTTCCGGTCGGTAAGTCGACATCGATCCATATTTGTTCACTCTCGACCTCGGGGAAAAAGCTCGATCTTACCCAGCCGTTGTTGATGAGTCCGAGACAGATGAGAAAGCCAGTTATAAAGACTGCCGAGGTTGTGTAGCGATTCGCCACAGCCTTACCGACCCACTGGCGGTAGTGGTTGCCGGCGAAGAGAGAGATGGAATTGGCAATATTATTTTGTAACGTGGCGAGGCGTCCGAGTTGCTCTCGGGGGCGAAGGTTGTTTAGGTGCGCCGGTAAGATAAAAAACGCCTCGATCAGAGAGATGGCCAGAGCCGCGGTGATCACAATCGATAGTTGACGGGTTATTTGCGCATCGCTGCCGGATAAAAAGAACCAGGGAGCAAAGGCGATCATGGTAGTGAGAACCGCGAAAAAAACCGGTTTAGATACCAGTACCGCCCCTTCAACCGCGCCTTTTAAGCCGCCGCCCAATCGTTCCGTCTGCTCGTGAATGCTTTCGCCAACCACGATGGCATCATCAACCACGATGCCCAATACCAGCAAAAAGCCAAAGGTCGATATGATGTTAAGGGAGACATCATTGGGTGGCAGCAGCGCAAATGTACCCATAAATGCGACGCCAATACCCACTGTAACCCAGAGCGCTACTGCGGGCCTTAGAGTTAAAATAAGCACCAAAAAAACCAGCGCTAGACCGAGATAAGCCGATTTTCCAATGGTCGTCATTCGCGCTTTGTAGATGTCTGCGTCATCTTGCCACAGGGTCAAACTGATATCTTTTGGGAGGGTTTTTTCGCGCTCCTCCATCCATCCGCGCACAGTATCCGATAGTTTGACGACTTGCATATTGTCGGTGGCCATAACTTGAATAAGACCGGCGCGCTCGCCAGCTATTCTGGCGATCATGTCGTCATTTTCAAAACCGTCGATCACGCGCGCCACATCGCCGACGCGGATACTGCTGCCGTCTGGGTTTTGGACGATGATAATCTGTTCGAAATCAATCTCTGTATCGGCTAGGTTACGCGCTCTGAGTCGCACATCACCGGTTTCTGTTCGCACTCGGCCAGACGAGAGGTTGATCGAGTTATTGCGAATCGCGCTAGCCACCTGCGAAAAACTTACCGCATAACGCTGCATGGCGTTTTCGGATAATTCGATCGTCACTTGCTCGCGGCGGTCGAACATCAAATTCACAATGGATACGTAGGGGAGCGCGGCAATTTCATTGCGCAGCTTGTGGGTCAGCCTTGCCAGTCCCCGCTCGTTCGCGTCGCCATGCACCGCAATAAGCATAACTTCGGATCGGTAGACGTTGCGGCGGATGAAAGGCCGCTCGATATCTCTGGGCAGTGAATTGACGCCGTCAACCGCGTTTTTAACGTCGCTGAGAAAGGTATCTATGTCGACACCGGATTTACTTCTTACTTCAATATCGGCGAAGCCTTCTGAGGCGGTTGCATACATGCGTTTGATCGAATCGATATTATTCAACGACTCCTCAATCCGAAAAATAATCTGTTCCTCGACCTCTTGAGGTGCGGCGCCAGGCCAGGCCACGGAAATAGTCACCACATTATCTCTAAAGGTGGGAAAAGCCTCGCGCTCCATGGTAAAAAAACCGAGTGCGCCAGACAGTATTATTCCGACCATCAGTAAATTGGAAGCCACCGGATTATGAGCCCACCAGCTAATGACTGAACGCATAGCTTAAGCCCCTGCAGTATCGGCGTTGCTTTGATCCAGTATTACTGGTTTGTCTCGTGCGATTATTTCGAGTGGCATGCCCTCGATAGCATTGCGGATGGACGAGTGTATTACCCACTCGCCGACCTCTAATCCTGAACTGACAACGACCTCGGTATCGTTGCTGAAAGCGACATCGACGGCTCTTATTTCAAGCTGTTGATCCTCATTGAGCACGTACACTAAATTGCCCGCGCGCAGAGCAGAGGGCGAGATTGTCAGCACATTTTCGAGCTTGGGCCCGGCAATTTCTGCGCGGACAAATAATCCGACAGCCAGCGGCATACCGGTTTTGGATGCGCCTTGCCCGTAGGGATCTTCCACCTGAGCGGTACCAAACAGCATCCGTGTCGACGGATCTATGGCGGCATCTAGTCTTCGCAAGCTGCCGAGCCACTGATGTTGATGATCCGCCAACGTGGTGGTGATGGTGACTAACCGTGCATTGTCGGCGTTGGCGATAAAGCCAATGGGCAGTTCGAGCGTGGCGATCTGTGCATCATTAAATGGTAGGCGTATTTCTACGACATCGTCGGCAAAAGCTCGGCCAATCTTACTGCCTGGCGTCACGTACTGTCCGATCGCGACTGACGTATCGACAATACGGCCCCGAAACGGCAAGCTAATACGCGTCCGTGCAAGATTCAATCGGGCGTGGGCAAGATCCGCCTCGGCGGCTCTTGCATTGGCTTGCGCCTCTGCAACTTGCGGTTTTTTTAGCGCCAAGTCGGAGGCCTTGGGTTCGTTGCGCAATTGGTACCGAGCAACATCGGCATCGGCATCGGCCTGCAGGACTCGCACTTGCGCGCTCGCTTGCCGCGCTTCGGCGGTTCTCACCGCAGATTGGTAACCGGAGGGTTCAATCGATACCAGCGACACGTCCGCTTGCACTCTGCCACCTTCGACAAACTCGTTAGACACAGCGACCACTCTGCCGCCCACTTGGGCGATGATATCCACGTGGGTTTTGGCCCTGACCTCTCCCTGAGTAGTCACCGATGAGTCAATTGTCGCGCGCTTCACCGACTCCACCAAGACGCTAATAGCCCGGCGCGCTTCGTCGGACTTTTGCGGTTGTGGTTTTAGCTCGGTAAGCAGCTGATAACTGCCGAGTCCAGCGACAATGATGACGATGGGCAAAGATATTTTTTTGAGGAGTGGGCTCACTAAGGTTGCCTCAACTGTTGGTGTTTGATCATTGAAGCCAGTCATAAGAGAACTGTTTGCTAAGCAAACATAACAGTGTATGGGCGAGTATAAAAAAAGCAATTGTAATTAGGTATGGCGACCACCGGCTCTGTGCACAAGGGTGATTATTGTCTTGGCGTTGAACTTTGGGTCAGTCGTCGGTTCCGACGTCGCTCAATGCTGCAATACCACTAGTATAGCCAGTGGCACAGGTAATCGCTTAAAACGTCATATTATATACTCATAATCGAATGTTATATCGCTGTTTTTATCAATAGATTGCATTAATAAATATAAATTAATCAATGCAATATGTACGGCTAAATAATCAATTGCGACGACGGTTCCATCGGATCGATCGCTTACCATCAACGTCTTGTTGGCAGCGCGCTGGTCTTTTTAAGCGCCATGTGATCACTGCGATGGATCGACAAAGATGCGTCCTATTCATCCGCCGGATAGCATGAACGCCACACGCCGGACTGGCAGGTGGGGGTCAGTTAGTGGTCGTTTGGCCAGTGGCAAAAGGACTTTAAAAACGCTAAGGTACCGATCATTAGTTCGGTTGAAGTATTCACAGAACGGCAACTTTTTACGTTTCGCGTTTAGGGGCATTTCGAATGCCGCAGGGTTGGGGATCGACCGCCAACACTGCTCGACGAATTGTGTCGCTGCGGGTCGAGCAATAATAGAATTAACGGGGAGTTTTTAGTGCAACAGTCAAAGCATAATAAAGTATCGATCACTACCGAGAAAAGCGGCTTTTATCGAGGTTTTAACCTTGCGGTAGCAGTCATCCCCAAGGTCTTTATCGTCGCCTTGATTCTCTGGGTCGGTGCGTCCCCAGAACGCGCCGGCGAGCAACTTTTGAGTATGCAAAATTGGTCGATCTCATCCTTTGGTGCTTGGTACATTTACGTCACTGCTTTTTTTACCATCACCTGCGTGGCACTGGCAATATGGCCACGCACGGGCGCTGTGGTGCTGGGGCGAGCAGGCGATAAACCCGAATTTTCGATGTTTACTTGGCTGTCGATGATGTTTGGCGCCGGTATCGGAATCGGTATGCTCACCTATTCTACGGCTGAACCTATTTTTCACTTTGCCGCTAACCCCGATACGATCCGCGGTATCAGCACTCCTCTGGATGCAGACAATGTTCGTAATGCCTATAAATGGGCGCTTTTGCACTATGGTTTGACCCCCTGGGCCTGCTACGGCGTGATTGGTATTTCGCTCGGCTATCTGAGCTATGCGCGCGGCTTACCACTGACCATTCGTTCTGGCTTACAACCATTATTCGGTTCGGCGATGTCGGGATGGGCAGGTAATCTGGTGGATATTGCCGCGATTTTGGCAACCTTGATCGGGTTGGGTGTCACCATTGGCTACGGTGTTTCTCAATTTGCCTCCGGTATCTTTAACATCAGCGGGTTGCAGTGGATCGTCGATGATGCGGGTAAACCCACGCTAGTGGCACAGGTGGTTGGATTAACGGTCATCGTCAGTGCCTCCTGCGTCTCGGCGATGTCTGGATTACAGCGCGGGATCAAATGGCTGTCTAACATCAACATGGGGCTATCGATTTTTTTAATCCTATTTTTTGTACTGTTTGGCGCGAGCGCTTTTGCGCTCAAGAGTTTTGGCTACGCAATTTGGGATTACCTGATGGCTCTGCCGAGCATGTCGACGACCGTTTGGAACAGCCCCGAAACCGAAGTTGGTGCGGCGCTGCGAGACTGGCAAGGGGCATGGAATATTTTTTACTGGGCCTGGTGGATCGCCTTTGCGCCCTTTGTTGGCTTGTTTTTAGCGCGTGTTTCCAAAGGCCGCACGGTGCGCGAATACGTCTTAGGGGCGATGATTATTCCGTCGCTGATCTGCCTAACTTGGTTTACCTTTATCGGCGCGACAGCGATCGATCTGGAACTCAAGGGAGTTGCTCAAGGCGCAATCGTCAATGCCGACATCTCGGCGCAACTCTTCACCACGATCAATTTGATGTTGTCACCAGACATGGCGGTAGCATTGTCGGTGGTGGTAGTGACGTTGTTGCTGACGTTTTTAATCACCTCGGCGGATTCGGGTATCTTGATTATCAACACGTTGGCGTCGGGTGGCGATCAAAGCCAAAAGCGTGGGATTCATGTGGTTATTTGGGGTTTGATCTTTGCGCTCTTGGTCGGCGTGCTCTTGGCGGCGGGGGGTATGGACGCCCTGCGCTCGGCGATGATCATTGGTGCCCTGCCATTTTCGGCGGTGATGGCGTTGATGACGGTATCGATGATAAAGGCGCTGGTGTTTGATCGGCAAGAGTGATCCCCGCTGAGCCATGCTCGCACCAATAGGGCGGTTGCGTGGCTGTGTTTTTTCGGCCCAATGTATTTTTCGCTGGTGATCATGGCCCTGACTTGGTTGTGACCGTCAATTTTAGTGCGTGTCGCGGTTTAGGGTGTTAATCAGAGTGCGCAAACGCCGTGCACCACCCTTTATATTCCTGTTACTGCCAAAGCCTGCGCTGGGGGTGCGCCAACGGCGCTTTATGTCACCATTAACAGCTCGAGACGGCCGGAGAGATGGGCCGGCCCCCTGTCGTCTTTATCAAACCGCTATATTGTCCGATTAACTAGCCATTTCTAATCGATGTTTTTGAGTTTAATCGAGGTTCGGGATTATTTTTAACTGCATGATTACTATGCATAAAAGAATAAATCGCCACCGCGCACACAACATTTTCAGTAATTTGGCGTTTTTGTCATAAATGATTCGACTATAAGCGTTAGTTATGTATAGTGCGCACGTTATTGCATGACAAAAAAAGCAATACGTTGCTGATATGGAAGTATAAATTTACTCTTAAGCACGAGTCGCTCATTACTTCCAACCATCCAAAACCGATAAATGTGTAGTTTTTTCATCACTCTCTGGGGGAGACTTATGAATTTGAATACTATTTGGAACGCTAGAACGATGGCAGTCGCTGTACTTGCGGCCGCCATGACGATGCCAGTAATGGTGGCTGCAGACGACGCCACCGCCACACTCGAAGAAGTCGTGGTGATGGGTTCGCGCGGTGCGCCTCGCTCGGTCGGTGATTCGCCGGTACCGGTCGACGTCATCGATGCCGATGAACTTGGCAAGTCTGGTAGCAACGATTTGATGATGCAGTTGCAGGCGGCGGTGCCGTCATTGAACGTGCATCTTCAGCCGATTAGCGACGCGGCGAGTATGATTCGTCCGGCCAACTTGCGTGGTCTGTCGTCGGACAGCACCTTGGTCATGATCAACGGTAAGCGCCGACACCGTGCCTCGGTCATCGCCTTTCAGGGCGGTGGTGTAAACGATGGCTCACAGGGCCCAGACATTTCTGTAATTCCTAGCATCGCGTTAAAATCAGTTGAAGTTCTTCGCGACGGCGCTGCGGCGCAGTACGGTTCAGATGCGGTGGCTGGGGTTATCAACTTTGTCCTCGACGACTCTGCAGAGGGCGGTAGCCTGAGAGTTAAGCGCGGCGAATATCAAGAAGGTGACGGTGAAGCCACGGTAGTGATGGGCAAAATTGGTATGCCACTGACCGATGCCGGCTTTATGAACATCAGCTTTCAGTTCAAAGAAAATGACGCGACCTCGCGCAGCATGCAGCGGCCAGACGCTCAATCACTGATCGACTCAGGCAATAGCGCGGTCACCCTTCCTGCGCAAATTTGGGGTGCACCGATCATCGACGACGACGTGACCGTCTTTTTTAACTCGGGTCTCGATCTCGGCGACGGCAGTCGCGCCTACATGTTTGGTAACTACTCCGAACGCGACATTGATGGCGGTTTTTACTACCGCAACCCGGATGGTCGTGGCGGCGTATTTACCAAAGGCGACGACACTCGATTGATTGCCGACGTTACCGGCGATATGTCTGGCAACTGTCCTGCCGCGCTTGATCCAGCCGATTACGCTGGACGCGATGCAGTGATTGCCAATCCAAATTGCTACCTGCTCAATCAGGCCGCACCCGGTGGTTACACGCCGCGGTTTACTGGCAATATCACCGACACCTCGTTTACGATGGGTCGCAGCGGTGAGTTGGGTGCGGGTATGTGGGCGGGTACGTCTTATGACGTCAGCGGATCTGTGGGTCGCAACGAGGCGTCCTTTGGACTGAATAACACCTTTAATCCATCGATGGGTCCCGATTCGCCGCGCAACTTCAAAACCGGTAGCTACATTCAGCTGGCCAAGACCTTCAACATCGACCTGTCGAAAGAAATCGGTTCGATGAACGTTGCTTACGGTGCCGAGTGGCGCGAGACGACATTTACCGTGATCTCGGGTGAAGAATCGTCTTGGAAAGCCGGCAAGTATGCGGTGCAGGGCTTTAATGTAGGCTCCCACGGCTTTGCGGGCTTTTCACCAGATTCTGCGGGTGAGTTCTCGCGTCGCAATTATGCGGTCTATGGCGATGTGTCAAATCAGGTGTCGGAAGACCTGTTGATTCAAGGCGCGCTTCGTTATGAAGACTACAGTAGCGGCATCGACACCACGAACTACAAAGTGGCGTTCAACTACCATATCAGTGACACTTTGGCTATTCGCGGATCACACAGCACCGGATTTCGTGCGCCAACTCAAGGTCAGGCCAACGTCGTCAATACTCAGACTACGCTGGTTGACGGTCAGTTAACTCAGGCGCAAACGCTGCCCGGATTCAAGCTCGGCGCGGCGCAACTTGAGCCTGAGGAATCCACCAGCTTTGCCATGGGTATTGTGGCCACTTTGGGTGAGGTTGAATTGACCGCCGACTGGTTTCACATCGAAGTTGATGACCGTATCGCTCTAACCAGCAACGCGGCACCTACACCTGCACAGCGCGTTGCCATGGCGGCGGCCGGTGTCCCCAACCCGGAGTTAATTGGTGAAGTGAACTATTTTACCAACGACTTTAACACCGAGACTTCGGGCATCGACATCGTCGCCACTTATAGTACTGACCTGATGGGTGGCAGCACCGACTTCAGTGCGGCGTACAACTACACCGACACCGAAGTATCCGATCAGGGTAACGTGACCAGCGACAGCAAGGTCAAACGCCTTGAAGAAGGGCTGCCCAACCACCGTGCAACCTTGACCATGAATCAGGACTGGGAAAACGTCAGTGCCTTTGTGCGCGCCAACTACTTCGGCGAGTACTACGCGGTGCATGCCGATTGGTTTGGCAACGATGCAGATGCAGCGGTAACTTTTGACGTAGAGGTGACCTACCAGATTAACGATAGCTTTAACGTGTCGATTGGCGCGCAGAACATTTTTGATCAAGAAGCCGAAAAGATTGACGGTTCAGCCGGTGCGGTGGCAGAAGGTGTTCCCGGTAATGTACTCGGTGCGATCTACTATGAGACCTCGCCAATGGGCATTGAAGGCGCATTCTGGTACATGAGCGCGGGCTACAATTTCTAGGCACTATGCATGTATTGTTAGGCGCTACGCATGTAATGTTAGGCAGGTGCTGATGCTTACATAACGACACTGACGATCGAAAAGGGATGCCACAAGGCATCCCTTTTTTTATGCCCGATGAGTTCTTTATGGGAGTTGCAAACTCCTCCTCTCTGTCTTCATTCCTCCATCGTTGTCAACCATTATAAAAATAACTGGTTGACATATAATGGCTGTCGCTTATCATACTCTCGACGTTGGGATGCGTCGTTTGAATGCCCCTCAAAATCAGACCATGGAGAGCGTCTAGTAACAACTCTTGATAGCACCCCCTCAGAAAAATTTGCTTAAATCAACCCATTACCTAAGAGAGTAAAAAGTGAAATCATCGATAAATCTACTCGCGATCGTCGCCTCTTGCGCGCTCGCTACATCGGCCTTAGCCCAAGACGTAAATGGCACAGTTGCGCTGCAGTGGATTGACGAAATTGAGGTCGAAGCGAAAAGAGTCGCGCTCGATACGCCTGCGGGCACCTATGCCTCTGCCGTCACCTTGTTGCGATTTGACCCATCGATCGAACTTCAAACCAGAGGTTTGGCCGAAGGCCAGGCGGATGTTACCGTTCAAGGTAGTCTATTTGAAAATATTGGTTTCAAAGTTGGAGCGCTAACCATAGTCGACCCTCAGACCGGTCACTATGCGGCCGGCCTACCCATCGATCCGGCGTTATTGTCCGCACCGGAGCTGTACACAGGAATTAATAATGCGACTGGCGGATTTAATTCCAGCATCGCCACCGTCGCCTA
>CESJ01064204.1_pt1 | contig 10854 bp, 7 predicted proteins | sample 356311 | NCBI WGS metagenome assembly CESJ01 (sample SAMEA2621487, study PRJEB7988) | marine metagenome | biome: marine biome (ENVO:00000447); feature: surface water layer (ENVO:00002042); material: "saline water (ENVO:00002010), including plankton (ENVO:xxxxxxxx)" | depth 5 m
GAGGATGAAGACTTAGAGCTACGTATTTTCATTGATAAATATCTTGTTGAGGTTTTTGTTAATGAGCGGCAAGCCCTACTAACTGCTTATATGGATCATCAGATTGCTAAGGGCCTATATGTTTACGCTTACGGAGCAACCTTAACCATACGACAACTTGATATCTGGAAGTTAAAAGCAACCAATCAAGGTTTTTTCGACGCTCGGGCAGATCCTATTTGGACACCTAAAACAAACTAAAAATAAAGTGTTAGGTGCGGTTAACGAAGTGTTGGATTTTTTTTAAGTTTCTTTAATTTATAGAGTTCCTATTTTTAATTAGAATGATATGCCTTTGAACTGCCGCCCAAGAAGCCGCGCAGCGATCGAAGTCTGAGTTCACGACCTGCTGACTTTGAGGTTTTTGGGATTATGGTCTGGTTGAAATGCGGGTTATAGATCCAAATGCGCACGACGATCAAATTTACAAATTTTCCAGCTGTCAAAAGCATTGACAGCATCGACTTCAAAGCGATTCCCAGAAATCTACTGTTCCCAGAATGGACTGAAGTCTTTGGTACGGAACGTCTTACTGAGCCCTACTTGATTGCCTAACTCGCCGCATGAACATTCTGGATTTGTCAAACATAGCGCCTAAATCAGAGCTTGGTAAGGCCTCGCATCAAAACAAAATTAAATGCAATGATTGGTTCTTTTGCTCCGCCTAACCAAAAGTTTTTTACGCCGTCGTTGACATAAGCCTAATATAATGATTTTTGTTTTATATAATATTGTCGACAATAAATCTCATGTTGTTAGCGTAATTATTTAATGAATTAAGAATGTTAACGTACGTTATTTTTAATAAAAATCAGTATGGGGGAGATTCTGATGTTACAAAATAAATTAAATACAAAAAAGACACTGTCTGGTATGGCAATCCGTTCCGTATCAATCTTTTTTACGAGCTTAAGCTTAAGCTTCTGTTTTGGTGGCGCATTTGCTCAAGACTATAGTGAATCACCTATGCTTGCTGATCATGTTAGCAATGGGAATTTGCCCGCTATTGCGGAGAGGCTGCCCCTAAATCCCGCGGTTATGGTTCCGCTCGAATCCATTGGTGACTACAGTGAAAATATATATGTTTTCATCACTAGCAACGAACCTTGGAACACTTTGCAAGAAGAAACCGAAAGAGGTAGTTTTTTGGGTTATATCCGTGCTGACACCGAAGTTGTCGGTAACCTTGCAGAGAGTTTTGACCTAGCTGACGACTTTAAGAGCCTAACGATAAACTTACGCGAGGGTGCGAAGTGGTCAGACGGACATCCTTTTACAGCAGATGACATTATGTTTGCTTTTAATGCGTGGCACTTTGACAGTCGAGTTGGGGACAGTAGTCAGCCTTTCTGGCTTAACAAAGCGCGTCGTGCAATCAAAGTTGATGACTATACCGTGCGGCTAGAAACTGATGAGCCTTATCCTGTCATGCTTTCTAAAATGGGTGAGCCTGCCGGTGGTGACTGGCACGCTTATTTGCCCAAACATTATATGGAACAATTCCACATTGACTATAATCCCGAAGCTAGTGAACTCGCTGCCAAACTTGGCCACGATAGCTGGGAGGCTGCCTTTAACGCCCACAGTTGGGAATATAAAAATGGATATTCCCATGTTATCGATGACGGTTTTGTTCGCCCAACCATGCAACCATGGATGCTCACAGAAGTAACGGACACAACCAAAGTACACATGCGCAATCCTTATTTCTGGAAAGTTGATCCAGAAGGGCGGCAATTACCATATATCGACCGTATCGTGACTGGCATTGCAGATGCAGAGACCATTAATCTCAAGATTATTGCAGGCGAAGTTGATCTGGATTACGGAGTCGCTAGTGTTGATAACTATGCACTTTATAAGCAGAATGAGGCAGCAGGAGATTACACTACGAAAGAGCTTCGCATGCAAGGTAATGCGCCTGCAGCGTTTGCGGTTAACCAGACCATAGATGATCCTATTAAGCGCCCTATTTTTCAAGACCTTCGCTTTAGGCAAGCGCTTTCGTTAGCGATTGACGCTAACGAGGTCAACGAACTCGTGTTCTTTGGACTTGGTGAAGAAATGGCATTTCCCGTTGTTGGTACTAGTTTTCACATGTCCAAGTGGGATGAAAACCCTGCTGATGCCTATGATATAGAGCGTGCCAATCAGCTTCTTGACGAGGTTGGGTTGGAAGCTAGGAACAGTGCTGGGTGGCGACTTGGCAGTGATGGTGAAGTTTTCACACTGACGATGGAAGGTAAGACCTCGGGAGGCGACATTACCCAAATATCCGCCATCGAGCTTATGAGAGAATACTGGCGAGCTGCTGGATTAAAGACCGAAATTAGTCTTTCAGAGTCCTCGCTGTACCAAGAACGGCGTGACGGCAATCTCATTGGGATCAACACTGGAGCGTTTTTACTTGGATCAGAAGCCCGCCAGTACATGATTGACCGCGAAATCTGGGCACATGGCAGCCACGACCTGAATTGGGGGGTCCTGTGGGGTGATTGGCTGATGGCTGATGTTCAGATTCAAGAAGGCACCCGTACACTCGATGATTTTGATGGTGGCGTCATTCCTGGCGAGGAACCACCACAGATTTATAAAGATCTGTTTGCTTGGAATGAAGCACGTTCTAAAACAGTGCTTGGCTCACCTGAATACATCAAAATTTCCCAGCAAATTTTTGACTTCCATTATGAAAACTTGCTAATGCAGGGTGTCGTCGGTGGTATGCCAATCTTGGCAATCGCTAAAAATAATGTGGGTAATGTACCGTCAGGTTACTTTGGCAGTGCCATTTGGTTTGGCGATCTTAACATTGAAGCAGAGCAGCTCTACATTAAATAGTGCTGTGTAAAGTTAGTACAGCGACCACCTGCAGGTGGTCGCTGTCATTTAGCCTTGATGATTAGCAGGAGTTATAATTTTGGCTAGCTATATCTTACGGCGAATTATCTACATGATCGTGCTGTTGATTATTCTTTCAATTGCTTCTTTTGCAATCATTCAGTTACCACCGGGAGACTATCTCTCCACCTATATTGCTAATCTTGAAGCACGGCGGATCCCTATCAATCAGGATGCCATAGCATCACTAAGTGAACGCTACGGTCTCAATCAACCCTTTCATATCCAGTATTTAAATTGGATGGGCAATCTTTTACAGGGTGATATGGGAGACTCCTTTATGCTTAATCGGCCTGTGAATCAGGTGATTGGTAGCAGATTGGCAGTAACTGTAATTTTGTCCCTAACTACTCTATTGGTGGTCTATATTATCGCCATACCTATAGGTATCTACTCTGCCACCCATCAAAATTCTGTTGGTGATTATATTGCAACTATTTTTGGCTTTTTAGGTTTAGCAACGCCCAATTTTCTACTTGCACTAATTCTAATGTATTTAACCTTTACCTATTTTGGTTGGAGCCCTGGTGGCTTGTTTTCCAGAGAATATGCGGCTGAAGGTTGGAGTTTTGGTAAGGTCATTGACTTGCTCAAACACCTTCTTGTTCCGGTCGTTGTAATCGGCACGGCGGGGACTGCTGAGGTTATTCGGGTTCTACGCAGTTCGCTGCTTGATGAGTTGAGCCAACAATATGTCATAACAGCACGCACTAAAGGGGTAGGTGAGCGGAAACTGCTTATCAAATATCCAGTTCGTATTGCTCTGAACCCCATCATAAGCTCGATTGGTTATTTGTTGCCTGCAATTATTTCTGGTGCAACGCTGACCTCTATAGTTCTAAGCTTACCCACAATTGGTCCAGTACTGCTTAAAGCATTGCAAAGCCAAGACATGTATTTGGCGGGGAGTATCATCATGCTCCTAAGCGCTTTGGGTCTTATTGGAACCCTCATTTCTGACCTTTTGCTCGTTGCCGTCGATCCGCGGATTCGCTTTGAAAACAAAGGCTGAATCAAATGAAAACTAGCACACCGTCAAAAAGCAATCTAAGCGCCGCTGAAGAGCATTACTATATGGCGTCTAGCTGGACGCTCATGCGCCGCCGTTTTATGAAACACAAATTGGCACTCATCGGTGGCATCATATTGTTGGCATTCTACCTCCTAGCAATTTTTGCTAACTTTTTTTCTGTAGCTGAGCCCTTTCATCGGCACGCAGATCACACCTTTGCACCACCCACGCCTATACACCTGTTCCATGAGGGGAAGTTACATAGGCCTTTTGTATATGGCTTGACCACGGGAAGGGACCCCGTAACCAGAGCTAAGGTCTTTGAGACAGACCTAGAGCAAATCTATCCCATTCGCTTTTTTGTAACGGGACATGAATACCGCGTGTTAGGGCTAATCCCAAGCCGTCGGCACTTTATAGGTGTAGATGACCCAGGGGTATTGTTTTTGTTTGGTACTGAAAGCTTGGGTAGAGATATGTTCTCAAGAGTTCTTCACGGTGCACGTATCTCTTTATCTATCGGTCTGCTGGGCGTTGCCATCAGTTTTATTCTTGGTTGTTTTCTAGGTGGGATTTCTGGATATCTAGGTGGCTGGGTGGATATGGTCGTGCAGCGGGTCATTGAGTTTTTACAATCCCTACCAACCATTCCTCTTTGGATGGGCCTGGCTGCAGCAGTTCCTATTACTTGGCCCCAAACCAGGACCTATTTAATGATTACAATTATTCTTTCCATTTTGGGTTGGACAGCGCTTGCGCGGGTCGTGCGCGGCAAGCTGCTTCAGTTGCGAGAAGAAGACTATATTATGGCGGCTAAACTTGCGGGCGCTACTGATTTTCGTATTATCACACGCCACCTTTTACCAGGTTTTATGAGCTACCTTATCGTTCACCTTACGTTGGCCATACCCTTTATGATCCTAGGCGAAACAGCCCTCAGCTTTCTTGGCATTGGTTTGCGTTCGCCCACCATCAGCTGGGGCGTCATGTTGCAACAAGCTCAGAATGTGCGAACGGTTTCTTTGCAACCATGGCTGCTCATTCCAGGTCTTTGCGTTGTGATCGTGGTGCTTTGTTTTAATTTTGTGGGTGATGGACTGCGTGACGCAGCGGATCCGTATAAATCGTAGGCTTGACGGAAGAAGGAAGGAATATTGAATGGTTGACACTATCCTAGAAGTAGATGATTTAAAGACCCATTTTTTTCTTGATGAAGGTGTCCTAAAGGCGCTTGATGGTGTGAGTTTTCATATTGGTAAACAAGAAACCCTTGGCGTGATTGGTGAAAGTGGTTGCGGCAAGAGCGTGACTGCCCGTTCCATTTTACGAATTGTGCCTTCACCAGGGCAGACTGTTGGTGGTACTGCCAAACTTTTTAGCGATGGGGGTGCGTCGCGGGATTTGCTTAAATTGAAACCTACAGGTGAGGAGATACGCGCTATACGCGGCAAAGAAATCTCAATGATTTTTCAAGAACCAATGACTAGTTTGTCACCAGTGCATACAGTTGGTGACCAAATCGAAGAAGCGATCCTAATCCACAAAACTCAAGATAAAAAAGAAGCGCATCAATTTGCGTTAGATATGCTTGATCGTGTAGGGATTCCAAACCCAAAAGATCTCTCTAAAGCCTACCCCTTTCAACTTTCTGGTGGGATGCGCCAACGTGTAATGATTGCGATTGCCCTTTCATGTAATCCCAAACTGCTTTTAGCTGATGAGCCAACCACCGCCTTGGATGTCACCGTTCAAGCACAAATACTTGAGCTTATGAAAGAACTACAGCAGGAGTTAGGCATGTCCATCATGTTTATCACCCATGATCTAGGGGTGATCGCTGAAGTCGCTGACAGGGTAGCCGTTATGTATTTAGGGCGTGTAGTTGAGTCCGCACCTGTCAAAGAGCTCTTTCGCAACCCGTTACACCCCTATACAGTGAACCTTCTTAAATCTATTCCTCGTGTTGGTAGAGGTCGTGGCAAAAAACTGCAAACCATTCAAGGCACAGTCCCTATCCCAATTAATTTGCCACAATGCTGTCCTTTTATGGCCCGCTGCGAACAAGCCATGCCAGGTGTTTGTGATAAGGCCGTCCCTGCGCTTGAACAGGTCGCCGAAAATCATTCAGTTAGATGCTACTTGCATCACGAGAATAACGAAGTGGCGAGCACATGAAAAAAACCACCGTACAAAATTACGTTGCAAAAAAAGATGTCTTGCTTGAGGTTAAGGGGTTAAAGAAATACTTCCCGATCGAAAAAGGCTTTCTTCGCAAGGTTGTCGGGCATGTTAAAGCCGTTGATGGTGTTGATTTTTATATCAAAGAAGGCGAAACGCTTGGGCTGGTGGGAGAATCCGGGTGTGGCAAATCTACGTTAGCAAAGTGCGTCTTGCGTGGAATTGAGCCAACGTCGGGTGAGGTTAAGTTTCGGCTTAATGGTGACATGGTAGATATAAATTCGCTGGGCCGTCACGAACTTCGAGCCATGCGGCAGCACATGCAAATGATATTTCAAGACCCTTTCTCGAGTTTAAATCCGCGTATGACCGTTTTGGAAATAGTGGGGGAGCCCTTAGTAGCGAACAAGCTTATGACAGGCAAAGAGCTAAATGACCGTGTTGCTTACCTCATGGAAGTGGTTGGCCTTGAGGCTAAATATCTAAAACGCTATCCACATGCTTTTAGTGGCGGTCAGCGCCAAAGGTTAGGCATTGCTCGGGCGCTTGCTTCCAATCCGAAATTGATCGTCGCAGACGAAGCGGTATCAGCTCTAGATGTATCAGTACAAGCCCAGATACTTAATTTGCTTGAGGATTTACAAGAACAGTTTAATTTGACCTATCTTTTTGTCTCACATGACTTGAGTGTCATTGAGCATCTTTGTGACCGCGTTTCAGTGATGTACGTAGGTAAAATGGTGGAATTAGCAGAGACTGATGCACTTTTTAAAAGCCCTAAGCATCCCTATACAGAAGCCCTTCTTTCAGCCATTCCGACCCCTGATCCAGAAGTGATTATGGAACGCATTATTTTACCTGGTGAAATTGCCAACCCTTCTGCACCACCCTCAGGTTGTTACTTTCATCCAAGATGTAATTACGCAAAAGACATTTGCAAAACGCAAGAGCCTAGCTGGCAAGAGGTTGATGCAGGACACTTCTCTCTATGCCATTTTGCCAAAGAGCTGGCACTGCGTGGGGCTGATATTCAGGCAGGTGACGGCGATGCTGGCTCGCGTGATGACACCTTGCAACTACCTGTTAAAAGTGACTATAAATCAAAAGTTAAAACATGAACCTCGTCACTATGCTCTTTACAGTTGTAACGTTTTTTCTATTTTCAATTACGCTTATTGCTGTTTTGGCATGGCATGTTTCAGAGCGCATGTTGGCTCAGTATTTCCGTTCTATAGAGTCGCTTTTTGCGGAAAATACGCTTCCAGAAGACTGGGTCACACATCTCAGGAAATTAGCCAAGGGAAGGCAAGACTTAAGGCAGCAGCTTTGGAATGCACAGTCAAAGGCTTTTCTCCTGAAAAAAATAACTAAGCTGCACAAATTTTTTGAGACCTGTCGTTTTGTTGACAGTGAGGAAGCTCGAATTTTGCTATTAAATCAAATTGACGCTGTGAAAGAACGTTGGGAAATATCTAATACATCCGAGATAATTGCCTTTTACAAGCTAAACATTGACGTTGATAACGAACTGAGAAATGAAAATCTATCTGTTCATGAGGACAAACGATGAGTGCTTTATTCAGAGTGCCCTTCGCCATGTTCGTTTCGAGGATGCCATTTCGAGTTACACCTCGTACGAAGTCCGCTTTGTTACCACGGATAATGACCTTTAGGCCATTTGCTTGGTGTGGTCGACCAAAGAAAACCCAATTAAAGTATGTTACGGCCGTTACCCTGAAGAGATCTCATGCGAAACTTTCTTGGTTGATAATTTTCTGTCGCAATGGACGTTAAAGTAGGATGGTATAAAGATTAATGTCGCTAGAGATCTGCCCAGCGGGCATGTGGCCTCCTTCAAGATCGATAGGCATCATCCGTATGAAAAAGCCACTTTCAGTTTTTTGTTGCTGAAACCTAAAACTGGTTGAGGCAAGGATTTACTAGATGACAACAAAACGTGAATTATACATTTGTCACCAATACCTTAATTTTCCAGTTAAAAATGGCGCGGCAATGCGAAAGGTTCGTATTCGTGTTGGCGATCAAGTCGTTCGTTTATTTGATATAGAGTGGGCAGAGGGCGATGTTGATTTTTGGGCTTTCACAGACATATCAGAATTTAAAGATGAGCAACTTATTGTAGAGATTGTGGAAACTGAGAAAAAGGCACCATTAGATAATATCAGGCCATCAACTAGTAATTCAGAGAATCTACTGGACATTATACATAGTGACAAAGTTGAGGGGGCTGAGGATCTTTACAAGGAAAAATGCCGACCGCAGTTTCACTTCACCTCCCGGCGTGGATGGATCAACGATCCTAACGGCTTGGTTTTCTACAAAGGGGTTTATAATCTTTTTTATCAGCATAATCCTTATGGCCGTCAATGGGGGAACATGCACTGGGGCCATGCAACCAGCAAGAATTTAGTTCAATGGGAAGAGCTCTCCGATGTTCTATACCCCGACGAGATGGGAACTATGTTTTCAGGCAGTGGGCTCGTCGATTGGCAAAATAGCTCTGATTTGAAAAGAGGCCCTAATGAACCCTTAATCTGTTTATACACAGCGGCTGGTGAGTATGCGGACCCGAAAGTGCCTTTTACCCAATGCCTGATGTTTAGCCACGACGGTGCTCAGAGCTGGCATAAATATGAAAATAATCCTGTCCTCCCACCTGTTGCATCAGGAAGTCGGGATCCTGCTGTAATCTGGAACCCTGAATTTCAACAATGGATGATGGTACTTTATATTGGAAAGAATAAAGAAAGGGAAAATAATAACCAACACTTTGCCCTGTTTAGATCGAAAAATCTCAAAGAATGGGAACGAATACAGGACTTGTTTTTTCCGGGAACGGGCGAGTGTGGAGAGTGCTTCCCGATTGCTCTCGATGAGGACGTCGAACAAATTAGATGGGTATTTTGGACAGCGGACGGGTACTATTTGATTGGTAAGTTCGATGGTAATAAATTTATCCCAGAAACAGAGATTCTGAAATCAACTTACTCGGCTGTTAGGTGTGAAAAATCCATTGGCCTTAACTTTCGCGGGGGGTATGCAGCCCAAACTTGGAACGACATTCCACCTGAGGATGGGCGTCGGATTCAAATTGCCTGGCTTGCTGATGACATTCCTGACATGCCTTTCAATCAGCAAATGACTTTTCCTGTTGAATTAACACTTCTGAGTACAGAAAGTGGATCACGCTTGCGTAGCTGGCCAGTTAAAGAAATCGAACTGCTTTACCAACAAAAGCGCGTTATTCAGAATATTGAGCTTTCCGATACACCTACCATCCTGCCCACAGACGAACACGATTTACTAGATATTCTTGTTGAGATTGAAGTAGAGGATAAGAGCGAGTTTGAACTAAATCTGAGAGGAATCTCATTGATTTATGACGCTGAAAAGCAGAAACTCTCTTGCCTTGATCGAACCACTTGCTTGAAACCTGTCGCGGGAAAAATTAAACTGCGAGTGCTTCTTGATCGGGCGTCGGTCGAGATATATGCAGCTGATGGATTGGTTTATATTCCTATTAGTGTCGTTCCTAACGAGAGCGAAAAGAGCTGTTTTGTTTACTTTCCACGGGGAAAAGGGGCTGTTAAAGAACTCCATATTTTCAAACTTAACTCATCCTGGGCTAATTAAATATAGGGTGGGAACGAAGAAGTGAATGCCCGCCAGAGTGTTTTCTGAAATCACGTATTTCTATTTCTCTTAAAAAGGGTGCTGGTCGGCTGACAACTTTTTCAGTGTGGACGCACAGTTTTAGGATACCAAGCCATCAGTTAGCATAATTACCGTTATTGCTAATTATCAGCAAATGCTTCTAATTTTTGGAAGAAGTCTTGCATGATAGCATCACGGTTAACTTGATGCACGTATCGTATTAAGTGTCGAGAGTGATCGAAGCTCCACGTTGCCTGTTCAGTCAAGATTGGCGACGAAACTAAATAGCTGGGAGCCCATTCTTCGTTCAGCACCCAGGCGACCGCGGCCATATCCCATATTTCCTTGGACCAACCTTTATGTGTGTCACTATACTTTTTAAAACGCTTCGCCAAGAAAGCGCCAATGTCTCCATGTGGTTCCACGTAACGTTCGATCTCTGGGACAGTGGTGAGCAGATGGGAGGTAACACCCATGCATGGCACTAGCACAATTGGAGCCCCGCTATCGAATAATACCTGTGCACCTCCAATATCCTGTTTTAGATTGAATTCGCGTGTGTCTGGCCAGTTTAGAACATGCCCGCCAAGCCAAACCACGATAATCCGGTCAATAATGTCGGGTGCTTTCAAAATTGCTGAGGCAACATTGCTAATTGCAGCTATGGCGATGATATAGAGCGGGTTTTCAGGGGTGCCAGTTCGTGCGCGCAAGATGAGATCATCAACCGCTGGTGCACAAGCAGCTTTTTTTTGTGGCCCGACGTATTGCGCGACACCTTTGTGAACTAATCCATCACCTTCAACATTCAAACGTTCCAAAAGGCGCAAAATCTCATCATAGCTTTGTTCCATACCGTCTAATGGACCCGTTGAACGATGATTGTGAAAAGGTGCTGCATAAATTGCTTCAACGGATAGGCGCTCTGGCGACAGCATCATTTGCACGATTGCGAACTGATCATCAATTTCATTGTATGCGTCCGTATCCATGACCACTCGCAATTTCTCTGGTCGGGGATTTAGCAATTTTAGACGCTGTTCGCTTGAAAG
>CESJ01040313.1_pt1 | contig 10843 bp, 6 predicted proteins | sample 356311 | NCBI WGS metagenome assembly CESJ01 (sample SAMEA2621487, study PRJEB7988) | marine metagenome | biome: marine biome (ENVO:00000447); feature: surface water layer (ENVO:00002042); material: "saline water (ENVO:00002010), including plankton (ENVO:xxxxxxxx)" | depth 5 m
ATGCTGTCAAAACCAGTCGACCCCAAAATTTCAAAGAACCTTTTGAAAACAAAAAGTGTACAAATATAATTAATATAGAATTTTTTAACTAAAGTTGGGTGATTACTTTTCGGATTTGACTCAATTTATTAAGTAAAGGTTCAAGGTTTTCAATGTCAAGCATATTTGCTCCATCACTTTTCGCGTTTTTAGGATCAAAGTGAGTCTCTATAAACAAACCATCAGTTCCAACAGCAATTCCAGCTTTAGCAATAGTAGCTATTGCTTGAGGTCTGCCTCCAGTTACGCCATTATTTTGATTAGGTTGTTGGAGAGAGTGAGTAACATCTAATACTGTGGGTGCGATCTCTCTCATCGTTGGAATTCCCCTAAAATCAACTATCAAGTCATGATAGCCAAATTGAGTGCCTCTATCCGTAATCCAAGCATTAGGATTTCCAGAATCTTTTACTTTTTGAACAGCAAATTTCATACTTTCAGGACTCATAAATTGCCCCTTTTTAAGATTAATTATTTTACCTGTCTTTGCGGCTGCAACTAATAAATCAGTTTGTCTAACAAGAAATGCAGGAATTTGAAGTATATCGACGTATTTAGAGGCTTCTTTAGCATCTCTTACCTCGTGAATGTCTGTCAAGGTGGGGATATTAAAAGTATCACCTACCTTAGAGAGTATTTTTAAAGCTTTTTCATCACCTATTCCAGTAAAGCTATCAATCCTACTCCTATTTGCTTTTTTAAAACTGCCCTTGAAAATAAATGGAATTTTCAAATCGTCACAAATAGTCATAATTTTTTCAGCAATATTAAGAGCCATTTTTTCACCCTCAATTGCACAAGGACCTGCGATTAGAAAGAATTGACCACTTTCAATATGTTTTATTTTTGGAACATTATTAATCATCGCAAAATTTTAAACAAATGTACAATAAATATGCAGCCTATTTGAGATGATAAAGAAACTCTGATTTTAAATTGTTTAGCTTTCGAATATGTTATATTTGCCAAAAATTTTAAGTTAATATGCAAGAGTTAAGGAACATAGCTATTATTGCACATGTTGATCATGGCAAAACAACTTTGGTTGATAAAATCTTACATCATTGTTCTTTATTTCGAGATAATCAAGATACTGGTGAGTTAATTTTAGATAACAATGATTTAGAAAGAGAAAGAGGGATTACTATCTTATCTAAAAATGTTTCAGTCCAATATAAAGGTGTCAAAATAAATATAATAGATACTCCTGGTCACGCAGACTTTGGAGGTGAGGTTGAAAGAGTTTTGAATATGGCTGACGGTGTCCTGCTTCTTGTTGACGCTTTTGAAGGTCCTATGCCCCAAACTAGGTTTGTTCTTCAAAAAGCAATTGATTTAAAATTAAAACCTATTGTTGTAATAAACAAAGTAGATAAAGAAAACTGTACACCTGAAGAAGTTCATGAAGCTGTTTTTGATCTAATGTTTGAATTAGGGGCTGAAGAGTGGCAACTAGATTTTCCTACTGTTTATGGTTCTGCCAAAAATAATTGGATGGGCTTAGATTGGGAAAAACCTACAGATTCAATCGAACCTTTAATTGATATGGTTTTAGAACATGTTCCTCCTCCAAAAATATCAGAGGGCTCTACTCAAATGTTAATTACCTCTCTAGATTTTTCGTCTTTTACAGGTAGAATAGCTATTGGTAGATTACAGCGTGGAACTCTGAAACCTAACATGTCAGTTAGTTTGTGTAAGCGTGATGGCAAAATAGAAAAATCTAAAATCAAAGAATTACACTTATTTGATGGACTTGGAAGGAAAAAAGTAGATCAGGTAGTTGCCGGTGATTTATGTGCTGTTGTAGGGTTAGAGAATTTTGAAATAGGAGATACTTTAGCTGACATTGATAATCCAGAAGCTTTACCAACAATCAGTATTGACGAGCCAACCATGAGCATGCTTTTTACTATTAATGATTCCCCTTTTTTTGGAAAGGATGGGAAATATGTGACTTCTCGCCATATAAAGGATCGTTTAGAAAAAGAATTAGAAAAAAATCTTGCAATGAAATTAGATTTAACTGATTCTGCTGATAAGTTTATAGTATTTGGTAGGGGAGTTTTACATCTTTCAATTTTAATTGAAACCATGAGAAGGGAAGGTTATGAGATGCAAATAGGTCAACCACAAGTTATTATTAAAGATATAAATGGAGTTAAAAGTGAACCCATAGAGGAACTAACTATAGATTTACCAGAAAATGTTTCAGGAAAGGCAATAGAAATGGTTACTTTAAGGAAAGGGGAGATGAATAGTATGACTCCAAAGGGTAGTCGAATGATTTGTGAGTTTATAATCCCTTCCAGGGGCATTATTGGTCTTAGAAATCAATTACTTACTGCTACAGCTGGGGAGGCAATAATGAATCATAGGTTTAAGGAGTTTCAGCCCTATAAAGGAAATATTCCTAGTAGAATAAATGGTTCTATGATTTCAATGGAAAAAGGAACTGCAATTCCTTATTCTCTTGACAAGCTTCAAGATAGAGGAAATTTTTTCATTGGTCCTAATGAAGAAGTTTATACTGGTCAAGTAATTGGTGAGAATTCTAGAGGGGATGATATGGTAATTAATGTTACTAAAACTAAAAAACTTTCAAATGTCAGGGCATCGGGTACAGACGATAAAGTGAAACTTGCTCCTCCCATTAAGTTTTCTTTAGAAGAAGCTCTAGAGTATATTCAAAGCGATGAGTATGTTGAGGTAACTCCAGGCTTTATACGTCTTAGAAAAGTTTATTTAGATGAAAATGATAGAAAAAAAATATCTAATAAGTCTTAATTTTCTTTAGGAACAACCTCATAAATTTTTTCATCTTCACATTGAAATATTTTTCCTGGAAATTTCATTATCATATTATAATCATGCGTAGCCATTAAAATAGTTATACCTGTTTCGTGGAGTTTTTTTAGAAGTTGCATTATTTTTTGACTTGTATCAGGATCAAGATTTCCTGTTGGTTCATCAGCAATAATTAATTCTGGATTATTAAGAAGAGCTCTAGCAATTGCAATCCTTTGTTGTTCTCCTCCAGATAGTTCAAAAGGATATTTTTCTGTCGGAATATCAATAGATACAAGTTCGAGTACTTTTTGAATTTTATTTTTTATTTTCAACTTATCTTTCCATCCTGTTGCTTTAAGAACAAAATTTAGATTTTCATAGACTGTCATGTCCTGGAGTAATTTGAAGTCCTGAAAAACAATACCAATCTTCCTTCTTAATAAATGAATTTCACTGCTCCTAAGTTTTTTTAAATTAAAACCAACTACATTTCCATCTCCTTGTTCAAGATTTAAGTCACCATAAAGAAGTTTAATTAAACTACTCTTTCCGCTTCCAGTTTTCCCAATTAAAAAAACAAATTCACCAGCATTGATTTTAAAGTCTAAATCTTTAAAAATAGTTTTATTTCTTTGACGTATTGTTACTGAATTTAATGAAACCATTTTTTAATTAGTTGTATTGTTTTGGCAAAAATACCCTTTAAGCACAATCTTTCTATGAATTGTTGATAAAATACAACTTTTTATTACACACAATTTTCAATTTGAGAAGGTTAAAAAGGTAATTTTGAATATGTTTAATAGTAGGATATTTATTTTTGTATTTAGTTTAGTGACTCCAGTCTTGTGGAGTCAAAATTTTCATTTTAATACTTTTGATCGATCTAAAAATTTATTTAATAAAAATGCATATTATAACTCAATCTCTTCTCTAAGGTTTTCAGCAAAATTCAATAAAAACAATTTATCTGAAGATTATCTAATCTTGTTGTCCTCACTAAGGAATAACCAGCCTGGAGCTGATAAGCAATTACCTTTTTTTATAGAACAAAATCCATTAAGTTCATTAGGAGCTAAACTGCCTTTTGATTTAGCTAATTTTTATTTTAAAAATCAAAAGTATTCATATGCTTTAAAATGGTATAATAAGTTGAAAGAGAGTCAGTTTTCTAACTCTTTAAGAAATAAATTTAATTTTAATAAAGGATATTCGTTGTTTCATGTTAAAAGATATCGATCTGCTAGATCATTTTTAGAAAGGGTTACGTCAGTTCCCAAGTACAAGTCAGACGCATATTATTATCTTGGGCATATTTCTTATCAGTTGGATGAATATCAGAATGCAAAATCGGAATTTAGTAAAACTGATAGAAATTCTGATCAAGATGATTTAGCTTACTTTCAAGTGGACATGAATTTTAAGTTAGGTCGATTTCAAAAAGCCATTGACTTAGGTGTCGATTTATTTAAAAATTCTAACGAATCAATTCAATCAGAATTATCTAAAATAATAGGCGAGAGCTATTTTAATTTAAAAAATTACAATGAAGCTTTAGTTTATTTAAAGAATTATAAAGGTAAAAATGGCAAATGGTCTAATGCCGATTTTTATCAATTAGGATATGCTTTTTATAGTTCAGGTGAATACCTGAATTCAATAGATCAGTTTAACAAGATTATTAATAAATCAAATTCATTATCTCAAAATGCATATTATCACCTTGGAGATAGTTATTTAAAGGTTGATAAAAAAATTGAAGCATTAAGTGCTTTCAAAACAGCTTCAGAAATGAATTATGATTTAAAAATCGCAGAGGATGCGTTGTTACAATATGCTAAGTTGGGTTATGAATCAGGTAACCCTTTTGAATCTTCTCAAAAAGTAATGATTCGTTTTTTAAATTTATTCCCAAAAAATACTAAGATTAGTGAAATTGAATCCATACTAGTTTCTTCGTATAGTCAAGGCGGAGATTACGATGCTGCTATATTAATATTGGAATCTGGAGGTGATTATGAAGATGATACAGCTCTTCAAGAAGTTTTATATTTAAAAGGAATCTCTTCATATAAATCTGCTGATTATTCATCGGCTCAATTATTATTTAGTAGAGCAATAAAAATTAATAAAATTGATAATATAACTGTTAAGAGTTTATACTGGAAAGGCCAATCTTTGTTTGAGTTAGGTTTGTTTTCAGCATCGCAAAAATCATATGACACTTATCATAAAAATACAATTCTAAATAATTTAGAATTACATAAAAATTTTTGGTATGAAATTGGATATACATACTTCAAATTAGAAAACTATATACAGGCAATTGATTGTTTTAAGAAGCAAATTAAAAAATCTAATAGCTCAAAATCAAGTCATTTAGTAGATAGTTACTTGAGGCTTGCAGATAGTTATTTTGCGAACTCAGATTATTGGTCTGCCCTTGAAAATTATAATGTTTCAATTAGCCTATCTAATAATAATAGTTATCCCAAATTTCAAAAAGCATTGTCATATGGTTTTTTACAAAAGTTTGATAATAAAATTGATGTTTTAATTGGCTTGACTAGTTATGATCAAGATCATTTTTTGATTGATAAGTCTCTTTATGAATTAGCTAAAACTTATGCTTCTCAAAAAAACTATAAAGATGCTCTAGTTACATATGATCTATTAATAAATCGTTTTGCAAATAGTAATTATATAAGTAGAAGTTACCTAAATAAAGGATTGATTTTATTTAACACAGAGAATCTGTTAGAATCGAAATCAGTATTAGAGTTTGTTGTAGAAAGTTATAGAAATGATAGAATTACATCACAAGCCCTAAATACTTTAAAAGAAATTGCTATTGAATTGGGAAAGGTAGATGTTTTTTCTGAATGGTTGCGACAACAAGGTATAGAATCATTTACTGAAGGTGATCTCGCTAATTCAGCATTTGAAGCTGCTGAAAAATATTATTTTAAAAAAAAGAATAGACAAGCAGAAAGACAAATTAAAGATTTTTTAATTCGGTATCCCAAATACAGTGGAATTAGTACACTAAGATATTATTTAGCAGATATTAATTTTCAAAATAAAGAATGGGATAATGCAATTATTAATTATGATTATTTATTGAATTTGCCAAACAACGAATACACAGAAAGATCACTCGTTAATGCTATTTTAGCTCTTCAAAATTTAAATCAAACTGAGAAATTAATATCTTTATTATATAGGTTAGAAGAAACTGCTTCATACCAAGAAAATAAAAAATTTGCTCGTTATAATTTGATGAGAATACACATGAAAATAAAGGACTACTCAAAGTCTATTTCATTTTCTGAAGAGATTTTAAAAGAAGATAACTTGGATACTAATATTCGTTGGGATGCACTTGAGATTTTTGCTCGTTCCTCGCTAATCCTTAAAGATTCTTCCGCAGCTTTCAAAAAATTTAAAGAATTAGAAAACTCCCCTAATAAGCTAATAGCAGTTGAGGCATTGTATTATAAAGCATATCAGCTTTCGAAAATAGGAAAACATGATTTATCTAATGATGTGATAGCAGATTTATCAAAAACATATGGTAACTCAAAAATTTGGAGTGCAAAAAGTATTTTATTGATGGCTAAGAATTTCAAAAATCTTAATGATGATTTTCAATCAACATATTTACTGGAGACTCTTTTAGAAAATTTCGATCAGTATCCAGAAATAATTAGAGAAGCAAAAAACCTACTTATTGAAGTTGTTAAAATAACTTCTGAGAAAAATTCTTCATTTCAATCTAATACTCCAGATAATGAGTAAATATTTATTTTTTTCAATATTTTTTTTCAATATTTCTGGTGTTTATTGTCAAGATGATAATGAAAGCTTAAAAACTCAGCAAATTACTATTTTTAAATCCTACACTCCAGAACTAACAAGTGTTAATAAAATCAGATCTTTAATCTCAGTTAATGATATGATTAAAAGTGATAAAGTGACAGTAACCTATTTTTTAATTGACATACCTGTAATTTCCACTTTTAAACCAAACAAAGTCAGTCCTTTGAATCGTAAAAAAAATTATAGTGATGAGCCAAATTACAATAGTCACTTTGATTTTGGTTTAGGTAGTGCAGGTCAATTAATTTTAGATTTTAGTAATCACATTACTTTAGACAGATCTCAAAGTGTAGGAGTAGATATTTTAAATACAAATTATGGTAGTCTAAATTCAACTAAGATATCAAGTGATGAATCACAATTTATTTTTGGATTAGATCATGTTTTTTCATCTCAAAAAATGGAGATGGTTCATAAAGTGTTTTTAAATCAACATAAATCGAACTATTATGGTATTTATGAAAATTCTTCTGTGCTTTCAGATCCTTTGATACTTGATAAAATAAATAGTAGTCAAGAAAGGAATAGTTTACAGGTTTTATCTAATTGGAAGTTCTATGACAGTTTTTTTAAAGAGGCTTCACTTTCAGTCAGGGTTCTAAATGATAGTTATGGTTCAAAAGAAGAGGTCGTGAAGATTAAAACAGATATTCTTATTCCAATTTTCAGAATGAATTTACTAGTAGTTCCAAAGCTTATATATGTAAATTCATTTTTTAAAGAAGATTATTTTGAAAGAAAAAGTATTAAGTCTTTGTATACAAAATTTGAAACGGTAATTCAATTAAGCAATATTGAGAATAAGCTAAAATATCAGATTGGAAGTGTTATAACCTATCTCTTAAGTCAGTCTGAAAAAGCTACACCTAACATACTTATTAGTCCGAAGATAATGCTTTCATATGGATTAAATAGCTCCAAATTTTTACCATATCTAACTCTAGATGGTGGTATAGATTTAATTAGTTATTCTGATATTTCTGATTTAAATCCCTATGTTTCTCCAACCTTAAATTTAATTCCGACTCAAAATATATATAATGGGAGAATAGGTATTAAATCATCTTTTGATATGGGTTTTGATTTAAATTTTGGGGCTCATTATAAAAAACAATTGAATTCATTTTTATTTAAACGTCAGGCATATGATTCATCTATTGTTAGTCAAGGATTTAGACTAGCAAATTCTTACGGTCTGGAATATGATAATATCAGTCAGTATGGTTTTTTTGGTGAAACGTCTATTAATTTTGGTAAAGAAAATATATTGAAAGTATCAATGTTTCAATATGTATATGATACAGATAAAATTTCACACCCATGGAACCTTCCCGGTTTTGAAGGAAGACTAACGTTAGATATAAAAATAGTTGATAAATTAAGAATTAGTATGTCTGCAAAATATCTTGGAGAGAGACCCACAGCATATAGACAAGTTTTTCTAAACCAAACTTCTGAAAAAAGCCCAACCGAGTTAAAATTTTTGCCACCTTTATCTCAAGTCAAAGCTGAAATCAATTATAGATTTGATTCTAAATGGCAATCATATCTTAGAACTCAGTATAATATTGGAAGTATTAAAAGTAAATGGGATTATTATTTATTGAATCAAAATTTAATTTTGGGTGGAATAAGGTATAGTTTCGATCTAGCTTTTTAACATGTTTATAAAAAAAAACTTTCAACCCCCAAGTTTTTAAATTAAATTTATCCTTTCATTTTAAAATAACTCATGCGAAAAGTATTATTTATTTGTCAATTATTAGTTATTGTGTCTTGTGCAAAAAAAGTTGATTTATTAGTTTACAACGCAAAAATTTATACTGCTAACGAAACTTTTGATGAAGCGACAGCTTTTATTGTTGATGATGGAATTTTTATTGAAGTTGGTGGAGAAGATATTATAAATAAATACAATCCTAAAAGCACTGTTGATGCTCGTGGATTGACTATTATTCCTGGATTAATTGATGCTCATTGTCACTTTATGCAATATGGATTAGAGAGTCAGCAAATTAATTTAAGAGGAACTAAAAGTTTTAAAGAAATTATCAAGAAAGTTGAAGAATTCGTCAAACAAAATAATCCAAAAATTATATATGGTAGGTATTGGGATCAAAACGACTGGGAATTAAAAAACTTTCCTGACAAAACTGAATTGGATATTCTTTTTCCTGACACCCCTGTTGTTTTAGAGCGGGTTGATGGGCATGCATATTTAGTAAATCAAAAAACTTTAGATATTTCAGGTATTGACTCAACTACTAAAATTTCTGGTGGAACTGTTGTTTTAAAGAACGGAAAACCTTCAGGAATTCTAATCGACAGCCCAATGGAATTAGTCAAAAATTCTTTGCCAAATCCAACTATTTCAGAAAGAATACGTGCTCTCAAGATCGCAGAAAAGAAAAGTTTTGAATACGGCTTGACAACAATTGATGATGCTGGACTTTCAAAAGAAAATATTTTATTAATAGACAGCTTGCAAAAGTCTAACGACCTTAAAATCAGAATCTATGCAATGATATCCAATAATTTTGAAGATGTAAACTATTTTTTAAGTAAAGGTATTTTGAAAACAAATAAATTGAATGTTAGGTCAGTAAAAGTTTATGCTGATGGTTCTCTTGGTTCAAGAGGAGCTGCTTTGAAAACTTCTTATAATGATAAGAAAGATCACAAGGGTAAATTTATAACTTCTTATGATTCGATGGATAGTTTGGCCAAAATCCTTGCTTTAACCAAATTTCAAATGAATACACATGCAATAGGAGATGATGCAAATCATTCAGTTTTAAAAATATATAATAAGGTCTTAGCTGACAAAAAAGATCCGCGATGGAGAATTGAGCACTCTCAAATTATTTCTAAAGAAGATTTTAAAATGTTTAGTTCTAAAATAATCCCTTCGATACAGCCCACACACTTTACTAGTGACATGTATTGGGCAGGTGAGCGTGTAGGTTCAAAAAGACTTGAAGAAGGAGGTTATGCATATAAAAAACTTCTAGACTGGTCAGGCACTATAGCTTTGGGAACTGATTTTCCAGTCGAAAATATTAATCCTTTTCATACTTTTTATTCAGCAGTGACAAGAAAAGATTTATCAGGGTTTTCAGTTGATGGTCTCCAAAGCAAAAATTTACTTTCTCGATATGAGGCTTTGATGGGCATGACTCTTTGGGCAGCCCATTCAAATTTTGAAGAAGATGAAAAAGGGAGTATTGAGGTCGGTAAAATGGCTGATTTTGTTATTATTGATCGTAATATCATGAAGATTAATTCAAAAGAAATTCATGAAACTAAAGTTGTTGCTACAGTGTTAAGTGGAAATATTGTTTTTAGCAATCGTTTCTGACGTTAACAATATTTACTTATTTCACCTATAATTTATATTTTGTTTAATTTTTATTATAGAAAAATAACATTAAGGCATTTAAATAAATCAAAAAAGGGTTCAAACCTTAAATTTTAATTAAACAAATGTATTTTTGATAAAATTTTAGATATGTGTGGAATTGTTTGTGCTTTTGATTTAAAATCATCTTCTGAAGATTTAAGACCTCAACTTTTAAATATGGCTAAAAAAATCAGGCACAGAGGGCCAGATTGGAGTGGAATTTATTCTAATAATAATGCAATTCTAGCACATGAACGTTTAGGGATAGTTGATCCTGTATCTGGTCAGCAACCAATTTATGATAAAAACAAAAGTCTTATTCTTGCAGCAAACGGTGAAATTTATAATCACGTTGAGTTAAGAAAAAAATATTCTAATGATTATAATTTCACAACTGCCTCAGACTGTGAAATCATCATTTCCTTATATAAGAAAATGGGAAGTGATTTTATTAATCATCTAAATGGAATTTTTGCTTTTGCTATTTATGATTCTGATAATGATAAATACTTAATAGCTAGAGACCACATGGGTATTATCCCCCTTTATATGGGTTGGGATAAGGAGGGAACCTTTTATGTAGCTTCGGAGTTAAAGTCACTTGAAGGAGTATGTAATAAAATTGAGCTCTTTCCTCCAGGTCATTTTATGATTAGTGGAGATAATACACCTACTAGATGGTATAAAAAAGAATGGAGAGACTTTAATAATGTTAAAGACAACGACACATCGATA
>CESJ01013044.1_pt1 | contig 10811 bp, 10 predicted proteins | sample 356311 | NCBI WGS metagenome assembly CESJ01 (sample SAMEA2621487, study PRJEB7988) | marine metagenome | biome: marine biome (ENVO:00000447); feature: surface water layer (ENVO:00002042); material: "saline water (ENVO:00002010), including plankton (ENVO:xxxxxxxx)" | depth 5 m
CGAACGAACAATCGATGTGAAAACTCACACCTGCCATTTCGACGAAGAGAACGGGCCATGCAAAAGTTTAAAAGCTGCGCGACGTTGCAAATTTTTACGTCGTTACACAGCCAAATTTATAATCATTTCAATCACGAAAGACATCTCGAAATCAGACAAACTTATAAGCAAAAACGCTGCTCCGCTCTTTCGGAGTGGTTCCAACTTTGCGCTTCATTGTGACCTCGAATTGTGGTGCTTAAGGACCAGTTAGAGTTTCTCTGACAGCACCGTCGAGTTAATGCGACAACGCACTCGAACTAGTCTCAAATTGCCTCAATAATCACCGAAATATATTCTTCCCCAACTGATTAAGAAAGCAAACTATTCAACGACTACAAAATTCTACCGAGGACTGCGCGGGTCAGAAAGAAACTCACAAGGGAACGCGATTTCCTTAGGTCCGAAATCAACGCCCTCAATCAGGTCAATCAAATGCGTCGTTGCCGTTTCGACCATCTTTTGCACTGGAACCTGTACCGTCGGAAAATCATAGGCCTGCAGTCGCGACAGCAACGTACCGCCGAACCCGACGACCATCGGTTTTTCACCGACAAAATGTTGTGAAATTACGTCGCTAGCCGCAATCGCAACCACGTCACTGGCGCAAAAGAATCCGTCAGGAAGGACCGGAAGCGACAATAATTCCGTGACCGTATTGACGCCGGTTTCATATTCATTTGTTCCTGCCATTCGCGAAATCGGCTGAAATCCGTAGAGTTCTTCAATCCGCCTGACGAAACCTGCTTCGCGCTCTTTAACCAAAGTCGCTTCGGCGCGACCACCAACAAAAGCAGGACGCTTACAGCCCTTTTCAAACATGTAATCGGCGACGGCCCGCGCGCCGCCCACATTGTCGCAATAAATTGCGCTGTATTCTGTCCGGCGGGTTCGACGTCCAACGACAACGACAGGCTTATGCAGCTCAGCACCGCGCTGCACTAGGCTTTCGGGCAATCGAGAGGCTGAGACCAGCAGCCCGTCAACCTGATATTGAAAAGCGGCGTCAACAGATTCTACCTGCTGGCCTTCCTGCGAGATGTTCAAAAGCAATGCGTGAAATCCGCGTTTTTGCGCTTCGGCGCTGACAAAACGAAACAGTTCCAATTGTTCAGGATCGTCGAAGTTGTTTACCAGAATCCCGATAAGATTGGACCTTCGACCGGCCAACGCGCGAGCCGCCATGTTTGGCGAATATTTTAGTTGGGCTGCGGCATTGCGGACTTTTTCATGTGTCCTGCTCGAAATCGGCACGTTCGTATTATACGCACGCGATACGGTCGTTAGCGAAACGCCTGCCAGATTGGCAACGTCCTTTGCGGTTGCGCGACCGTGGGTCGGACGTCGCGACGTCTTGTTCTTCATTCTTTGTCCTGCATCGACCTGTTTCCGCCCGCGTGATGACAGGCGGTATGACGGGAATTTCCAAAACTTTCAAGCTGCGGTTCCTCAACACCGCAAATGTCGGTGGCCATCCAACATCTATTGCGGAACCGGCAGCCAGATTGACGTTGTATCGGGCTTGGCGGCTCTCCGGGGATTGAGATGATCTTGCGATTGGCGCGTTCCACTGGATCGAGTATCGGGATGGCAGAAACCAAGGCCTGCGAATAAGGATGCTCTGGTAAATTGAACACCTCGCCAGACGGTCCAGTTTCGACCAGGCGGCCCAGATACATAACCGCCGTCCTATCGGCAATGTGACGAACTATAGACAGATCGTGCGCTATGAAGATAAGCGCCACGCCAGTTTGCTGCTGGATATCCTGGAATAAATTGATTACCTGCGCCTGAACTGAGACATCCAAGGCTGATACCGCTTCGTCGCAGATCAGCAGTTTTGGCCCGCTCGCCAAGGCACGCGCAATGCCGATCCGTTGGCGCTGTCCGCCAGAAAACTGATGTGGATAGCGACCCAGATCTGACGCATTGAGCCCGACCATTTCCATTAGCTCAGCTGCGCGGTCGGCCCGTTGATTTTGGGGCAGAATGTCCGGAAAAACGATCCAAGTTTCGGTGATAATCTGTTCTACCGTCATGCGCGGATTAAGCGAGGCATAGGGGTCTTGAAAGACGAATTGCATATCTCGACGCGCCTGGCGAAGTGCCTCGGACTTATGTGCCAGAAAATCGGCGCCCTGAAACCGGATTGTGCCCGAAGTCGATTCGACGAGACGGGCCAAACATTTCGCTAGCGTTGATTTTCCGCACCCGGATTCCCCCACAATTCCAAAGGTTTCGCCGGCCATGACATCGAAACTTATGCCATCAACAGCATGCACGCCCCCAGCGCCCGCAACACCGTAAGTTTTGGTCAGATCGTGGACGCTGAGCAGTGGATCAGACATTTCCACTCTCCATTGTATAAAGTTCCTTGGACTTCAGGCATGCTGTCTGGCGGCCCGCGCCGGAATCGGTCAACTCAGGCCGGGAGTTACTACAGGCTGGCACGGCATAGCTACAGCGACTGTAAAAGGCGCATCCCTTTGGCAATTGCGACAGAACCGGCGGGGAACCAGCAATTATACCAAGACGGTCGGACGCTTGCGCCATATCCGGCATAGAGGCCAACAGAGCCGCGGTATAGGGATGACGTGGATTCGCAAAAACAGGATCAGTGGGGCCAGTTTCAACGGCCCTGCCAGCGTACATCACCATCAGTTTGTCGGCTTGTTCGGCGGCAACGCCAAGATCGTGGGTGATCAGGATTAAGGCGAGGTTCAAATCTTTGCTCAGTTGGCGCAGCAAATCCATGACTTGGCGTTGAACTGTCACATCCAGTGCCGTTGTTGGTTCATCTGCAATCAAAACCTTCGGGTTCAATGCCAATGCGATTGCAATCATGATCCTCTGACACATCCCGCCCGAAAACTGGAATGGATAGTCGTTTACCCGTTCTTTCGCCGCCGGAATTGCGACCTGTTCCATCAATTGAATTGCACGCTTGCGGCCCTCGGCGCGGCTGGCACCGGTGCGCGCGCAATAAACCTCAGCGATTTGATAGCCAACGCGAAGGGCAGGGTTTAAAGAAGTAATTGCATCCTGAAAAATCATTGAAAGGCCAGTGCCGCGTACCGCTGACAGGACTTCTTTGGGGGCGCCGATTAATTCTGTTCCTTGAAACTTGGCACTTCCGAATATCCGCGCTGGAGGTGTTGAAAGCAACCCCATCACCGCCATCTGGGTAACGCTTTTACCGGATCCGGATTCCCCGAGGATGCACAATGTTTCCCCGGACATTAAATCAAAACTGACAGTATCCACCGCTGGAACGTCACCTTCGTGGGACTCAAACGTGACACTTAAGTCTTGCACGGTCAAAATGGGAGCGGCAGGATCATGATTTGGCAAGTCCTTAATGGCGATCATGTTCCAGATCCCCGGGTTTGTTTTGTGGCAAGCCACCGCCAACGCTGGATTGGATCGGTGATTGTTCGGGCCCAATTGGCAACAAGGTTCAGGCTAAGTGCGGTTAAGAAAATCGCAATCCCCGGAAAGGCGACAAGCCACCAAGCCGATCGAATATGCTCGCGCCCACCAGCGATCATCAACCCCCACGAGGCTTCAGGTGGTTGCACGCCAAAGCCCAAGAAGCTTAGCGAGGCTTCAGACAGGATTAGAACCGCGACCTCCAGCGTGAAAAGCACCAAAATTGGCGCAATGATGTTGGGTAGAATGTGGCGTAGGATTATGCGTCCGCTCTTACAGCCCTGTGCGCGCGCGGCGAGAACATAGTCCGCGTGACGTGCGCTAAGGGCAAGGCCTCGTGCCATCCGAGCAAAAACCATCCAGTGCAGAACCAGAAATACAAGGATTAAATTTCCGAACCCGCCGCCAAGGATGAACAGAACGAAAAGCGCGACCAAAAGGGATGGCAAAGAAAGCATTCCGTCGACCAACCGCATCACGATGTCTTCCAGAAATCCGCCGTGATATCCCGCTATAAGTCCAGCTGTGACACCTAATAGTGCCGACAGCAATGCGCCAAGTACACCCACGGAAACAGAGACCCGTGCGCCATAAATCAAGCGCGAAAATAGATCGCGGCCCAACTCATCTGTCCCTAGAAGATAGAAATCATCACGCGCACCCCAAGCGAAAGGCGGCAACATACGGTCCCGTAGGTTCAGACCAGTAGGTTCATGGGGCGCAAGAATATTGGCGCCTAAAGTGAAAGTGAAAAGCAACAAGATAAAAATTATGGCCGCAAGGGTGACCGGATCGCGCAGGATTGCGCGTCCATAATCACGCCGAGTGATGGCTTTGCTCCGGCTTTCTTCGACGTCCTGCGTAGGTGATAATGCGACTTGGTCATTCATCCTAACGCCCCCGGCCCAATTGGATGTCGGGCTTGAAAAAGCAATAGCTAAGATCGACCAGCAAATTGACCAAGATCACCAGCGTCGCAACAACTGCTATGCTTGCCTGAATAATGGGCAGATCACTTCGTGAAAGCGAGTCAATGATCAAAAGGCCGATACCCGGCCATGCAAATACCTTCTCGACCAAAATTGCGCCGGTCAGTAGGGCAGAAGTTTCATCCCCGACCATCGTTACAATTGGGATCGCGGCATTCTTGAGGGTGTGCAGATAGATCACCCGAAATTCACCGACGCCTTTTGCGCGTGCGGTGATGACATAGGGCTTTGCCAATTCGTCTAGCATCGCGCTGCGCGTCACTTGGGCGATCCGCCCAATCGGTCGTGCAGCAAGGGTCAGGGCCGGTAGGATCACATGTTGGGGCTCGCCGAAACCACCGGTCGGCAACCAGCCAAGGGTCACTGCAAACAGAACGATCAACATCAGACCAAGCCAGAACTGTACGATAGAAACGCCAGCCAGCGACAGAACGGTCACAATACGATCAAACAATGATCGTGGGTGTGCGGCGGCCGTTACACCCATTACGACACCCAGAGGCACCGAAATTGCAAGCGCCGAGCCGGCCAGAAGGAAAGTCGCAGGAAGGCGTTCCAGAACGATATCAAGAACTGGTTGCCCCAATTCTTCAAGATTTAGGGACGGAAGCACCGAAAACCCAAAGCGATAGCTGACGCCAAAGTCACCGGTCAACAATCCACTTAGGTACCGTAGATATTGCTGCCATATTGGGTCGTTTAGGCCGGCAACAACCCTCAGTTTGTCTAAAGCAGCCGGGCTTGCGCCTGACCCAAGCATGTTCAATGCGGGGTCGCCGATCATGCGGCCTGCAAAGAATACGAAACTGATGGTTAAGACAAGCAGGAGCAAAGAATTCAGCGTGCGCTGCAAAGCATATGGCATTGTGTTTGTGCGTCCTGATGATGATTGGGTCGGCGCAATCCTGCGCCGACCCTAATGGGTGTATCTGACCCTAGTTTACCGCGTTTGTGAAAACGGCCTGGAAACGGTGATCGGAGCCGAACGTAAAGTCGATACCGTTTTGTACAAGATAGGCACGATCCAATTGGGCAAGTGGCACGATCAGATGACGATCATGAACGTATTTAACCAATTTCTGTAACCGATCCGAACGATCCTGACCTGTCGCTTTCAGCGCCTCATTCAGTTCTGCGTCAAATGCTGCGTCGCAATAGACTGATGATCGTGATGCACCGGTTGGATCATCAAGGCTTGGGCAGGCATAGTTGGACAACAAAAGCAGGCCATAGTCGTTGGATGGGTTACCCTTGACGTGAACCTGCATCATCTGGCGCCCCGGTTCGTTCGCATATCCTGCGATCCGGACCCTAGGATTGAATTCCTGAGGCGTCTGGACCTTAATCTCGGTCCCGATACCTACAGAGTTCAACATTGCGCCAATTGCCTCGACCGTTGGACTGATGCGCGGCGTGGTGCTGCGTCCAACAACTTGGATCTCGATGCCATCGACATCAACCCCATCTGCCTTGGCCTTAGCCAAAAGTGCCATCGCGCCTTCGGGATCATAGTCATAGGCGGTGACATTTGGGTTATACCCGGTGGTGCCTTTTGGTCCCAATTGTCCCGGAGGGACCGATGCCAAACCAACCAAATCTACAAGACCCTCGATGTCGATCGCCTTGAAAACGGCTTCACGCACCCGTGGATCGGCCAGGCGTTCGTCCGCATAAAGTGAGTGGTCTAAACGGCCATAAAGATAGGTCGTCGATGGGCCTGTAACACAAGAATATCCGCTTGCATCCACGGCACGTTCACATTCATCGCCAGATGGGAAAATTGCAACCTGTGCCTCGCCACTCTGCACCATTGCAACGCGTGCCGCATCTTCTGAACGGAACACGAATTTCAACGACGACCAGTCTGGTTCAGTCGTCCCATATGCATCATCGGCGCTCAGACCCCACCAATCCGCGTTGTATTCCGCAGACCAATGCTGTCCTGATTTCCACTCAACAAACTTATATGGACCCGTGCCGATAGGATCAGAAAAATGTTTCGCCGGGGCATCATCCAATTGCTTGGAAGACGAAATTCCATTCAGCGACATTCTAAATTCTAGAAGCGGATCTGGTTCGCTTGATCTAACTTCAACAACATTTCCACCCGCTACACTTGCAGTAATTTCACCTGATCCAGCGAATTCTTGGATGGTGAACGCATTTCCGAGGCTCCAAACCCAATTAATGGATCGGGCAACGGCTGCGGCGTCCATTGGGGATCCGTCATGAAAAGACACGCCGTCACGAATTGTGAATTGAACCGTTTGGTCGTCAATACGTTCCCAGGCCGTGGCCAGGACGCCTGTCAAATTTCCTGAAACAGGATCTTGCGCAATCAAGGTTTCAATGACATTGCGAAGTCCGGCGGCGTTTACCTCTTTGTAGGCGCCTTGTGCCGCGAGGTCCTGCGGTTCTTGAGCTACCGCAATGACCAGTTCGCCTTGCGATGGTTCGGCCATAACTGCGGTTGCTGCAAAGCCAAGCGAAATTGCCGCAAGCGCTGTGCCCCCAACAATTGAATGGCGCATCCATGATCGTTCAAACATCTTGTCCTCCTAGTGGGTTTGTATCGTCAACAGCGACAGTAATATGGTTAAGGAAACGCTTCCATGAGTCAACCATACTATCCATCCTTGACTATTCACCTTTAAAAAGCCAACAATTTATGAGAATTATAGATATAAATTCGAATCAAGTCTTGCCACTTGCCAGATCATCTGCAAATTATTAGAAGCGCTTTCACAATTTGAATATTTAGGAGATGGCCTTGAAAAGTCCAGATATCGATCAAGGATTAGTGCTGGCTCTCGTTGGTGAATCCGGCGCTGGAAAGACCACAACGACTGCCGTCCTCGCAGAAAAAGGGTTCGCGCCGATTGCTCTTTCAAAACACCTGCGTGAGGCCGCTAGGGCCCTGTACGGTACGCCGAAACGCGAGCAGATTCAGTCGCTTGCCCGAGACACGCAAAAGACCAAAGGTGATGATTATTATGCTAAAGTGGCCCTGTCAGACCCAGCATTTGGGTCGAGCAAGAACATCGTGATCGACGGGCTGCGCAACAAAGCAGAGCTGAATTATACTTTGGCTGAAGTGAAGAAGTCAGGACGTAGTTTTTTTTTGGTGGCGGTGATTGCATCCGATGACACCCGTTTTGAACGTGTGGTCAATCGGGGGCGCACAGGTGATCCGTTGGAACGGACAAAATTTGACCGCGATGATGCGCGAGCGCGTGGAAGCGCAGAAGATGGCTTTCAGCAAAATAGTCTATTGATCGACATGGCAGAACACCGGCTCATGAATACTGGCGATCTGAATGAATTACACAACTGCATTGATGCGGCTATCGCACTGGCAGTGCAAAGCGCCAAATTGGGGGGAGGCAAATGAATGAATTGACTGAACGTACGAAGTGCGGCGCTGAGATCGCAGCGCGCGGCGCGGCTTTGGCGTCAGATTATTTCAAACGCCGGGCGACCCTTGAAAGCGGCAGTAAACTTGCACCCCTTGATCTTGTCACTGAAGCGGACCGGGCGGTCGAAGAACAGCTTAAGGCGGATCTGGCAAAGGCTTTCCCCGATGATGGATTTTGGGGCGAAGAATCCGGTGGTGCGCCCGCGACATCGCTTTGGGTGGCGGACCCCATCGACGGCACTTCAAATTTCGTGGCCGGACTGCCACTTTGGGGTACTTCGCTGGCCTATGTCGTTAATGGCGAGGTACTTTTAGGCTTTCTCGTCTTTCCGCAATTGGACCTAATCTATCAGGCAGTGCAGGGCGGTGGGGCCACATGCAACGGCCAGCCGATCCATGCGTCGACGAATGACCGGCTGGATCGCGCGCGCGTAATCTTTGGGCGGTCACCCGCACTTGATCCGGCCAATCCGTTGAAGTTCGCCATCGGAGTTTTGGCGGGTGGCTCTACAATTTATGCTTTCAATTGCTGTATTTACAACTTGTCCCTGATCGCTGAGGGGGCTTGCCACGCTTATTATGAAGAACATGTACATCCTTGGGATTATGCCGCCGCGGGGCTTATTGCCCGCGAAGCTGGGGCGCAGGTGTCGATGGATATGTCACCCAAGGCGTATCAAGAAGGGGCCCCGCTTTTTGCTTCGACCGCCAGTCTTTGGGACGAGGTTATAGACTTCGCAACGCTATAGGTAGGTACGAATTATGCCAGTGTTTTCGATGCAGGTTCCAATTTATTGTAAGCACGCCGAAAACCGGGCGTTCGGCAATTTGTATGGGATATCGGTACTTGAGCCAAGTTTTGATTTCGATTTAGACAAAAAAGAGGGCCATGGTTGTAGCTTCGAACTCGATCACGCTGACACTGTTATTCTTTCGAACCCCCGCAATAATTTTGTTTCGGGAATCGCTTCCAAACCTACACATAATCAAGTTAACATTTCTTCAGAAATTGCACCACAACCATGCATTGAAAAGCCACCTGATAGAGCGATTTATGCAAATCTTGGGTGGGGAAGACTGAGGAAGGAATGACAAACTTGCCGAATCCTTTGTCACTGCTAATTAGATTAGCGCCCATCTGATGGTGGCCAGTAAACTAAAAAGTCCGCTCGCCGCCCAACCGTCCGTTGTCGTTGGCTTGCGGTATCGGCTGAAGTCGATGATGCGCGACCCGACGACGGTGGTGGGGGTCCTCCTGGCCCTACTTTCACCTACCTCATCCTGCTACCGATAGTGTCTGTTTTAATCGATGCGGTGCAGGTCAAGCTGGGCGATACGCGTCGAATAGGCAGCGAAGTCGGCGACCCAACAAATTATTATCTGCACAGAACTTTTTTAAGTCCGGTTGCGCAAAACTTCGTTTGGATTCCGTTGAAAATTACCTTGTCGGTCGCAGTCGGGGCAATTACATTTTCGTTCTTGATTGGTACACCGCTGGCATGGCTGCTTAGCCGAACCGACGTGTTTGGCCGCCGCTGGTTTTCCACCGCGCTTATCATTCCGTATATGCTGCCATCTTGGACCTTCGCGCTGGCGTGGACCACGCTGTTCAAGAACCGAACAATCGGCGGTCAACAGGGCTGGCTGGAAGCGATTGGTCTGTCGCCGCCGGACTGGATGTCATACGGGCAATTCCCGATTACCATGATCTTAGATTTGCACTATGCGCCGTTCATTATCCTGTTGCTCGGCAACGGATTACACCGTTTTGATAGCCAGCTAGAAATTCTGCCCGCATCCTTGGGGCCACGCGCCGTCAGATTGCGATGCAAGTGCTTTTCCCGCTCATGCGCACTGGGCTTTTGGCCGCGGCACTATTGGTATTCGCCAAGTGTCTGGGTGATTTCGGCGTGACCTATGTGCTTGGCTTGCCAGTGCAGTTTGACGTTTTGTCGACGTCGCTTTACCGCTCAATCGGGTCGCGCCAATCTGGCGTGGCGGGCGTTTTGGCTGGATCGATAATGATTATGGGGCTTATTGCCCTGCTGATCGACGCATATGTCGTGCGCGAGGCGCGACGGTTCGTGACCGTTGGGTCAAAGGGGGCCATGGACCGGATCAAGCCATTCAAAAAGTGGCGCGTTCCGGTAACTGGTTTTGCCGCATTGATCTTTGTGATCAGCGTCGGCCTGCCGGTGCTGACCCTGACACTTTCGACCATCATGATCGTGCCCGCCAATTTCAATTTGGACAACTTTACACTGCAATACTGGATCGGATCTGACCTCGAAACTATAGCTTTGCAAATTGGAATTTTGCTTGCGCCGGATATGTGGGCGGAGGCGTGGAACACAGTGCGGATCGTTGGCACAGCGGCGGTTTGATCCGACCATCCAGAGAATAAAGGCGTCCATTGACGCCGGGGAGATCGGCACGCCTGAAATCATCTCGATCACCAGACGTGATCCGTCACCGCCCCCAGTTGAATATATTCGCACCTCTGCTGGTTATTTCCGCGACAGCACGATCCACGATCTTGATTTTGCGCGATGGTTGTTGAACGAAGAGGTGGTCGAGGTTAGCGCCTTTGGCTCAAACCTTGTGGATGACGCTATTCGCAATACAGGCGATTTCGACACTGCAATCACCAACCTTTTAAGTGTAAGCGGCCGACTTTGCCAGATCAACAATTTCCGCAGGGCGGTCTATGGCTTTGACCAGCGGGTTGAGGTTTTCGGCTCCAAAGGGATGCTTCAAACAGCAAACCAGATGGAAAGTGGGCTGTTGCGTTGGTCAGCTGACGGCACGGCTCACCAGGACAGGCTGAAGCTGTTCTTCCTGGAACGATACGCCGACAGTTTCTGCATCGATTTGGACAACCTTTGGGACGCCGTTGAGGCGGGCAAGCAACCGGAAGTCAATGGAGAAGACGGGCGCAG
>CESJ01020031.1_pt1 | contig 10802 bp, 9 predicted proteins | sample 356311 | NCBI WGS metagenome assembly CESJ01 (sample SAMEA2621487, study PRJEB7988) | marine metagenome | biome: marine biome (ENVO:00000447); feature: surface water layer (ENVO:00002042); material: "saline water (ENVO:00002010), including plankton (ENVO:xxxxxxxx)" | depth 5 m
AAATAATAAAAAAAACCAAAGAATTTATCTTTGGTTTTTTTTATAACTTAATAGCGATACCAGAGGCAGCAACCATTAACATTCCTCCTTTAGAACCAACGGTTTCATAATCTAAATCAATACCAATAATTGCATCTGCATTCATTCTAACGGCATTTTCAGTCATTTCTTTTAACGCGGTGTCTTTTGCTTTACGGAGAACTTTTTCATAAGAACCAGACCTACCGCCAATAACATCTCTTATGCTTGCAAAAAAATCTTTAAAAATATTAGCACCTATAATAGTTTCTCCTGTAACAATTCCTAAATAATCTTTTACAGGCCTACCATCAATATTGTTTGTTGTTGATAAGATCATCTACTGTTTGTCTAATTTCTTCTTGTTGTTTTTCATTGCCTCTCCTATTTGATTACTAGCGGTAAAACTTGCTACCATATCATTTAACATTTGACTTCCAGCCTGTGGAGAGTTTGGGAGTAAAATTAAATTACTGTTTGTTTCTTGACCAATAGATTGCAAGGTATCATAGTGTTGCGTTACTACAATTAAAGCAGAGGCTTCTTGTGAATTAATACCCACCTTGTTTAACACCTCAACAGACTCTTCTAATCCTCGAGCAATTTCTCTTCTTTGGTCTGCAATACCCATACCCTGAAGCCTTTTGCTTTCTGCTTCTGCTTTTGCTTTTTCAACAATTAAAATACGAGCAGCATCTCCTTCATATTGAGCAGCGGTCTTTTCTCTATCTGCGGCATTAATTCTGTTCATTGCTGCTTTTACCTGAGCATCTGGGTCTATATCTGTAACCAGTGTTTTAATAATATCATATCCGTAGTCCATCATTGCATCATTTAGTTCAGACTTAACAGCAATAGCAACATCATCTTTTTTTACAAAAACATCGTCTAATTTCATTTTAGGAACTTCTGCACGAACCACATCAAAAACATAGGATGTTATTTGATCATGAGGATAGTCTAACTTATAAAAAGCATCACTTACTTTTTCCTTAATAACTTTAAACTGAACCGAAACTTTTAGCTTCACAAATACATCATCTAGTGTTTTTGTCTCAATAATAACATCTAATTGTTGAATTTTTAGACTTAATCTGCCAGAAATTCTTTGAACAAAAGGAATTTTTACATGCAGTCCAGATTGTTTAACACTGCTAAAACGCCCAAAAGTTTCAATAATAGCCGCTGTTTGTTGCTTTACAATAAAAACAGCTCCATAAAGTATAAAAATAATAAGTCCTAAAATAATCGGTAAAAATAATGAGCCCATAGTGTTGTTTTTAAAAGTTAATAATTAATAAAAAAGGGTGCTAAAACAAGTTTCTATTAACAAGACGTAAAATAAAGAAAATGTTACAAAATTTTTATTTTTTCTTTAGGTTTGTTTTATATTTTACCCATTTTTTCTGTTGCTTATCTGTTAACATCTTTTCTATTTCTGTATCTAATTTTTCTTCTTTTTCTTCAATAACCTTTATAATAGGTTTAAAAGACTCTGTTACTTCTTTATTGGCTTTTTGAAGTGCGCTAAAGTCTCTGTTTTTCATTGCTTCTTTTTGAGCAGCCTCCATTTTAGATTTTCCTTCAGAAAACAAAAAAGTATTAATTCTTTTAACTTGTTTTAATTCTCTGTTAAAAGAATTAAAAATTGATGCTAGTTTATCAAAAGTTTCAGAAGATTTTTTAACACCTATCTTTTTAGCAACTTTTTCTATATTATAAAAAGTAAGTCCAACCGCTTTTTCAACATCAATTTTTGGCGCTCTGGGTTGTTGAGCGGCTCTTGGCTGCCTTGGCTGCATACTTTGCCTTCTGTTGTATTGTGAGTTATATTGTGCTTCGGCTGTTATAGAAAATAAAATAATTGAAATAAAAAAGATGTGTTTCATCATGATAGTGTTTTTATTATTTTTTTAATACGTAGAACTGCCTCATCTTTTCCAATCATATCTATGATATCAAATAAATGAGGACCTTTCATTTCGCCAACAATAGCCAAACGAAGAGGTTGCATTATTTTACCAAAACCAATTTCTTTAGAAGAAATCCAGCTCTTTACTGTTTCTTCAATTGTTTTAGATGAAAAATCATCTATAGAAGCTAGTACTATTATTAATTCGTTCATTAAGGCGCTTGTGCCTTCTTTCCATTGTTTTTTAGAGGCTTTTTCATCGTAATCCTCTGGAGTTTTAAAGAAGTAACTACTTAAACTCCAAAAATCTTTTACAAATACAGCCCTTTCCTTTATCAAGGAAATAACTTTTTCTACATAGCTTTCAGAGGGGTTAATTTTTTTGTTTTTTAAAATAACTGAGAATAAAAGTGCTAATTCAGCAGCTGTTTTTTTCTGAAGGTATTGTTGGTTAAACCAGTTCGTTTTCTCTAAGCTAAATTTAGCACCAGATTTACTTACTCTAGATAAATCAAAAGTAGTAATTAATTCTTCTATTGAAAAAAGTTCTTTTTCTGTACCTGGGTTCCAGCCCAATAAAGAGAGCATATTTATAAAAGCGTCAGAAAAATAACCACTTTCTTTGTAGCCAAGAGAAACACCCCCTGTTTCTTCATTTGTATACGCTAACGGAAATACAGGAAAACCTAATTTGTCTCCATCTCTTTTACTAAGCTTTCCTTTACCTGTAGGCTTTAAAATAAGCGGAAGGTGAGCAAACTTTGGTGCGTCCCACCCAAAAGCACTGTATAATAATACATGTAAGGGCATTGATGGTAACCACTCCTCACCACGAATTACATGACTAATTTTCATTAAATAATCGTCCACAATATTTGCTAAATGATACGTTGGCATTCCATCTGACTTAAATAAAACCTTATCATCTAGTGTGTTTGTATCTATAGTAATAGACCCCCTAATTTCATCCTTTAAAATTAATGTTTCGTCTTGAGGTGTTTTAAAACGAATAACATAGTTATCGCCATTTTCTACTCTTTTTTTAGTAGCCTGCTCAGTTAAAATTAAAGAATTCACTAATCGTCCTTTTTCTCTATTGTGCCAGTTATAAATAAAGGTTTTTCCCGCCTCCTCATGTTGTTTCCTGTGAGCATTTAACTCATCAGAAGTGTCAAAAGCGTAATATGCTTTTCCTTTTTTAATTAAAGTGTTTGCATACTCTTTGTATAGTTCTTTTCTTTCGGACTGACGATAAGGCCCAAATTTTTCATTTTTACCGGGGCCTTCATCAAAAGGGATACGGCACCAGTCTAGCGCATCTGTAATATATTTTTCCGCATTAGCAACGTATCTTGTTTGGTCTGTATCTTCTATTCTTAAAATAAAAACACCATCGTGCTTTTTAGCAAACAAATAATTATATAAAGCAGTTCTTACCCCTCCTATATGGAGAGGTCCTGTTGGACTAGGAGCAAAACGAACACGAACATTAGACATCATTAACAAATAAATTTAGGCAACAAAGATACTTTTCTAATATTAGATAAAAAAAGCAAATTGCAATAGAGCTCCAGTAAATAAATCTTTAACAATAAATCTTTCTATAGCTCTTTTAAATACCTTATTTTTATTGGTTGATGAATGCTTTTTTAAACATAGAACAGAAACTATCTTTTTTCTATAAAAAGTACTACACCAATGAGCTTATTAAAGGAAGTCTTTTATTTAGCTTATTAGGTGTTTTATATTTTATTTTTACGATATACGTGGAATACTTTTTATGGTTACAACCCACTTATAGAACAATTTTGTTCCTTATTTTTATAGAATTATTTTTATTTTTTAAATTCATTATTACTCCCATCACTCAATTAATTAAGCTTAAAAAAGGCATTAATGAGTTTGAATCTTCTAAAATTATTGGAGACCACTTTCCTGAGGTTCAAGATAAGTTGTTAAATATTTTACAACTAAAAAAGGAACAAAAAGAAACAGATCTTATATTAGCCAGCATTCAACAAAAATCGTTAGAATTACTTCCTGTTCAGTTTACAAAAGCGGTAGATTTTAAGAAGAATGTTGTCTACTTAAAATACTTAATATTTCCAATATTTATATGGCTTCTTTCTTCTTTATCAGGAATAGATGTTGAGCTATACAACAGTTTAACAAGGGTTATAAATCCAAAAGTTGTATTTGTTCCTCCAGCACCTTTTTCTTTTCACTTAGTAACAGAGAATTTACGTGTAATTGAAGGAAGCTCATATACCGTTTCTCTATCAACCAAAGGTGTTGTTGTTCCAGAAGAAGTGAAAGTTTTATATAACAAACAAGGGTATTTCATGCAAGAAACGGCAAAAGGTATTTTTTCTTTCACTTTTACAAATGTAGTTGCTCCTTTAGATTTTCAGTTTAAGTCAGAGAACGTAATCTCCAAGCTGTATTCTCTTGAGATTATAAAAACACCCCTTATTCAAAACCTTGTCATTAATTTAGAGTATCCCGGATATACCAACAAAAAAGATGAAAAGGTTGAAAATACGGGAAACCTTCTCGTTCCTGAAGGAACAAAAATAAGATGGGATGTTGTTGCATATCAGTCTGATAGCGTTTCTTTTACAGAAAATAAAAGAAGAGATTACTTTCTTGAAACTATCCAAAACAACTTTACCTACAAGAAGACGGTGCTAAAAAACATGGATTATAATATTAGTTCTTCAAATAAGCATCTACAAGATTTTGAAAAACTTTCTTTCAATCTAAGAGTTATTGTAGACGAGTTTCCGTCAATAATTGTACAATCTAATATTGATAGCGTTAAGGTTGAAAATGCACAGTTTGCTGGACAGGTTTCAGATGATTATGGAATTAACACATTAAAGGTCATTTATTATAATCAGGATACCCCTACTCAAAAAATGAGTTTTTTATTGGATATTACCAAAGCCAACATTCAAACTTTTTTTTATGAATTTCCCAAACAATTAATACTTGAAAAAGGAGTTGATTATGAACTTTATTTTCAGGTTTCAGATAATGATGCAATTCATGGTAATAAAAAAACCAATAGCAAGAAATTTAAATACAGGAAGCAAACCAACGAGGAGTTTAATCAAGAGCAATTAAAAGATCAAAAAGAGACAATTCAAAATCTTGAAAATGCTATTCTAAATCAAGAACAACAGAAGGAAACACTTCAAAAAATACAGCAAGAACTTCAGAATAAAAAAGACATTAACTGGAGTGATAAGAAAAAAGTTGACGAGTTTCTGCGCAGACAAAAACAATATGAACAAATGATGGAGCGGCAAACAGAAAACCTTCAGCAATCGCTGGAGCAAAAGACAGAAGAAACCGAATCATTACAAAACAAGAAACAACAACTTAAGAAACGAATAGAGGAACTTTTAACCCTAAACAAACAAAAGAAATTACTAGACGAGCTTCAAAAAATTGCAAATAAACTCAATAAAGAAGAGTTGGTTCAAAAATTCAAACAATTAGCACAACAAAACAAACAACAAGAAAGAAGTTTAGAAAGAATATTAGAATTGACGAAGCGCTTTTATGTTGAAGAAAAAACACTCCAATTAGCCAAGAAACTAGAAAAGTTATCTAAAAAACAAGATTCCTTAAAAAACAATAACGAAAAAGGGTTAGAAGAACAAGAAAAGATTGGGAATGAGTTTAATGAAATTTCAAAAGAACTAGAGGAGTTGGCCAAGGATAATGAAAAATTAAAAGAACCTATGAACATACCTCAACAGCAAGAGGAATCTGAAGAAATAAAACAAGCTTTATCTAAATCTGAAGAAAACTTACAGAATAAGCAAGAGAAAGCGGCACAGAAGTCACAAAAAAAAGCATCAAAAAAAATGCAACAAATGAGTCAGAAAATGCAACAAGCAATATCTGATATACAAGAAAATTCCATCGATGAAAATATAGAAGACTTAAGAAAGATATTAGAAAACCTTATTACTTTTTCTTTCAAGCAAGAAGATTTACTTGTTAAATTTAATAAGATTTCAGTCAGGCATCCTGATTTTGGAAAAGAATTAAAAAACCAAAATGAATTAAAAACCTATTTTGAACATATTGATGACAGTTTATTTGTTTTATCTATGAGGCTTCCCGTATTATCCTCAAATATTCAAACAGAACTATCTAACACCCATTATAATTTAGATGCATCGCTAGAAAACTTATCACAAAATAGATTTGACGTTGCTGGGTCTAATCAACAGTATGTAATGACTGCTGTTAATAATTTAGCTGATTTATTTAGCAATCTTTTAAATGATATGCAAAATAACATGAGTTCTTCTGGAAAAAAAGCGAAAGGAAGCTCTTTTAGTTTGCCTACTTTAATTGAAAAACAAAAAGGACTCTCAGAACAGTTAAAAAAAGGATTTAAAAATAAGAACGGAAAAAAAGACGGTGGAAAAGGAAAAAAAGAAGGAGAACAAGGAGAGAAGGGTGGTAATAAATTTGGTAAAGAACAATTAAACGGTGAGTTATTTAAACTATACCAACAACAAAATATATTGAGAGGGCAGCTTAATGAAGCTTTAAAACAAGGGGGTGAAAATAACGATAAAGCTAAAAAGGTTTTAAAAACCATGGAGCAGTTAGAGAATGATATTCTTGAAAAAGGGTTTCATCAAGTAACAATCCAAAGAATGCAACAACTAGAGTACGAATTATTAAAATTAGACAAATCAGCTTTTGAGCAAGGAAAAGATAAAAAAAGAAAATCAAATACGAACTCTTCTACTTATCATAATAAACAATTAAAAGAACTACAATTTAAAAAGCAGTTTTATAATCAAATGGAGATATTAAATAGACAATCATTACCTTTGCATCAAGATTTTGAAAAGAAGGTGCAAAAGTATTTTTCTAAAAAAATTAAAGAGTGATCACATTTAATTCTGAAACTACATTTAACTTACATAACGAAGCTAAAACCACCACATGGATTGAGCGCGTTGTTGTTTCAGAAGGCTTTGTCATTGGAGAAATTAATTATATATTTTGTGATGATACATATCTCAATCACATAAACAAAGAGTTCCTTAAACACGATTCTTTTACAGATATTATAAGTTTTGATTATTCTCTTGGCAAGCAGATTAACGGAGACATTTATATATCTATTGAGCGTGTTTCAGATAATGTAGAAAAATATAACGTTACATTTGAAAACGAGCTAAGAAGAGTTATGATTCATGGTGTGTTGCATTATATGGGTTATAAAGACAAAACAACAGAAGAAAAAAAGGTAATGAGACTTAAAGAAAACAACACTATTTATTTTTTAAACAACTAGAAATCAGGTTTTTAAGTATTGTTCCACGTGAAACAACAATGAGTTTATTTGACACAACATACGATGTAATTGTAATAGGCGGGGGCCACGCCGGAAGTGAGGCTGCGGCAGCCAGTGCAAATATGGGTGCCTCAACACTACTTATTACAATGAATCTTCAGAATATTGCACAAATGAGCTGCAATCCTGCCATGGGAGGTATTGCTAAGGGCCAAATTATTAGAGAAATAGATGCCTTAGGAGGCTACAGCGGAGTTGTTACAGACAAAACTGCTATTCAGTTTAAAATGCTTAACAAGTCTAAAGGGCCTGCTATGTGGAGCCCAAGAGCTCAATCTGATAGAATGATGTTTGCGGAAACTTGGAGAAACATGTTAGAAAACACAGAAAACTTAGATTTTTATCAAGATTCTGTTAACGGCCTTCTTTTTGATGGTTCAAAAATATCTGGTGTAAAAACTGTTTTAGGATTAGACATTAAGGCAAAGACAGTTATTGTTACTGCTGGCACATTTCTAAATGGCCTCATTCATATTGGTGAGAAAACCTTTGGAGGAGGAAGGGCAGGTGAAGGTTCTTCAACAGGAATTACAGAAGATTTAGTTTTAAAAGGTTTCGAGTCTGGACGAATGAAAACAGGAACTCCACCAAGGGTAGATGGAAGATCTTTAGACTACTCCAAAATGGAAGAACAACCAGGAGATGTCAAGACAGAAACATTCTCATATTTAGACACAAAGCCCTTAGTTAAGCAACGTTCTTGTTATCTAACCCACACAAACTCAAAAGTTCATGATATACTTAGAGAGGGTTTTGACAGATCGCCAATGTTTAACGGAAGAATTCAATCTATAGGACCAAGGTATTGCCCTTCTATAGAAGATAAAATTGATCGATTTGCCACCAAAGACAGACATCAGGTTTTTGTAGAGCCCGAGGGCTGGACCACTGTTGAAATTTATGTTAATGGTTTTTCTACCTCTATGCCAGAAGACATACAAGACAAAGCCATAAGACATATACCTGGATTTGAAAATGTTAAGTTTTTTAGATATGGTTATGCTATAGAGTATGACTATTTTCCACCTACACAATTAAAACATTCATTAGAAACAAAATTAGTTGAAAACCTTTTCTTTGCTGGTCAGATTAACGGTACCACGGGTTATGAAGAAGCAGCTGCACAAGGCTTAATGGCTGGTGTAAATGCCGCACACAAAATACAATGCAAAGACCCTTTTATTCTTAAAAGAAGTGAGGCATATATAGGTGTTTTAATTGATGACCTGATTACTAAGGGTACAGATGAACCATACAGGATGTTTACCTCTAGGGCAGAGTACCGAACGCTTTTAAGACAAGATAATGCAGACCTAAGACTGACTCCGTTAGGACATAAAATTGGTTTAGCTTCTGAAGATCGCTTAAAAAAAGTGAATTTAAAAAGACTAAAAACCGCTAAGTTGATTAAGTTTTTAGAGGAAACCAGTGTCACCAAAGAACAGATTAATCCAATTTTAGCACGTAAAGACCTGTCACTAATTCATCAATCTGTTAAACTCTATAAGATTGCGGCAAGACCTCAACTTTCTTTATCAGACTTTAAAGAGCTAGAACCGCTTCAAGCTTTTTTTGTTTTAGAGGAAATAGACAAAACAATTTTAGAACAAGTTGAAATACACCTTAAGTATTCTGGATATATTGATAAAGAACGCGCTAACGCAGATAAGTTAAATAGGTTAGAGAATGTTGTTATACCACAAACCTTTAATTATAATAAAGTAAACTCTTTATCTCATGAGGCTAAAGAAAAATTAAGTAAAATACAACCAGTAACCATATCTCAAGCCAGCAGAATAAGTGGTGTATCACCAAGTGACATTTCTGTATTATTGGTTTATATGGGTCGTTAACAGAAGAGATTATTAATGTTCCACATAGAACATCACTTAAGAAAGAATGAAAGAAAAAGAACTTCATAACGGGTCCGTTCCTTTTTTAAACTGTAAAGATCACTTAGTTTCAGGGGAAACGTATGAGGTTATGATAAACGATAAGTTAGACATGTTGGTTACATCGCCAATTCCTCCAAGTTTGGATGAATATTATGATTCTAACGAATATCAATCTCATAACAAATTAAAAAATGCACTATTAGATAAATTATACAATAGTGTTAAGAAAAGATCTTTTAAAAGAAAAGCATCATTGTTTCATAAAGAAAAGGCTACTCAAACTATTTTAGATGTTGGGGCCGGCACAGGTGACTTTCTTTTATATTGTAAAAATCTAGGTTATAATATTTCTGGTACCGAGCCAACGTTAAAAGCAAGAAAAAAAGCCCAAGAAAAAGAGCTAGAACTATTGCAGGATATAAATAGTTTTGCGGGCAAAAAGTTTGATATCATAACATTGTGGCACGTATTAGAGCATGTTCCAAATCTCTATGAGAACATAGATCATTTAAAAAGCTTGCTTAGTGAAAACGGACAGTTGTTTGTTGCTGTTCCAAATTTTAAAAGTTATGACGCCGATTATTATAAAGAGTTTTGGGCCGCTTATGATGTTCCAAGACATCTTTGGCACTTCTCTCAAAAAACAATTCAAACACTATTTGAGACGGTTAACCTAAAAGTAGTAAAAACGCATCCAATGAAATATGATTCTTTTTATGTGTCACTTTTAAGTGAAAAGAATAAAAAAGGAACATATAATTACGTAAAGGCCTTTCTTGTCGGATTAACGTCAAATATGAAAGCTTTAAAATCAAAAGAGTACTCTTCTCTTATTTATGAGCTAAAACACACACAAAAAGCTTTTTAAGCACAGCCAACCATCTTTTTTTTGACAATAAGCGCGTAGGTATAAAAAAACAAAGAACTAGCTTAAACGCATTCTTTAAGGGCCATAAGATTATAAGAAACAATTATAATATTGTTTTATTATATAAGAAATAACTATTATTGGTGAAGAGTCATAATTCCTAAGATGGTAATAATGAAGTAGACAGCTAAAGTCATAGCACCTTGGTAATCTTTAGCTAGGCGCTGACCAATTAAAAGAAAAATTAAAGTAACAGCAGATAGCTGAAGGCCAAGAAAAGCAAAATAAGAAACTCCTTTCAAGACAATTTCATAAGTACCAATTATCATAAACAAACTTGCAGTAAGTTCTGTGATCACAATAACTCCTAACAGAAAAGGAACAAATTTTTTTAATGGAGAGTTTTTAAAATGACCTTTAATAAAAGAAATATTTCCTTTCCAATCTGTGATTTTATCAATTCCAGATTGTAAAAAAGTAACAATTAAAAAAACTAAAATTAAAAGTTCTGCTGAGTTTTCTGATAGTACCTTCATCTGTTTTGTAATTAGGATGCAAATTTATAAAAAAGGATCATCTTCCGTCTGCTATTATTTTATTTTATTTTAAATATTTTTATAATGTTCTGAAAATCAAATAAATAGTGTTTTTATTGCCAGCTCCTATACAGCGTAAAATCAAATTTTTTAAAGATCTAAATTTGTTCCTTGGTAAGCA
>CESJ01053155.1_pt1 | contig 10792 bp, 8 predicted proteins | sample 356311 | NCBI WGS metagenome assembly CESJ01 (sample SAMEA2621487, study PRJEB7988) | marine metagenome | biome: marine biome (ENVO:00000447); feature: surface water layer (ENVO:00002042); material: "saline water (ENVO:00002010), including plankton (ENVO:xxxxxxxx)" | depth 5 m
CTGGGTCAAGGCAATAGGGGATAATTTTTATGAAACGAGTAGGTATTGATGTAGGCGGTACATTTACAGATCTTGTGTTGGTGGACGAAGAAGGAGGCAGTATTACAGTCGACAAAGTGCCATCGACACCTGATGATCCCTCAATAGCGGTTGTTTCAGGTGTTGAAAAACTATGCCTTAAGGCTGGAGTCCCGATAAGCGGTATAGACCTTTTGCTGCACGGAACCACAGTAGCAACCAATATTGCCTTGGAGCACAATGGCGCCGAACTCGGCATGATTACCACCGAGGGATTTAGGGACATTTTGCATATCGCTCGACACAAAAAACCTTATAATTTTTCACTCCAACAAGAACTGCCATGGCAGTCCCGTCCGCTAGTTAAAAGACGCCACCGTCTGACCGTAAAAGAGAGAGTCACGGCGCCTGATGGCGATGTGATCGTTGAATTGGATGACGATGAAGCCAGGGCGCAGGTCATTCGTCTCCGAGAGGCAGGAGTCAAAGCTATTGTCGTTTGCTTGCTCCACTCATACCTTAACGATTCTCATGAACAGCGGATCAAGCAAATCATTTTAGAGGAATATCCAGAGGCATTTATATCAATCTCTAGCGAAGTTCTTCCGCTTTATAGAGAATTCGAGCGTTTTTCAACAACTGCATTAAACGCATATATTGGCCCTAAGACGTCTCAATACCTCGAACGTTTTGACAACGCTATGAAGGACGCTGGTTATAAGCGAGGTGTACAAATGATGCAGTCCTCCGGCGGTATGGTGGGTGCCGAAGGGGCTTCAGTCAGACCGGTTAATCTTATGATGTCAGGCCCGGTTGGGGGATTGATTGGGGGTATTTGGGCCGGGAAAATGGCTGGATGCCATAATGTATTCACTTTGGACATCGGCGGGACATCGGCTGATATAGCCGTAGCTGCAAACGGTGAGTTACGAATGCGTCATTTGCTAGATACGAAAATTGGCGATTACCAGGCGATGATCCCCATGGTGGATATTGACACCATAGGGCATGGCGGTGGATCAATCATCTACTCTGATGAGGGCGGTGTTTTTGGGGTTGGCCCTCAATCCGCTGGCGCCTATCCGGGACCAGCGGCGTATGATCGAGGGGGGGACAAACCGACGTCAACGGATGCCCAAGTCATTTTGGGCCGATTGAGGACTGATCGTGGGCTTCTAGGTGGAAACATGAAGCTTAGGAAGGATCTGGCCGTTGAAGCAATGTCGCCGGTTGCGGACGAGCAGAACATGAGCTTGGAGGAAGCGTCCATCGGCGCACTGCAGATTCAAAAGTTCGGGATGGTCCAAGCTATAGAGCTTAATAGTGTGCGCCGAGGTTATGACCCGCGAGATTTCACCCTGGTGGCATGTGGGGGTGCGGGCCCTCTATTTTCATGTGATATTGCCCTCGAGTTGCAAATTCCGAGAGTTCTGATTCCACCGCATCCTGGAATTTTATCTGCAATGGGTTTATTGGCAACTGATATACAACACGAGTTTGTAGCCACTGAAAGGCAACATCTGAATAAACTTGATTTTGAAAGATTGCAAAACAGATACGATGAGCTCGTCGAAAAAGCAGTGACACAATTAGAGAAAGACGGTCTGCCTGCTTCTGATTGCTTGGTTCGTCGACTAGCCGATTGCCGTTATTCCGGCCAAGGGTATGAAGTACGTTTTGAGGCGCCAGCGGGCGATATCAGCGCCGAATGGGTTGAACAAACCCAAAAAGCATTTCACAGCGCTCACGAGGCAGAATATGGGCATAAATTTGATGCAAATATCGAAATAATTAACGTACGAGTAGTCGGAATTGGCAAAATACCTGACTTGCAATGGCCTGAGTTAGAAGTTGGTGGCGATGACGCTTCTAGTGCCCTCCTCCTTGAGAGAGACGTCACTTTTGACGTTGAGGGGAAATTGGTTACGCACAAAACGCCATTTTACGAAAGGTCGGCTCTTCGAGCGGGCAACAGAATCATCGGGCCCGCGATTATTGAACAGTACGATTCAACGACCGTGGTGCCGCCAGATTGCCAAGTAAATGTGGATAGATTTGGAAACCTTCTGATTGACTGCGATCATGAGGCAAGGAAATCCTCTGCTGAGAATGAACTGGCGACTCCAATTCTAATGCGCGTTGTGGGAGGGGCTTTCCAAGCCATTTCCAAAGAAATGGCGAGCGTACTATACAGGATGTCATACTCCTCGATAATTCGAGAGTCGGAAGACCTAGGGGCAGGAATTTTTGATAAGTTTGGCAATCAAATATCGGATTCAGATTCAACGCCCATGTTTATGGCCGCTATGCCAAAGATTGTGCAAAACGTCATTCGAATTCTGGGAGATGATATTAATGAAGGAGATATAATTCTTCATAATGATCCATATGCTGGTGCCACTCATTCCCCAGATTGTTGCATTGTCATTCCTATGTTTTACAAAGGAGAATTAGTGGCATTCTCCGGGGCATCTGCGCACTTGCTCGATACAGGAGGTTCCTCTCCGGGGATTAATATCGATTCAGTTGACGTATTTGCTGAGGGAAAAATATACAGAGCAGTTAAGATTTCTAAGGAAGGTGTTAGGCAAGACGACATGTGGGGACACATATTAGATAATGTCCGTACCCCCACTCATAACGAAGGCGATTTGCTCGCAATGGTCGCGGCGTGTGAGCTTGCAAAAAAGCGTTTCTTAGAGTTAGTTGATCGTTACAGCCCACAGATCATCACGGAAGCGGCCTCTTATTGGATGGATTACTCTGAAACAATGCTCAGAAATGAAATTAGGAAAGTTCCCGATGGGGTTTATAAGACCGAACCTGGCTATCTCGATGACGACGGTGTTAATAGAGGAATTAAACTCCCTGTCGTGGTCACTGTCATTATTAAAGGGGACGAGATCACTTTTGATTTGACTGGATCAAGTAATGAGGTTCCAACAAGCTATAATGTTCCTTTCGAAGGAACCACTTTTGGCTCGATGGGATTCATCACCAGAATGCTTTTCCTCGATGAGGCTGTCTTCCCAACTTTTGTGCCCCAAAACGCAGGTATGACACGCCCTATTAATGTGATTGCTCCCAAAGGGTCAATATTCAATCCAAACTTCCCCAGATCATGTTTTGCCCGATTTTGCCAACCTCAAAGGGCAGTCGATCTTGCACTTCGTGCTCTGGCGCCGGTTGTTCCGGAAAAGATTACAGCGGGGAACTCTGCCCATCTCGGTTTCATTTCTTTCTCCGGCTGGGATAAAGAGAAAGGAGAGTATTGGATATATCTCGAGGTCGATGAGGGCTCTTATGGTGGCCGGCATGACAAGGATGGGCTCGACTCCGTCGATTGTCTTATAGCCAATACAAGGAATAACCCCATAGAAGAGCTGGAGTGGAATTTTCCGATCCGAACCGAAAGATATGAATTGCGTGAGGATCCATGCTCGGCAGGAAAGTGGCGCGGTGGCATTGGAATGGTTCGAGTCAATCGCGTGTTGGTGGATACCTTATTGACCTGTGAGGGTGATCGCCATGAGTCAGACGCACCATGGGGAATTTTTGGAGGACATGATGGTCTCAATGCTTCAACGACGAAAAATAGAGGCGAAGTTGGAGAAGAGTCTTGGCCCGCTAAATTCGTTGGAAAGACTCTCGCTGCAGGAGAAGCAATTGAAATCATCGTGCCCAACTCGGGCGGATATGGTGATCCATTCGAGAGAGATCCAGAGTTGGTTTTGTCAGATGTTCTCGATGAGTACACTACGGTCGATCGTGCCGAAAAAGATTATGGTGTCGTCATTAACACCGAGACCTACACCTTAGATTATGATGCAACAGAGAAACGTCGGTCTGCATAAAGGTAGTTTGTTTGGCGGCGCTTCGGCGCCCCAGCAACCTTCATTATTAATGGATGAACCTTCAGAATTTCCTGAGCTTTGGACGTTAAATCATATGTCTTGTGTCATCAGTTACCTGAGGGCGTGAGTCGTTAAAATAAGCTCCGTAGCACAATCGAGCAATTATAAAGTCATTACCTGAGGCTTGCTTGTTGTCCACCATGGATCCTCTCACGAGCTCTGACAGCTTGGGCTTAGGGGCGAACGATATCCGCTGCTGACACCTAATCTCTTTGTAGCAATGCATTTTTGCACTATCGATTTTTCTTCGACTGAAGTTCATTCAAGTCCTGATTGTAACTTTCCTCTAAATTATTTTGGGGTCGCAATTTGCTGGCTACTATGCCGACTAAAAGAGAAGCGATAAAGGCCGGTGGTAAGGCCTCAAGAGCAGTGAAATAAGAACCAACGCTCTCCATATCCTGCACAACAAATTTAAAAATGGGGATGGATAAAAAACCAACGACTATAGAAGAAATTGCCCCCGTCACGTTATAACCTCGCCAGAAAAGCGACAATATTACTGCCGGACAAAAAGTCGCTGCAATGCCGGACCAGCCAAATATTGCAAACCAGAATATAGTCCGATCAGGCGAGACCATCGCAACCGTCATTGCCAATACAAGTGACAAAATCGCGATTCCTATTGTTACCCAGCGTGATAGGCGTGAGGCAACCTCTCCTGCAAGATCAGGGCAATAGATTTTTTTATAAAGGTCGTTGGTAACCGATCCTGCTGCCATAATCAACAGCGACGAAACGGTAGACATAATCGCTGATAAAACTGCAGCCACGTAAAAACCGACAATCAAAGGAGGAAAATTGTAATCCACAAGGTCAGGCAAGACATTCTGTGCCCCATTTCCCATGACATTTTCTGGGTCAACATCAATGCCAGTAAAAACGTAGCGCCCCAAAATGCCGATTGAGACTGCAGAGAATCCCACCAAAAAGGTAAATATAACAGCAACCCATTTACCTTTTTTTAACTCCTGCTCATCTTTTATTGCGATAAATCGAGCAAAAATCTGCGGTGAACCCAAGAAGCCTAGCCCAATTAGCATCATGCCCAGCACCGTCATTGCGCCCATAAGGTTGGGTCCGTGACCGCCAAAAAAACCTAACAAAGCTGGATCAATAACCCTTAACCCCTCAATTATCCCTGGCAAATCAGGCAATCCAGTAAGGGTAATTAAAGGAAGCGTGACAAGGCAAGCTAACATGATCACACCCTGAACTAGATCAGTCCATGCCACTGCCAGAAACCCGCCGATAACACAATAAATAACGACGATCGCAAAACCAAAAACCGCGCCGACGAAATAATCCCAACCCAAAAACCGCTCAAAAGCCGAGCCCGTGGCATCGATTTGAGCACTTATATAGATCACTGAAAAGGTGGTCAAAGTAAACGCAGCGAGAAAACGCAAAGTGTTAGTGTGAGGTCGAAGCCGACTCACGAGGTAGTCGGTCATGGTGAGACTATCATAGTGATCTGTAAGTCTTTTGAAGCGTTTTGCCATTATAAACCATGCCACAAACACGCCGAGCACCTCACCAATAACAACCCAATATGCCGTCACTCCGATCATGGCCCCCATTCCTGTTAATCCAAGCAACAACCAAGCACTCTCGCCCGTTGCCTGAGTTGAAAAAGCGGTTACCCAGTAACCCAGCTGTTTCCCCCCAGCAAAATAATCTTTGAGGTCCTTAACTCGTTTTGAAGCCAAATAACTCAGCCCCAAAAGCGCACTGAAATAAACAAAAAGCATAAGATATTTTTCAAACATAGGCTTCTAAATCCATATGAGCACGATAAATTCAATCTTAGACAATCTCGACCTTCCTTTCAAAACTTGCATAAAGGTATCAGTAAGAGTATCCCTAATAATCACTTTTAGATAACACAAGATTAAAAATGGCAACGTCTACTCGTCATACCGTTCTTTCACTTCCTAATCCTCACATCCGGATTGAGCGCAAAATACTTTTTCGTAAGTAACTCAGCGGCATGAAATGCACACTAGTTTTCGCTGTCGTCTGACACTGGCCACCATCTTTTGTCCCAATGCAACATAAAAGACGATACAAGCGTCAGCGTCACGCCGATGAGGATGTAGTTAGAAATTTGACGGTCTCCGATGGTCCAAGTGATAAGAAGCACGAAAGACGGAGTCAAATAGGTATAGGCAACCATCTTGGTCGGCCCGATAATAACGGAGCAGAACTGAGTTATGAAAAATGTAACAATGGTCGTAAACACAGCCAGGTAGCATATTCCCAAATAAACGTGAGTAGGTATACTACTCCATGCCACATCGATTATTCGAATGTTAGCGAATAACAGTAACCAAACGAAACCGGAGACAATGGTCCAAAACGTCATAAGCAGCATCGGCTCTCCATCATAAAAGCGGTTAATCATTGGAGTATAAAGGCCGAACGCCAGCACAGAGATGAAGAAAATTGCGTCTCCTTTGTTAAAACGCATATTCAGTAAATTGTCTATATTTCCTTCCATTATCACCCAAATGGCTCCGACAAATGATAAAAACAACGCGGATATCAATCGAGAATTCAACCTTTCGCGAAGAAAAATAAATGCAAGCGCTGCGGATACAAACGGAACGGCAGTAAAGAGGGTCGCAGCGTTTACAGAGGTTGTAAATCTCAATGCTTCAAACATAGCATTAAAGTAAACAGCTTGTAGCAAACCCAAAACCGCATATTTTGACAAAGCATTCAAGGCGGGCATTTGTAATCGGCGAAATATAACTATTGGGTATAACAGTATTGCAGCTACCCCAAAGCGCATGAGGGTTAACACTGAGGCGTCCATCTCCCCTGCGATTTCTCCCATAACTATAAAAGATGTTGCTATTAAGAGAAAAGCGAAAGTCATAAGTCCATGAACATACCAAAGACTTATTTCGTTACTGTTTATATTTGAATCCTTAAACATAAGCTTGCCTTTTGAGTCTCTGCCTTGGCCGGCGGAGTTTGGAGGACCGCATCGTCTTTCAATAAAACCGTATTGTAACAATCTATTTCGCAAAGGCATCGAATCAGGTTCATAAAACGCTATCATCATCAGTGCATCGAATACCCTTCTTCTCGAGGTATATATCAATTATCACTGATTAGAATTGTCAAGCCAAATTGCCAAATCTTTTGGGAACCCTCAATCTTAAAACTTAGTCTAATGATTTACCCCAATCAAATTCCGAAAAGAACCAGAATCAGAAGATGACGATCCTATCGTTCTGGACATTATGAAACAGCATCTTGAAGGAGAGGGTTACATTGTCATGCTGGCAGACTCAGGCAAAAAGGGACTTGAATTGGCGCGCACCGAGTCTCCATCTGTAATTACGCTGGACATACTGATGCCCGAGATGGATGGCTGGTCAGTCTTGAGAACCTTGAAAGCTGATCCAGTTACTGCGGACATACCAGTGGTCATGGCATCGATCCTCGATGAACAAAGGCAGGGGTTAGCGCTTGGTTCAAATGACTGTGTCTCCAAACCGATAGATCGGGAAAAACTAGTTTCGGCACTGAAGCGTCTAGTTGGGAGTGGCCCGGGCAAATCTGTATTGGTTGTCGAAGATGATCCAGACTCCAGAATGTTTATACAACGCCTGCTCAGATCAGAGGAGTTTCAGGTCTACGAAGCAGCAAATGGAAAGGAGGCGCTTAGCCATCTTAGCTCTGTTGAAAAGCTACCGGACTTGATCCTTTTAGATCTGATGATGCCCGTTATGGATGGTTTTGAATTTCTGACACGAATCAAAAAAATAGAGAGCTTTGATGCAATACCAGTTTTGGTAATTACTGCCGCTGATTTATCAAAAAGTGATCACAAGCGTCTTCTAGGAAGTGTAGAAAATATAATTCAAAAGAATGGACTAGATAAAAAACACATTTTGAACGAAATTACCAATTTAATTTCCTCCAAATCTAAGGGAGAGTGAGTCAATGCAAAATTTTTTATGTGGAAGACAACGAAGACAATATCTACATGCTGAAGAGACGATTGATGAAAAAAGGTTTTGAGATTGTGCTTGCATACCATGGCAAGATCGGAGTAGAACTTTCGCTGCCTGAGAATCCTGATTTAATTCTGATGGACCTGAGCTTGCCCGTTATGGATGGTTGGGAGGCCACTAAGCTCATCAAAGCAGATGAACGGACCCAATCAATTCCTATTATAGTGTTGTCCGCTAATGCGATGGAAGAGCATAAACAATCCGCTCTCGCCGCGGGAGCGGATGATTACGATACCAAACCTGTTGACCTAAAGAGATTGCTAGACAAAATGAGTCGACTTTTCTAATCGAAATAAACTAGATTATTGGCCAACTATTTTAGATGATATTTCTAAAAAAGACTTATTTCGCCCGCTTGCAGCCCGCATGCGGCCAAACGATCTAGACAGTGTTTTCGGACAAGAGCATCTAGTCGGTCAGGGCAAGCCGCTAAGGGAGGCAATTGACAGTGGTGCGCTGCATTCAATGATACTATGGGGGCCTCCCGGCGTTGGTTAAACGACGCTTGCAAGACTCATTGCCCGCTCGACTGATGCCCACTTTGAGACTATATCTGCCGCATTATCAGGCGTTAAAGAGATTCGTGCTGCCATTGCAATCGCTAAAGAGCAGCGCGACGTTCGAGCTAAAAAAACTGTCCTATTCGTTGACGAGGTGCATCGATTTAACAAATCCCAGCAAGATGCTTTCCTGCCTTTTGTTGAGGACGGCACCTTTGTTTTTGTTGGCGCCACGACTGAGAATCCGTCTTTTGAGCTAAATAACGCTCTCTTATCTCGGTGCCGTGTTTACGTAATGAGAAATCTCAAATAAGAAGATATCGAGACGGTTATTGTTCAAGCAATGACGGACAAAAAAGTGGGATTGGGTCAACATTGTATGTCGTCAAAGGTAGTTGGACCGTTCGCGGCCTGATTTAAGAGAAGGTTCAATTTATCAGTTTATTTAGCCGTTTCTGAGCAGAATGGTTTTTTTGCCGTAAGGCAATTGTGTTGGTATTGATCCGCATCGCGCGTCACTCTTAGCCAGCAGTAAATCTTTAGCCAGAAGTAAATCTTTGACTGTCTAGGTATCGAGCATTGTTGTAGAGGCTTGAACTAAGCGGCGATATGTTAGCCATTTTTTGGCAAAGTTTTGCCTTTGCCGCTTTGTGGTGCATTTTTGGTGTACAAATCCTAGTCGCAAAACTAGTATGGCGCCTTACCTTTAAAGTGATGCACGAGGCCATGGAAATCTACAAACAATTTAGTATCGAAGCGGCGCACCGCCTGCCAAATGTTGCCAAGGATCATCAGTGTGCACGCCTGCATGGGCATTCGTTTCAGGTGTCGATCCACGTCGAGGGCCCGGTCGGCGAGCACTCCGGTTGGGTAATGGATTTTGCCGATATCAAAGCCGCGTTTGCGCCGCTTTACGCGCAACTCGACCACCATTATTTAAATGACGTCGAGGGGCTTGAAAATCCCACCAGTGAAAACATTGCACGCTGGATCTGGACGCGTCTCAAGCCGAATTTGCCGACCCTGAGCGCAGTGTCGATTAAAGAAACCTGCACCAGCGGCTGCGTTTACTCGGGGCCTTGAGCCCCTGCGGTGGGGTTTGGTGCCATCCTCTCCCACAGTAACACCGCTAACATCAGCGCCACAGGCGCAGAGCAAAGTAGCGTTATTTGTTGCCAAGACAGTAGGTTGATCGCCCAACCGGCGGCAAACGCCGAGATGGCCGCGCCGGCAAATACCCCAAAATCATTCAGCGCTTGCGCCTTCAAGTTATCTTTGGGCATGTGGGTCAATGGCAATAGGGTGGTGCTGGCGATAAATAACAAATTCCAGCCGACCCCTAGCAACACCAGTTGCAGCCAAAAGCCCGGGACGCTGGTGTCCAGCGAGCCGCCAACAATGGTTGCCACGAAACAGCCCAACCCCATCAACATCATGCCGCGAATACCCAGTCGCTTAAACAGCAATGGCGCAATAAAAGAGGGTAAAAACATCGCTGCAATGTGACTTTGAATCACCCACTTTGTATCGATCAACGAGTGCCCGTGGATGTGGTGCATGCTGATCGGGGTGCCGGTCATAATAAACGACATGGCGGCATAGGCGACGATGCCGCCGATAACCGCTGTGCAAAATGATCGGCTGCGCAACAATTCGCGGGTTTTTGTGCTGACGCCTTGGTTCTCGGAGTGGAGAGATTGCACGGGTGTGTAGAGCGCTAGCAAGGCAGCGGCTAAGCCAATAATCGCAAGGCTTAGCCAGAACGACCCCTGATATGTGACCGCGGTCAGGTTGGCGCCCAGCACTGCCATTTCTGGGCCCATGAAAGCGGCGATAATACCGCCGCCCATGACCAGCGACGCCGCGCTGGCTCGGGCATCCGACGCCACCGATTCCATCGCTGCAAATCGGCTTTGCATAAGTGCGGTGGTCAGGGTGCCGAACAGCAGCGATGCGGCGCAAAACAGCAGAAAGCTGTTTGCGCCAAGCGCTACTGTGGCGAGCCAACAGGTCAGCATTCCCAGCGCCATAAACAGCCACAGGGCGTGTTTTCTGCCCAGCTTACGCATACCTAAGTTGACCGGTATGACGCTAGCGGCCGAGCCTATAATCATCAGCGCATTGGGAGCAGTGGCCCAGATTTTCGACGGCGCCATATCGGTGCCGATCAAGCCGCCAAGCAGCATCATCATCGTGCCGGCGGAACCTGCCAGCGCCGAACTGATGCTGAGCACCCAGGCATTTTTGAAGGTGTTTGAAAAGATCATGCGCAATCAGTATCTTGACGAGCGCTAAAAATTGCCGGGTAAGGTGTCTGGTTCGACACCCTGTG
>CESJ01056726.1_pt1 | contig 10768 bp, 5 predicted proteins | sample 356311 | NCBI WGS metagenome assembly CESJ01 (sample SAMEA2621487, study PRJEB7988) | marine metagenome | biome: marine biome (ENVO:00000447); feature: surface water layer (ENVO:00002042); material: "saline water (ENVO:00002010), including plankton (ENVO:xxxxxxxx)" | depth 5 m
TAACATACCTTGGATTTACGTTGCTTATGGCAACGTTTGGCATGGGACAGGCGATGGCGATAGAAGAAGCAAAATACACCACCATTCTCACACAACGTAGCTTTGAGGTGCGCCAGTACCAGCCTCACATTGTCGCTGAAACGGTGGTCGATGGCGATCTTGAAAGCGCCGGCAGTAAGGCGTTTAGGCCTCTGTTTCAATACATCTCTGGCAACAACGAATCGCGCGATAAAGTCGCCATGACAGCGCCAGTAGGTATGCGCGCTGCCAGCGAGAAAATCAGCATGACCTCGCCCGTCGCTCAGCAGCAAGACGATGGGCGCTGGGCGGTCAGTTTTATGATGCCGTCGTCCTATACGCTTGAGACGCTTCCGGCACCCACAGACCCTAGCGTGGCATTGCGCCAGATGCCCAAACGCACTATGGCAGCCATTCGCTATTCAGGCTTTTGGAGCGAAAAAAACTACCTCAAACATGCCGCTAAGCTCAGCGCATGGGTCGCCAAAAAAGGCTTTAACACAGTCGGCGATCCGGTATGGGCGCGGTATGATGCGCCCTATATGCCATGGTTTTTACGGCGTAATGAAATACTGATAGCCATCGAAATGCCGACTGACTAAGCCGGCATTTTTACCGACAGCCCCAGTCGCGCTGTAGATCTGAGCCGACTCGAAAGCGAATCTCGCCAACCACGTTAGCCCCGTTGTTTACCGTCACGCCCTCGGGGCGCGTCACTGCCAAAAAACAGGCTGCAACTAACGCTGCAGACACCTCTATACGAGGCATCTTTACACCTATCAAAAAGGGGGGGGAATTAACACCAAAACTGTACTCCGCTTAAATGGCCTGTTAATTTAGAGCATCAATAATAATTACTACAAACGGGTTGTCCGCGCTGGCATGACGGCAGTGATTAAAAAGACCCTTAAGCTTACCTTTTGGCATGACTAAATCCGTTCGTCACCAGCAATCGTGGTGTAATAAAAATAGCCGAAGACGGCGCTAAATATAATCGCTAATACCGCAGAGGATGTATGACTCTATCCAATTGCAACAGAGTAATTGATGTCCATGCCCACATTGTATTTCCCGAGAGTATGGGCAAGGCCGGTCGTTATGGCCCAGAATTAGACGTAGATGCAGATGGAGTGGTGTTTTTCCGTTTCGGTGGTTACAGCATGAAACCGATGGATTATCGCAACACGGTGTTTATGGACCATGCTATGCGCCTCGACGCTATGGCCCAACACGGTATCGACCTGCAACTGCTGTCACCCAATCCATTGACTTTATTTCACCATATCCCCAGTCCTGAAGCGATCGCATTTTGCCAAACGCAAAACGATGCCATGGCGGCGCTGGTCGGTCGATATCCAGAACAGTTTTTGGGTGCCGCTGCGGTGCCGATGCAAGACATTGACGCGGCGATTCGAGAGGCCGAACGAGCGATTAACGAACTCGGTTTATGCGCTATTTACATAGGCACTCACCTACCCTATGACCTTGACGATCCCCGTCTCGACGCATTTTATGCAGCTGTTACCGCTCTCGACGTGCCGCTTTTTTTTCATCCCGCATCGAGCGGTGGTGTGTCGGGCCCGGACGATGCTAGGTTGGCTCGCTTTGACATGACATTGATACTTGGCTACGCCTATGAGGAGACCATCGCCGCAGCGCAACTGGTGTTGGGGGGTGTAGTAGATCGTCATCCGCAGTTAGACATCTGCCTATCGCATGGCGCCGGAGCAACAACCTTTTTAATCCCCAAATTTGAAGGCTGGGCCAAGGTTCGCGACTGGGCACCCGATTCTGTACAGGAACTGGGATTTACTCAGGTATTGAAAAAGCTGTGGTTTGATGTGCATATTTCGGGCAGCGTACAACAGCAGCTGTTAATCGACTCAGTGGGCTCGGATCGCTGTGTTTACGGCACCAATTTTGGCGGTTGGGATACGCCCGCCAAAGCCGGCGAGTTTGCCAAGAGTTTTACCTGCAACAGCGAAACGTTACTGCGCTTAAAGCAATGACCAGTAATTGTTTTTTGACTATCAACATGAGGGCGTATTTATGACACAAGCCGTTGTTTTTACCGGAGCTAAATTGTTTACCGGCGTGGATGAATCAGTAATAGAAAATGCCGCGATATGGATAGATAACGAGCGCATAGTGTATGCCGGCCCAGCGGATGGCTTGGGTACTCTCGATCCGTCGATTAAAAGCATAGACTTAAAGGGTCAATTCGTGATGCCTGGCATGACCGAATGTCATGCTCACTTGTCGTTTACCGATGCTAATCCGTTCAACCTGGGTGCCCAGAGCCCAGAGGAAGCAACCCTCACTGCGGTTCGCAATGCCCGCGTGATGCTTGGCTCTGGCTTCACCTCGGCACTCAGTTTTGGAAGTATACACAAGGTCGACCTAGCGCTTAGGTCTGCCATCAACAGCGGTGCCATTCCGGGACCGCGATTGGCCGCTGCCGGTAAAGATTTAGGTGTCACAGGAAGTACGGTTGACTCGGGCGTCTTTGACGGTTTGGAGCAGATCGCAGATGGTCCCTGGGCGCTGCGCAAAGCTGTGCGCGAGCAACGCCGTGACACGGTTGATATTGTTAAGATTTTTATCGATGGTGAGGGCGTGTGCGAACATGCGACACAGCATGAATTGTCGTTTCACGACGATGAAGTGGCCGCCATTGTCGACGAAGCGCATCGACATGGTATGCGCGTGGCGTGTCACAGTCGGTCTGCGGCCGGGGTTAAACAAGCGGTTAAATTTGGTGTTGATTTCATCGCGCACGCCAACTTTTTAGACGAAGAAGCTGCCGATATGCTCCATGCTGTTCGCGATCATGTCTATGTTGGACCCGGGATTATTTGGGAATTGGGCCTCATTGAACATTGCGAATCACTCGGTCTGACAAGCGATTGGGTTAGGCAACGCGGCTATGAAGAGGAGGTCGAGGCGAGCATTAGATCGGTCCAAATGATGTTGGACAGAGACATACGAATGATGGTCGGTGGCGACTATGGCATCTCAGTCGCCCCTCACGGCACCTACGCGAAAGATCTCGAAGTGTTTGTCGACCTGTTTGGAATGTCGCCTGCAAAAGCGCTGTTGTGCGCGACCCGCGATGGCGGTGCGGCGTTCGATACGTCGGGTATGCTGGGAACGCTGGAAAAGGGAAAGTATGCTGACCTATTGATAGTCAACGGCGATCCGATCGCAGATATAAAGATTTTGCAAGACCATAGCAAGTTTTCGGCGATCATCAAAGGCGGTGTTATTTACCGTGATTTAATCCATGAAAGCACCTTTAAAATAGCTCCAGAAGCAATATTCACTGGTTAATTTCACGCGTTGTTTGGCTAAACAAATGGCTCTTCAGGATCATATCCCCGATGCTCTATTCAACCGAGTAACGGTTGGATAGAGCATGCGATGTCCAAGCTGTGCGTTATCCTTGTAAGAGCAGCGCTGCACGTTGCCGATACCGATTGGGGCCCTGATTCATGCGTTTATTAAGCCACGCGTTGGCCGTGCATTTTTAGCGACACCAGCCAGTCGTACTGCGGATCTGAGCCAACGTGAAAAAGGGCCTCGCCGACCACTTTAAATCCGTGTTCATGGTAAAAGGCAATCGCCCTTGGGTTGCCAGACACTCAGCCAGAGTGCATCGGCGTTTGCGTCTTTAAAGCTGGGCGCCTTGAGTAATGCCGACATCAATTCGTGGGCAAGTCCTTGTCCGTGCCATTGTTTTAACACGTAAAACCGATGGATCTCTGCCGGGCGTTCGGCAGTGACAAGGTCGTTGGGCGAGCGCAATCGAACTTGGGCAAAGGCGACTGGCTGGTGTCTATGCACCGCAATCAAGTTTAGGGTGTTTGGATCGGCAATCTCGTTGAGTTACATCGCGTTGCCAAAGGGCGTCGCGCAGTGGTGATCCATATCGGCAGCGAGGTTCTGCGCTGCAAACGACTCTCGAAAGGTGCGCTCGGCCAAACCGGCGAGCGCATCCGCATCTGGTGCCAGTGCCGGCCTGATTATTGTCACTGTACGTCGCCTGTTAATTAACGCAAACGCTTGGGCGTTCGGCAGTGCCTAAACAGCAGGCAGCCGATACAGCTAAGCCTACGCGATCTTAGTTGGGGGGCTAAAGAGGAATTTACCAAGAGATGTCGGTCATCTGCGAAACCAACGTCCTTTGCAATTGCTGTTACTAAAGTTTAGTCGAAATTATGCTACTTTTTTATGTGACTTATTAACCCTGATCTCATCGGCCAGCATGGCCGTTGTAGCACCTCTTAGTCAACACATGCAGATAGCCAACGGACGAAAGATTACATTTACAGGCCCGAACTTAACGCATAATGCAAACAGTTAATATTTGCTAAGCTTGTATCGATTTATCCATATTATTATGGGGGTGCAAGATACGTTTTCTCAACATGGTTTTATTCACCTCGATGATCGGCGCACTGATTGCATGTGGTCGCGGTGGCGGCAATGCGCCTGCGGCGCAAACGCCGGTAACCCAGACATCTGCAGCGGAACCCGAGCAGAGCGCGTTCTTCTAGTCGGAAGCTGATCCAGAATCCGAGGGCATGAACAGTGATCAATTAGAGTTCGCTTTCGACGCGGCCTTTGCCGAAGGCAGCTTCACTCAGGCCGCATTGGTCATAAAAAATAAACGCATCGTGTATGAAAGATACCGCGGCTTTCTCGACGGCGAACGCCAATCGATCAGCACCTCAACCTCTCTATCAAGCGCATCCGTTGCCGATTTGTATGGCAACCGAAACCGCGACAGATTGGTGAGCTAATGGTCAACCGCAAAATCGTTTACCAGTATTGTTATCGGCATTGCCATGGGCCAAGACTATATCCAGTCATTGGATGAGAGCGCCGCGAATTACATCGACGAGTGGACCAATGATGAGCGGGCCACCATCACCCTCCGCCAACTGTTAGACATGCGCTCGGGCCTGATACCGGTGTATTTCGACCCAGCCTCGCAAAATCTTTCCGAACGCACTGAAACAGATGAATCGGGCGGGGATTTGGTGTTTGCAGATGACCAGATGTCGGCCTGTATTCAACGATCTCTGGCGTCCGAAACCGGTAACCCAGTATGGTACTTGAACGGCCGAGTGCCCTATCAACGTGGCGCCTGGGTTTACTCCAACTGTGACACCATGATTCTAGGCGAGATCATCTTTCGGGCCACCGAACAATCTTTGCAACCCCATGCCGATATTCACCTATTTTCCAAATTGGATATGACCGCTTATTGGTGGCGTGACAACACCGCAATCGGTCAGGAGAACGGTAATTTTCTCGCCTACTGCTGTTTAGACGCCACCGCCAGAGACTTCGCACGGTTTGGTCAGTTGATTCTTGATGGCGGTGTCTGGGAGGGCGAGCAAATAGTTCCCAGTGCCTATATTGACGCATTAAAACGTATTATCCAAGACTCGGTGGTCGGGCCACCCTACAACTCCAGTTACAATTACGGTCTAAAATTTTGAACCATCGCACCGTTTTAACAGGCAAATGGTCGCCTATTCACGGCCGCATTTACTCTATTCTCCACCATCGGCTTCGATGGTCAGTACATTGTGATTGATTTTAAAAACGATCTCATCGTCGTGCGCAACAGCCTGTATAACCAATCCGTTCACCAAGGCGGCGCGCTCAAAATGACGGTCGATTCGCTCGACATAAGCCAATCTAACTTCGTCTCTACTCTCCCCAACGGGATTGGTACCAGCCTCCCATCTTCGTTTAATGTGCAAAAATTTTTATACCAGATCAATCGGTCCATCAACGCGCCTTGATAATGCCATGACTGCCGATCGAAACGCATCGAATTTACCTCGCCCGATTGCCTCAAGCTCGATGCGGAACATGTTACTGGTTGATCTTAATCCGTCAAAACCGTACCCAGCCCTGTTGGCGTCATTTGCTCAAACAGCTATTGACTAGAGATGCATAAGGTTTTAAGTTGCTGGTTCACCTTATTGCAACGATTCTTTAGGAGCCATATTATGATCTCAACCCGCGTTTTACTGGTCACAACGCTACTTGCGAGCGCGCTGCCTTGTGCCATTTATGCCAACGACGGCAGTCCTGCCGAAATGGCCGTATTGCACTCAATCAACGCCGAGGCAGCTAACGGCAGCGCTGATATGGCCAACGAAATGACAATGGCTGCAGATGGAATGCCCAACGGCATGATGGCCGGTGCATTAGATCCCTGCGCCATGGCCAGCACCATGTTTGCCGCCGCGGATATAGACCCAATGATGATCTCCGAAATACAGTCCAGTGAGGATCCTGCCGCTGCGCTTGCCGAAGCGATGGGTGGCGACGCAGAAGCCGCTGAGTTACTCATGGCCAGCCTCGAGTCAACCGGAGGCGATGCGGATGCGTGTGACGCCATGCCCCCCGAAGAAATGGCTGGCGACATGCTCGAGCCCGGCATGATGCCGCCGACCGCCGCAATGGGCGACGAGGGTTAGTTTAAAGCGCTGCTAGTGCTGAGCCGCCTTGGTTTAAATCCGTTTTGTCTTGATCGGTCTGCGGTCAAGATAAAACGGTTGCGATTGCCGCTGGTGTTTTAAAAGTTCAATGATGATCTAACGATAAAGTTTGCTGGATATTTTTCTGAGAACATCCCGTTGAGCATCGCTTCAACCTTGAACTGCCTGTTTTTTGACCGCCAGCGTAGCATGGCGTGTGCATCGGTCCACGCCTGCGACCGACTCACCACAATCGACGATTGATTGCTGTTAGTCACCGAGGCAGTGCCCCTGGCGATACTCTCGGTCATGCTGGCGTGCTCAATTAACAGCGACACCTCGAGGTTGGCTTGCGGCAGCCAGGTGATGCCGGTTTTAATGTAATGTTTCGGGAATGCCTGCGCCTCATACACTCCGTCCTTCGGTTGCTCGCACGCAGCGTCCGAAAGCACCGCGTCAAAACACTCTAAGGCTCCGCTCAAAAAACCTGATGAACCGAGCGCTACGACCTTCGAATCCCAGTGGTGCAGGTAGCTAAAGCTAGCGGAAACGTCTGGTGTGATAACAAAATTAACGGCCATTTCCATTTGCGTATTGCGCCTGCAGTTAATGCAGAGATGGTCTTCAAAGGGGCCCACCGCGGTGTTCAGGCTTCTAAGATTATTTGATCTCATTTGATCAAACACATCGCTGGTCAGCCACTCGGTATAGCCCTTGGTGCTCGGGGTGATATAGGATCCGCCCCAACCGGAGTTGTCGCTGATTTTTTCCGGGCGAATGTTGCTCTGGCTGAATGACAGGCGATAGAGCGCATCGTGGTTGGTGACCCATGTGACGCCCAAACGATCGGTCGATACCCGATCATCGCTGCTGATCCGGTAGGGTAAATTTGCAGAAAAACCCAAATAAACCGGCGCCAGCGTCACGTTTAGGTTGGGTTTAACATAATCGGTATGCCCCATGTTGAGGTAGACACCATCGCGTGGTTTCAGCAACAGGCTAGCGCTGGCTTTGTAACGCCATCCCGGCCCCCGAGGATTTGTCAGGCTGCGTTGCGGCGCGTCAATCGACACCGTATCGCCGTCTATGTTTGACAGTTCGGCACCCGGAAAGAACATATTAAAACCGCCGTAGAGATAATCGACCGCGGTATCCTGGTATCGCTTATAAAAATTAGCCTCGCTTTTAACCCCCTGCAGAGCAACATCCAGCACCGCCTTTGGGCTAAATTTATACTTTACATTCAGATTTGCGTATTCGCTCTGCATCGAGTCCTGACCGTGAAAAGCGATCTGCTCAGAAAAGTTTTTAGTACCCAAGATTTGGCTAAATAACGCGTTCCGCGTGCCCAAAACAGATTGGCACAGTGACGACTGAATGGGCGACACGCCGCAAAAAAAGTTGATTCCGGGCAGACTGGCATAATCACTGGTTAGGCGTTGCGCCGGATCTAAATAATGGTTGCTATCGGTTCCGGTGTAGCCCCAATCGCTCCGATTGCGCGATTTTGACCTCTCATAAGCGATCGACACATCATAGCTAGGTCGGTTCAACTCAAGCGCCAGACTGTAGTCGCGCAGGGTATTCAACTTGCGGTCGTATCCGGCCAGTTCTGTCTGCAGGCTTTTATCGGTAAACGCATTCAACGAGCAGTCCGAACTAAAATCTCGCTTCAACGCCTGATTGTAGAGGTCCCAAAAGCTGGCGGGCCGGGCGTTGGGATTTTGCGGCGAATAAAAATTATTGAGAAAGCCGATCTCTTGATAGATCGGCAGCAGATTCTGTTGCAGCTCCAAGCCGACCGATTGATTGGTCAGAGTAGACAACTGGCAGATCGTGGTGTCTTGATAGCTGACGTCAGAAGAACTCGTGGTTCTGCTGTGCTTGCCGAGCACCGCCAGATGGTCGGTTACTTGGTACTTAAAACCGGCGATAAATAGCTTGTTGAGATAGCGCCCTTCGGTAGTTTCATCGACTAAAGGAAAAATACGCAGAGCCTCGGACAATGTCAGTTCTGAACCGGCCCCCTCGGCGGTCAGGTAATCGTCGGCAGAATCGATTTTCGACGCATCGGGGGCGATACGACTCGATGGAGAGCTTTCCTTGGACTTGACGTAGAGCGCAAACAAACTCAACTGGGATGTCGGTTTGATCCCCAAACCGAAGGTAGTGATATCTTTATCCGCCCTACTCACCTGCCGCTGCCACGCGGAGCCCATTTTTGCATCGCTAATGGTCTCTCCAGTAATAAACTGGCTGTAAGTCGCACTGATGGAGGAGAAAGTATCGCTGAATTCCTCACCGTAGCCATCATCGGTGGTACCGCCCTTGGTTTTCTGCAGAAAAAACGAAATCGGTACCGGCGCAAAGGTCAGTCCACTTACCGCCACGCGGTAATCATCGCTTTGAATGCCGCTTTCACCGGATCGATCATAGGTGATTTCAGTGCTGATATTACTCCGATCCATCAATGAGATTCGCCGCTTTGAAGCGCCGAAGGTGGTCGGCTCGTTGATAAATCCCTTTAGCGACAGCGACGATCTAACAAAGCTATCGGCCTCGCGCTCGGCGAGAAAAAATTGACTGCCCGCCCAACTCGGTTGATAAGAGTCGAGGGCGTAAAGTTTGGCAAAATGCTCGAGGCCAAACTTGCTGTAGGCATTGCCGATGTTGGAGCTACCATTTTGATCACTCGACACCTTATCCAGCGACTTGAGGTAAGGAATTTTTTCTAACGCTGATTTTGAAAAACCCATGGCTTCATCGACGCGGTATTCATCGGCTGAAATAGCGCTCATCAGCAACAGCGGCATGGGGTCATTGGGGTCCTTTTCAACGGCGTCCAAAAGCTCACTGTAAGCGCCCTCCAAATTACCCCGTTGATGGCGTATCAAGCCCGCGGTCAGATTGGGCAAGGCTGAGGCCGGCTCTACCACGCCGGCTTTTTTAGCGCTTTGCATAGCGGCGTCTAGGCGATTTTGCGCCAGATAGGCCTCGGCCAGCGAATTGAGCGCGAGTAAATCGTCGGGCTTTTCGGTCAACAGTGTTTCAAAGGCGTCTATAGCAATGCCATATTGCGACTGTGCCAATTGCAGCTCAGCTCGTTGCGAACGCGCAAAATGATTGTCTGGGTTGAGCGCCAGGGCCGCGTCCAAAAAATCTTCACTGGCGAGCGTATGGCCATAGGCGCGATGCAGTTTTGCCAGCCGCACCAACGACCCAGTCCGTGTGGCTGCCGTGTCGAGGCCCGCCTTGTAGGCCGTTTCAGCACGCTTAAAGTTGCCTTGCAGCGAGTAATAATCACCCGCAACCCAATGCTTGAGCGGGCTCTGCCCGCCGTTATACGCTGTGCTATTTAGGTACTCCTGCAGCTTATTCAAATAGCCAAAATGCAGGTCTATCGCCGCCCGTTGCGCGCTCAGGTCGGGGCGCGATCCGGGTGTTTTTTCAAATTTATCAAACAGGCTGACTACCCGCGCATAGTCACCCGACATGGCCGCCAAATCAGCCCGTATTTGCATGCCCAGCCATGAACTGGCTAGCCTTGGGTAGCGTTGCAGCAGATCAAACGCGCGCTTGGTTTTGCCCTGTAGCAGGGCACCCAGCGCGCATTGCTGCAATGACGGCAATGCCTCCGATAACCGCGCACCGCCCGATTGCCCATCGGTAGACGTAGCCAGTTGCTGGCAGCGGCCATCGGCGATTTCTTCTGATGCGGTCGCCAACGCTAAGCCAGCATACTTGCCAATGTACAACGCCGGAAACGCCCGGTAATCGCTAATCCACTGCACCCGATCCCGCGCGCGGTTGATTCTGCTGGCGCTCGGTTTTTGGCCGGCTATGGCGGTGCCGCGCATATCCCGATTCAGCACCACACTGCCCTGTGGGTTTGACAGCTCGACTTCACCGTTGAGCACCGTCACAGACGCCGTGTCGGGCGCGCTGGCATCGATCTCCCACTCGGTTCCCCGCACCGCAGCCGTCGCCGTCGGTGTCGACACCGACAATTGATCTGGCTGGTCCTTGGCGCGACCCCATAGCTTTCCCCGAGACAACAGTAAATCTGTCGAGCTGAGGGCTTTTTTCGAGCGCGGTTTGGCCGCTCGTATGGTTAATTCAGAGCTCTCTGCCAGTTTTATCTGCGTGCCATCGGGGAACAATATATTGGCGCTGCTTACCGCTGCAGTTTTGATTTGCGATCCGGCGGCTAAAATTTGATCGTCTTGCGCCACCTGCCATTTCCCGGCCGG
>CESJ01023381.1_pt1 | contig 10758 bp, 10 predicted proteins | sample 356311 | NCBI WGS metagenome assembly CESJ01 (sample SAMEA2621487, study PRJEB7988) | marine metagenome | biome: marine biome (ENVO:00000447); feature: surface water layer (ENVO:00002042); material: "saline water (ENVO:00002010), including plankton (ENVO:xxxxxxxx)" | depth 5 m
TATCTGGAGAATGAATAAAAATGAATGAACTAGAAAATTTTTTTAATAACGATCCATGGGAGAATATAACAGCGCCTGTATACCCTAACGGGCAACGCCTTTATCAAAAAGATGACAGGTTCTGGGTGTCTATGGATTCCTCAGATAGGATAATATTTTTTATAAGAGAATCAGGTAAGTACACTATTAAAAAATTACCTACACTTAGTGGTTTAGAAATCAGTATAGATTATGGAACTGAGGGTGAAACAAGGTTAATTTGCACTCTAACTGAGCCTTTATTAAGAGATAAGTTTTCAATAGTTGCTAAGGATGTAGCTCATACCTCCTCAAAGTTCCAAGGTGATAGATTTTTAGAAGAATGTAAAACTAGAATTATCTCATGGGCTGATTTTTTAAAACCATCACGAAAAGGACTAACAAAACCAGAATGGTTTGGTTTCTGGGGAGAATTATATATTCTTACACAAATTCTAGTTCCAGCTACAGATTCTTCTGATGCTATAAAATTTTGGATTGGTCCGGATGGAAAGAAACAAGACTTTACATTTAATAACACTGCTCTTGAGGTAAAAACTACCATTTCGGGTGAACCAAATTCAATTAAGATATCATCTCTAGATCAACTGCATAAAGTTACCAAAAAACTATATCTTCTTCACCTGCACATTAATTTTTCAAATGATCTCATGGCCCTCTCACTTCGCGATATGTATGAGCATATGGAAGACATTCTCAAAGAAGATATCGATTCCAGGACAAGGTTTTTAAATAAAACAAGTTCACTCTATGGGAAAGCTTCTGAAGAGCAACTCGAAACAAAATTTAATTTTATAGCTTTAGAAAGTTATGACGTTAAAGACGGTTTCCCAAAGTTAACCAATGATAGTACGCACTCAGCTATTACTTCGGTAAAGTATGATCTAAATCCCTCAAGTCTAAAATCATATCTTGTTGAATTAGACATAGATGAATTACTAAATTCTTAACAAACATGACAGAAGATAAGTCTAAAGAAGATATGAATAACGAAGAAGTAAAATCTTCTGAAGAAGTAGTTGCTGAAGAGGCTCCTGTTGAGGAAGAAAAACTAGAACTTCAAGAATTTAAGCAAGACCTTTTGAACTTAGTTCATGTTGCAGCAGACGTTAGTGGTGATTTTTCTGAGAGTAAATTCTTTGATGATATATCTGAGCTTTTATGTGAAGCTGGTGTGTATGATGACATTCAAAAAGATAGCTATGTAAATTCAAGGAAAGGTATAAGAATTGATGGATGGAATTGGAACAAAACTGAAAGAATCTTATCAGCTGTAATTACAAGGTTTTCAAACGACAAAGAGTTGGTCACCATAAGCAAAACTGAAATAGAAAAGCTTGGAAAGAAGGCTTCAAAATTTATTTCGAACATTAATGATATAAATTTTAAAGAATCACTTGATCATTCTGATCCAGCATTAGAGTTAGCAGAAGAAATGTCTTCTTATTTATCTGATTTGGGTGAAGATGGTGAAGAAGGCTTTAGACCGGCTGCTCATAAGTTTAGAGTTATTGTCCTCACTGACCATCTCTTAAGTGAAAGAGTTAATCTAGGTAAATTAAAAATTGAAAATATCCATGAAAAGGAGACTTTTTTTGAGATATGGGACCTAAAAAGAATAAGAAATTTAACTCTTTCTGGAACAGAATCTGAGCCTTGTGACGTTGATTTTTCTGAACTATGTTCTGAAGGAGGTCTGCCCACCCTGCCAGCAAATATATCTGAATCAAAAATTAGTTCTTATATATGCGTAATGCCTGGAACGGTTCTTAGAGATTTATATGACAACTATGGACAGAGACTTTTAGAAAGTAATGTCAGAACTTTCCTTCAGTTTAGAGGAAAAGTTAATCAAGGCATGAAAACAACACTTCTTCAGAATCCAGAGAACTTTTTTGCCTACAATAATGGCCTTACTGTTACAGCTTCAGAGATAGAGCTTGAAGAAAAATTTGGGCAATTAATTATAAAGAAGCTTAGCAATATGCAAATTGTTAATGGTGGTCAAACTACTTCAGCTATATATTTTTCACCCCTTAGTAAAGGAAGGCAGAATGGAGTAGATTTCAGAAATATTGATCTTAAAAAAGTTTTTGTTCAAATGAAGCTCACCGTTATAGAGAATGATGACGATGCGGAGATTATAAAAGCAAATGTTGCTAGATATGCAAATTCTCAAAATGCTATACAAGCTGCTGATTTAATTTCGAACCATCCTCTTCATAGGGCAATTGAACAACAAAGCAGGTCTGTTTGGGCTCCTCCAAGTGAGCAAACAGGGGTTCAGACGAAATGGTTTTATGAAAGAGCCAGAGGTCAATATCAAACTAAGATTTTGGCCTGCAGAACACCCTCAAAAATGAAAATCTTTAAAGCAGAAAACCCCAGCGTTCAAATGTTTACAAAGACAGATATGGCCAAATATGAAAATACATGGAGAATGAGGCCCTGGGAAGTAAAACTTGGTGCTCAAGGTAATTTAGCTAAAATTGGTTCGAAACTTATAGAAGAATGGGATGACAATAAAGATAATTTTGGAATAATGTTTTTTAAAGATCTTGTTGCAAAAGCCATTCTGTTTAAAGAAGCTGATAGCGCGATTCTAAGAACAGAATGGTATAAAGAAAACCCTGGATTGAAGGCTGAAACCACAACTTACACAATATCTCTTTTAATATATAACCTTAAAAAATTAGACTGGGTTATAAACTTAAAAAGAATTTATGACTCTCAGAAAGTTTCAGATACTTTGTTAAAACAAATTCTTGATCTAGCTTATTTGGTTAGAGAAAGTCTTCTTGATCTTGATTTTAGAGATGGGAATGCAAATCCATCAATGTTTGCAAGAAAAATGCAAGCATGGGAAAAATTTAAGCAATTATCATATGAACTTAAACTTATTAGTAAAGATGATTTAATTACAAAAAATGCTGAAAAAGAAAGGGAACGCTCTAATGATGAGCTCAATGAAGAAGATGGAGATATTGATCTCTATAGATTTTGTACTGATATACAAGACAGCCAATGGATTGAAATTTATGAGTTCCTAAAAACATACTTACCAAAAGATTCTCAAGACATGAAGACTCTTAATAAATTTACAATGCTTTCCAATCCAGTGATGGCAAGAAAAATTAGTTATCCTTTTGAATATGAGACTGCTAAAAAACTCAGAGATATGGCTCTAGATAATGGGTTTATAGTTAATAATTAAAATTTATTGCAGCTTCTTTTTACTTCTTAATTTACAATAAAACATGACATTAAAAGTTGGTGGATTATTTTCTGGGGTTGGTGGTATTGAGCTTGGATTCCAAAAAGCAGGATTTAAGATCGCCTGGGCAAATGAAATAGATAAAAATGCATGTATAACTTACCGTAAAAATTTTCAACACCTTTTATACGAAGAGGATATCCATCAGTTACTGGGTAAAAACTTAGAATCTGTAGATATACTCACCGGGGGCTTTCCCTGCCAAGCTTTCTCCCTAGCAGGACAAAGGAAAGGTTTTGATGACCATAGGGGTAACTTATTTTTTGAAATAATGAGATTAGTTGATGAATTAAAGGAAAAGCCAAGAGTTCTTTTTTTAGAAAATGTTAAAAACTTGAAATCTCACGATAACGGGAATACATTCAGCAAAATAGCTAATATCATTCAAGAAGAATATGGTTATTCATTTTTTTCAAATGTTTTAAATACCTCAGACTATACAAAAGTTCCGCAAAATAGGGAGCGAACATTTATTATCGCTTTTAGAGATGAGGTTAATTGGCGAAGCGATCCGTCATCAACTATAAGTAAAAAATTCTATGACTTATTTCCACCAAAAAAATTACTTAAACCTCATTCAATTCACAGATATCTTCAAGACACAGAAGTAGATGAGGTATTTTTTTATAGGCAGGACAAGTATAACTATACTGAGCTTAGAGAGGCCATGAAATCAAAAGATACTATTTATCAGTGGAGAAGAGTGTATGTAAGGGAAAATAAGAAGAATCTATGCCCTACTCTTACAGCAAATATGGGTACAGGAGGTCATAATGTTCCATTAGTTCTAACTGATGATGGTATTCGCAAGCTGACCCCTAGAGAATGTTTTAACTTTCAGGGATACCCTAAGACATTCAAGCTTCCTGATAATTTACCTAATACTCAATTATATAAACAGGCAGGAAACTCTGTAAGCGTTCCTCTTATTACCGAGCTAGCTAAGTTAATTAAGTCAGTTTTAGAATAAAGATTTTACAAAACTAATCATGCGACAGGTAATCTTCTAAAATTGATTGAATAGAAGGCCAGTATCTTTCTATCTGAATATCAAAATATTCTACCGCCGCCTTCTTTTTATCATTTACATTGTATCTAGCAAGTAACTTTCCATACATCTGCTTTGAATCATAATAATGCTGGAATGCCACATCATTCTTTAGTGACTCAATTGATATTAATTTATTATCGATCATTGCATTAGCTAAATTAGACATCAAAAGATTATGCCAATTTCTAAAGGCAGGAAATTCACTGGTCATTTCTTTTTTAATTTTAACCCTTAGTTTCATTAAATTATCATATGCCTCAGATCGAGAAAGCTTATCTGACTGATAGTCTGTTTCAGCAGGCTCTTCAAATGACACCATTCCAAGATCTTCTTCATTATTGGCTGATACAATCTCTTGGTGCTCTTCATCCTTTCTAGATTCATTATTAAAACTCCACTGCCTATCTACAGATGGCCTTGGGGAATAAACCAATGACAGGATATTATCCAAAGTATCTTTATTTTTAGATAAAGATGTATTTATCTCCTTAAGATTCTTTAACTCATTCGACATATCATCTAGTTTATTGATTAAAACATCGTTAAGGAGGTCTCCGTCTTCCTCAACCTTGGTTTCAGCCTGTAATCTTGACTCCTCAGCGGCCTCTTCGATATCAGGCCTGATTACTAAAAGAATTGAGTCTAAGAAATCCTCTCTCACGAATTGCTCAAGGCTACCAAAACCATTTGTAGCTTCCCTTATCGAGTCAGGAATCATATTTAGGAGTCTTGAAATATTTGACATCAAAATTAGTGCCTGTGAAGAGTTCTCTAAACCATTATTGTGAGCAGCTAAATTTCTAATTCTCATTAATTCCTCAGATATCACACCCACTTCGTTGATCTGCTTGATACTAAATTTAAATTTTTTCTTAATCTCTAGCTGACTAACTAGTCTTCTTTTTTCTTCTAATTGATTCTTGAACTTGGGCTTATTAATTATGGTGTGAATATCTTTAAGTGAAAACTTTCTAGCATGGACAACCTTTTCTATTATTTTATGACTAAAGAAATTCCAAATAAAATAACGAGCAGTTCCATTTAGATCATGGTCATCTGGCCACTTAAGGAATTCATTAATATCTTTTTTATCAACCTCTTCTAAAATACATTTATCTTTTATCTCTGAGTATATTCCTTCAAATAACTGCCTTAATATTGATTTTAGAATAGGCTCTCTATCGCCCATAAGCAGAGACATTGAGTGATCAGAATATGTTTTAAATTCTGCCATTTAGATTACTTTCTATTTTTTCAAGCCTTGAGCTTATATCTTTTAAAAGGGCTATATTCTCAGGCGATTCGCTGTCATTCTCTTTAACTATTACGTCTATTATTACTCCTATTATCATATTCATGAAGACTAAAGAATTTAAAATAATAAAAATAACAAAGAAAATCCAGCTATATTTTTGGACTTCAAGAGATTGATACATCAGGTCGGGCCAGCCCTCTAAAGTAGCAGTTTGAAATAAAGTTAGCATTGATAGGCCAACATTTCCCCAATGAAGAGGACTTATATCAGAAAATAATATACTACCAATGACTGCAAAAATATAAAATTCTACAAACATAAATAGAAGAATATAACTAACTCGGGGAATTGCGGTAATGAAAGATTCAATCAAAACTCTGAATTGAGGAATAAAGCTTACTAGTCTTAAAAGTCTGAAAACTCTAACTAGCCTTGCTAGAAGAACTGAATTTAATGCCTCGATTGGTATTAGACTAATAACTACAACTAAGAAATCAAAAATATTCCATGGCGATTTAAAGAAATCATAAAATGATTTTTCTGCAACCATTCTTATAAAGATTTCAATTAAGAAAACTGAGGTTATGAAGTAATCTAGATAAGAAAGATATAAGAAAAATACTGGATTAAAGGATTCCTCATAAGTTCTAAAGCCAACAGCGATTGCTGAAATAATAATAATTGATATAACAAAAACTTCAAAATAGTTGTTGTTTCTAATCTTAAAAAATACATTCTTAAATTGGTTCAAATTACTACTCCTCTTCTTCCTCATCGAAATCGTATTGAGGAGCAGCTTCTAGAACAGGCTGGACTATATTATTGAACCAAGTATTAACAGCTATCCTTGATATGCCCCACGCTTTAGATACTACAAGATGCCCCCAAAGCTCAATTTTAGAGCTTTCATCGTCAGCTGAATATACATCTTCAATCATCATCAAAGCAACTTTTCTATCAAAGTCATCAACAATTTCACTAGCTTTAATTTTTATGAGTGTTTCATAGTCATCTTTTGAACTCAGAACTTCCTTTCTTTCTTCCATTACCTCATCTATATGGGATCCGGAGCCAAATGTCATATGATGATGCACGGCCAAAGGCTCCTTCATTAAAGCCTTAGCTTTATTGATATCACCTGATTTTTCAAATTCTAAAATAGCTTTTTTTGCTTGATAAAAAAATCTAATCGTTCCGGCAGTTGCTTCAAATGCTTGTCCTTCAGCCTCATTAAGGCCATCTGCTGATGCAATTAACATAGCTACAACTTCAATTTTTTCTATAGTTTTTTCTTCTTCCTTTGATGATTCCCACATACTTTTTTCCATAAATAATTAATATGACTAAAATATATCATGGTCCCGTTATTCGTTTATGAGCATACGACCAAGATAAAGTAACTTATTTAATATTGGCCATTAATTACTAAAAATATTTGATTTTATGTTCTTATAATTATGTTGATAAACAAATAGAGAATTATGCAATTAAAGATTAATCCGGAGACTTGTAGATTCTCGTTTGAATTAAAGCTCTATAACAGTCTTCTTAAAAATAAATCGTTTAAAAAAGCTTCAGAAGATCTTTTAAATACAATTTCATTAGAGCACTCTCATGAGAATGATTTGTCTTACTTAACTAATGGGGTTCATGTTAATGCAAATACTTCTCCAAAATTAAATTATGCTTTTGATGAAATAAAAAAGAAATTGCGAATAAATAAAAGAGATGATGTCGCTCTTTTTATAAACAGTGATTCTTCTGTGAATGCTGGTTGTGCATTTATTGAGAAGAATAGATATGTAGTATATTTAAATGCAGGCCTGTTAAATATAATGAATCTCGAAGAAATAAAGTTTGTTATAGGTCATGAACTAGGCCATCTTAAATTTAAACATCACAAAATAATTAAAGATTTTACTAGAAAAAATCCTCCAATTTTTGCAATGAGGCTATTTGAACACTCAAGATATGCTGAAATATCTGCAGATAGATGCGGTCTTGCTAGTGTAAGCTCTTTATCTGTTGCGAAAAAAGCTCTTCTTAAAATTGCCTCAGGAACAGATCTGTCTTTGATATCCAGTGATGCTATTGAGCTCAAAACCCAGCTAAATTCCATAAAAAAAATTTTAGAACAAAAGCAAGGTCTAGTAGATGAGAAATTAAGTCATCCTTATAGTTTAATAAGGCTATATGCTCTAGAAAAATTTGATATCTACATAAATAAAACTAAGCCCACGGATGAAGATCTTTTCAAAACAGATGAGAAAATATTTTCTGTTCTATCTATGCTTAATCCAAAGATGGATAAGAAAAAGAATACTTTATTAATTAATGCCTGTTTGTGGATTTCTTATAGCGATAAAGCTAATTTAAGGTTAGAAATGAAAAATATTGAGGGTTTTTGCGATCCCTCATTATTACCAAAAATTCTGGAGGAATCACAATTATTTAAAAATAAAGCAGCCTGGTTCAAGAATAATTTTTTAACGTTGTTAAAAAATATGGATAAACTTTCTTTATCTGAGAAATCAGATATTTTAGATAAAGTCTGTGTAATTGCCTTGGCAGATGGAGTGCTCCAAGAAAAAGAATTAATAGTTATAAAAAAAATATCTTCAATATTAGGCTTTACAAAGAATTATGTTGACTCTGTTATAAAGAAATTAATTAATTGATTTCATAAAGTAACTTATTTTTAAGACGTTGATTCTTTTTTCAAGGTTGTCCATATAAAGTAGGATTAAATAATACACATTTAAGTAAGGATTTTTTAATGGATCAAAGTATGCTGCAAGGAATGAAGAAAGCAATTGAAGTAGCTATTGTCTGTGCTGCACAAGATGGACTTGATAAAGAGGAAATGCGGATAATTTTAGAGAGTGTGGAAAGTATATCAATCATAACGACAAAAATGTCTAAGATACTAGATGAAGAGGATATTGATCTGACGGAAGCATTTTCAGCGGCTCTTGATAAAATTGAGGAAATATATTCTTCAGTTGAAATAATGACACTAGATGAAAATTATATGGAAAAAGCTAAATCAGAGCTTGGTGAAAGTGCGACTTTGAATAATTTGTGTGTTGCATTGTGCGCACTTTTTAGTTTTGGTGACGGAGAAATATCTCAAACTGAACATAATGCATTTGGTATTGTGAGTGCAAATTTGCCTCATGATAAAGAAATAGTAAATGTGGTCCTGGAATCACTCCAAGAGCATAGAGTTAATTTAGGAGAATAAAATATGAAAGAATTGAATAAAGCAGTAGAAGTGGCAATGGTCTGTGCGGCACAGGATGGCTTGGATAGGGATGAAATGGAATCGGCATGTAGCAGCCTTGTTAGCGTACCTTTATTGACTAGCGCTTTTGCAGAAATGCTTGAGGAAGACGAAATAGATGTCGTAGAGGCGATGGAGACAATTACAGAGGGGCTTGAGGGTATGGGGTCTTGGGAAATAACTGAACTTAATCAAGCTTATATGGATGAAGCATCTAAAGTGCTTGGTGATAGACCGTCTATAAATAATATCTGTCTAGCACTATGCGTAGTAATTTGCTCTGGCGACCTAGTGGTTTCTGATGAGGAAACGACTGCTTTAAATATGGTTGCTAAGAATCTATCTAATTTGGATCAGGATCTAGTTAATGCAGCAGCTCAAATGCTTACTGAAGCTGGATCTTAAGGATCTCGAGCAATATCTGATCTAACTAAAATTTCATCGATCGCTCGTTGTGTCTATATAGGCATGATGAGTGAATTTAGTGACAATCCCCTAACCGACCTGCATGACGATATGCTGAGTAATAGCTTGGCTGCGAAATTTATGTTTGATGAAATTTACAAAGAAGAGGATTCAAATAAAGCAATTGATCCTATTGAAGAATTCAAAATTTCTAAGAATATTCTCCCGTTTCAGCTAAGAGAAATAAGAAGAGATGTCTTTAGAAATATTGCTGACGAATTGGCAAACTCTTATAACCAAAGCTCTGAACTTGAAGAATTACATGATATTTTTACAGAGTACGATTTATTTCCAATAAATATAAAAATTAAGAACGAGGATCTATATTTAGATCCTATTGAGCATTATGTTCGAATTATAAATAGTCCTTTATCTGATCTCATAGGTGACTATAAAGATATAACTCAAATTAAAAGTTTTTTAACCAAAAATAAGATCAAGGAAGCGGATCTAATCAGCATGTATCAGAGTTATATTAATTACTCTACATATTTCAGAGACTGTTTTGATGATATTCATAAATTAGAAGATAAATTTATTGTAATGGGATTAATTAAAGAATCTTCAATGATGTGGGATGCAAATCAACTTTCACTAAGTTGGAACGAGGACTTAGGTATAGAGAATCCTTTTGACTGCAGGAGAGTCGAACGAAATTTATTAGAGTGCTTTAATATTCAAAAAATTAATAACTATTGGGGCTTGCTTGATCAGGAGTCTGATTATCTGGATTATGATATTTTCTCTTTAGATACAGCCTTGTACTCAAAAAAAATTCAACAACAATTCAATTTTGAGAAATTAAAACCAGATTTTAATATAAAAGAAAATTCAGTTGCGGCCATTTGGTATCTTGCAATTATTCATGGAATTCTTGATGGTAATTTTGATGAAAGAGAAAGTATGCTACTCGTGAATACAATGAAGATTTCTGTAGCTATAGTTTCTAAAGTTAATGAGAAATATGCAGATAATGATAATTCTTCAGCTGAAGATTGGATTCATAGAGATAATGAATTATTAATGGATTATCGAACCAATAAATTATCTTCTATATCAGAAGTACAAGTTTCAGAATTATGGGAAGCCTATCATTGCGCTGCTGATAAGATAACTGATCCAGAGCTTCATGCTTTTACTATTGCTATTTGTATATGGATCTCTCAGGGGGATTTATCAGAAATTCAAAATCAGGGCATTGGCAAATTAAGCTTTCGCTGGTATCAATTTGACAATGATTCAGTTATGTTCTGGTTAGATGAAATTAATGCCTATGCTAATGGTGAAAAAGGATAAAGTATTTATCACGTGAATTGAGAATTCTCTTTATTTAAGCTATCTTATTAGTCATAGAGGTAATCAATATTGTGAAGCAACAATTTACTATTAAA
>CESJ01019382.1_pt1 | contig 10711 bp, 12 predicted proteins | sample 356311 | NCBI WGS metagenome assembly CESJ01 (sample SAMEA2621487, study PRJEB7988) | marine metagenome | biome: marine biome (ENVO:00000447); feature: surface water layer (ENVO:00002042); material: "saline water (ENVO:00002010), including plankton (ENVO:xxxxxxxx)" | depth 5 m
TTCTATGCTTGATAAGTTAGTAAAGAATAATATTATTCATGCTAACAAAGCAGCTAATCTTAAATCTAAGCTAACAAAGCAAGTTTCTTCTTTATAGTTTTATAATTAAGAATTCATTGAAATAAGAAACTCTTCGTTATTAAGAGATCTCTTAATTCTGTCATTTATAAATTCCATCGCTTCTACTGGATTCATATCTGCTAGATATTTTCTCATTATCCACATTCTTTGAATAGTATTTTCGTCTAGCAATAGATCATCCCTTCTAGTTCCAGATGAAACTAAATCAATTGCAGGGTAAATTCTTCTATTAGAAATTCTTCTGTCTAATTGTAATTCCATATTTCCTGTACCCTTAAATTCTTCAAAAATTACTTCATCCATTTTTGAACCGGTTTCAGTTAATGCAGTAGCTATAATGGAAAGAGACCCTCCTCCTTCAATATTTCTTGCAGCTCCAAAAAATCTTTTTGGTTTATGTAAAGCATTAGCATCAACTCCACCACTAAGAATCTTTCCTGAGGGTGGCTGGACAGTATTGTATGCTCTAGCTAGTCTAGTTATGGAATCCAAAAGAATCACTACATCATGTCCACATTCTACTAATCTTTTAGCTTTTTCTAAAACAATATTAGCCACTTTTACGTGTCTATCAGCAGGTTCATCAAAAGTAGAAGCAACTACCTCACCCTTAACATTTCTTTGCATGTCAGTAACCTCTTCAGGTCTTTCATCAATTAAAAGTATTATTTGATAAACTTCAGGATGATTTGCTGCAATTGCATTAGCAACATCTTTAAGTAACATGGTTTTACCTGTTTTTGGTTGGGAAACTATCATTCCTCTTTGTCCTTTTCCAATTGGAGAAAACAAGTCCATTATACGAGTCGAAATAGTACTGCTTTTTCCAGCAATATTAAACTTCTCATCAGGAAATAGTGGGGTTAAGTGTTCAAATGAAACTCTATCTCTAACAATATTAGGACTTAAACCATTAATTAATGAAACTTTAATTAAAGGAAAGTATTTTTCTCCCTCTTTTGGAGGTCTTACATGTCCTAAGACGGTATCTCCAGTTTTTAATCCAAATAATCTTACTTGAGATTGTGAAACATAAATGTCATCAGGAGAAGTTAAATAATTATAGTCAGAAGATCTTAAAAATCCGTAACCCTCTTGCATAATATCTAAAACACCTTCGCTTTCTATTATTCCATCAAACTCAAAATCAGGTTCCTTGTATCTGTTTCGAGTGTCTTTATTGTGGTTTCTTTCTTTTCTAACAAAGTTAGTTGGCTTGTGATGTGGTTTATTTTCTTTTTTTTGTAAAGGTTCTTTAGAAACTTCTTTTACGGTTTTAACATCCTCTTTTATGGATTCATTTGTTGAAACTTTCTTTTCAGTAGAAATGTTTTTTTCTGGTTTTTTATCTTCTTTAATGGAGGGAGGATTAGCTGCATAGTGATCAATGATCTTGTAGGCTAAATCCATTTTTTTTAATCCAGTAACTTTATTTATGCCAAGATTAGAAGCTATTTCTTGTAATTCGGCAATTTTTTTTTCTTTTAATGCGGATATTTCAAACATTTGAATTGTTTAAGTTTATTTTAATATTTTGTAGGATGTTATTCGTAATATGTAATTGTGGAAATGATTGTGATAATCAATGTAAATATACAATTATTTATTAAATCAATATAAATACATAATTTTATGTTTCAAAAATAATTAATTATGATACAAAGAATTCAATCATTATATATGTTTTTACTTTTTTTATTAAATATTTTTATTGTAATAAGTATAGATTCTGATCCAACCCTCTCGCTTAATGAATCTTCTTTTGGTTATTTTAGAATTTATATAAATGACTATTTTTTTTCTGAAATTTTAGCAGTTCTATTATTTATAAATATTTTTTTATTTAAAAAACCCAAATTTCAAATTAACATATTAAGGATTTTATTTTTAACTCTAGTTTTTGGTTTATGTAATTTATTTGATGAAAGATCTTTAGGAGCTTCAATAAAAGATCCTGGACTAATCTATTTTATAATTTCATTTGTACTCTTATTTATGTCTACTAGATCAATTAAAAAAGATCAGGCAATAATTAGCTCATCTAATAGATTGAGGTAGTTTAGAGCGATCTCCTAACTCAATTACTTCCATGTTTTCAATTTTATCTTTATTAATTTCGAATCGAATCATAGTTCTTTTTTTATGAAACCCATGTCTTCCAGCGGCACCAGGGTTAATAAATAAAACATTATTGACTTTATCAAATTCAACTTTTAAAATGTGAGAATGTCCACAAATAAAAACTTTAGGATTTTCTTCACTAATTAAAGATTTACTTTTTCTATTGTAATAGGGAGGTTTTCCTGCGATATGAATCATAGAAACCTTTACTTTTTCACATACAAAAGTATTTATCTCTTTAATAGTAGACCTTATAATGTGATCATCAATATTTCCATATACAGCTCTAGTTTTTGTAATTTTTTGTAATTTTTCATAAACTTCTATATTACCTAAGTCTCCAGCGTGCCAAATTTCATCAGCTTTTTTTGCATATTTGATTATACTGTTATCAATAAAGCTATGAGTATCTGACAATAATAGAATTTTTTTCAATTAAATATTTTTTTGACTTTTTTATTAAAGTATATTTGATTTATTAAACAAAAGTAGTATTTCTCTTGCGATATTTATTAGAATTATCTTTTAATGGAGCTAACTATCACGGTTGGCAAATACAACCTAATTCTGTTTCTGTTCAAGAAACAATCGAAAAATGCCTATCTACTATTTTAAATGAAAAAATTAATATTGTAGGGGCAGGTAGAACAGATGCTGGAGTTCATGCCTCTTATTTTTGCGCTCATTTTGATTATGAACATATAATTAAAGACAAATCAAATTTTATTTATAAATCAAACTCTTTTTTGCCTAAAGACATTTCAATTACCAATATTTATAAAGTCATGAATGATTTTCACTCAAGATTTGACGCATTAAGTAGAACTTATCAATACAAAATCAATACATTTAAAAATCCGTTTTTATTTAACAGTTCATATTATTTAAGAAAAGATATTGATTTTTATAAAATGAATTTAGCAGCCTTAAAACTTTATAATTATAAAGATTTCAAGGCTTTTTCAAAATCTAACACAGATGTAAACACTTTTGATTGTAATATTACTGATGCAAAATGGAGTTTTAAAGATAATCATTGGGTTTTTGAAATCTCAGCTAACCGTTTTTTAAGAAATATGGTTAGAGCTATTGTTGGAACTCTTATCGAAATTGGAGAAGGCAAGTATGATATTACACATTTAGATACTGTAATAATGAGTAAAAACAGAAAGGAAGCAGGTTATTCAGTTCCCGCACAAGGCTTATATTTGACTAACATCACTTATCCAAAAAATACATTATTAAATGAGTAAAAACTCAAATCTTCTTGATGTTAAACTTTTTAAAAGGTTATTAGATTATGTTCTAATTTATAGAACAGTATTTATTTTTGTTACAATTTCAGCTATATTAATTTCTGTTTTTTCTACGTTAACACCTTATCTTATCAAGGTAGCTGTTGACGATTACCTGGCACTAGGCAAGTATCAAGATTTTATTTATTTAATAATTTTCATGCTTTTTAATTTATTGCTTACTGTTCTTTTTATGTTTTTGTTTAGTTACTATGCTAATTTACTTGGACAAAAGGTTATTTATGATATTAGAGTACAGTTATTCAAACATATACTGGATTTTAGAATGTCGTATTTTGACAAATCCTCAGTAGGACGCTTAGTTACAAGGGCTGTAAATGATATGGAAACAATTGCAAGTATTTTTAGTCAGGGTCTTTTTATGATAGCTGCTGATTTAATGCAAATGTCTTTAGTAATAATTGTTATGCTTTTCTTAAGTTGGAAATTATCACTTACTATTTTTATTATTCTGCCTTTTATTCTTTTTGCTACAAGAAAGTTTCAAAAGTCAATGAAAATTGCCTTTAATGAAGTTAGATCTGAAGTAGCTAATTTAAATTCTTTTGTTCAAGAGAGAATTACTGGAATGAAAATCGTTCAATTATTCAACAGACAAAAAATTGAATATGATAATTTTGTTCAGATTAATGAAAAACACAAAAAAGCTTGGTTGAAAACAGTTTGGTATAATTCAATTTTTTTCCCAATTGCTGAACTTTCTACATCGATAACTATAGGCTTAATAGTTTGGTTCGGAGGTTTAAATGCTGTTTTAGAAGACTCATCTATTACATTAGGAACTATATTTTTGTTCATCCAATTATCACAAATGCTATTTAGACCATTACGTCAAATTGCTGATAAGTTCAATACTTTACAAATGGGTATGGTTGCTGCAAGTAGAATATTTAAAATTATCGATACAACTAGTAATATTACTGACTTAGGCACTAAAAATAAAGACTTAATTGATGGAAATATAGTTTTTAATAACACAAGTTTCTCTTACATTGATAATGAAAAAGTAATTAAAAATCTTTCTTTCAAAATTAATAATGGTGAAAAAATTGCAATTGTTGGTTCAACTGGATCTGGTAAAACAACAATTGTTAATTTAATTTCTAGATTTTATGATGTTCAGGACGGATCAATATTTATTGGAAGTCATAATATAAAAGATTATAGATTAAAGTCTCTTAGAAGTCGTATTGCCTTGGTATTGCAAGATGTATTTTTATTTGCAGATACGATTCTTAACAATATTACTCTCTGGGATTCTACAATTTCTTTTGAAAGTGTTGTAAGTGCTGCAAAAAAAATTGGAATCCATAATTTTATTATGACTCTTCCAAAAGGTTACAACTATAATGTTAAAGAAAGGGGAGTGATGTTATCTCAGGGACAAAGGCAATTAATTTCTTTTTTAAGAGCTTATATTAAAAATCCATCTATTTTAATATTAGATGAAGCAACTTCAAGTATAGATTCAAATTCTGAAGAATTAATTCAGAATGCTACTGAAAAAATTACTCAAAACAAAACATCAATAATAATTGCTCATAGACTATCTACTATTTTAAATTCCGATAGAATTTTTGTTATGAATCAAGGTTTGTTAGTTGAATCTGGAACCCATAAAGAATTGATATCAAAGAAAAACGGTTATTACAGAGATTTATATGAAATTCAATTTAAAAAAGAAAAAACTACTGAAGTTCAGTTTCAAGATTAGCTTTTAAAATTTTACAGTTTTTAATGTCTGTAAGCTCTCCATTTTTAATTAAAGATAATTTTCCATTTTCTTCTGAAATCACTATTGCTAAAGCATCTGTTTTTTCCGTAATTCCGATTGCTGCTCTATGTCTGAGTCCTAATCTGGAATTAATATTTTGACTTTCAGTAACAGGAAGAATAACCCTTGAGCCTGTTATGTAATTACCCTTAATTATTACAGCACCATCATGCAATGGACTGTTCTTATAGAAAATACTTTCTATTATTGGACTAGAGATTATTGCATTTAATTCGTCTCCGGAAGTTCTTACAAAATCTAAACTGTTATTTCTTTCGATTACAAAAAGAGCTCCTGTTTTATTATTTTTTAAATTTTCACATGCCTTAACGAACTCTTCAGTATCCATAATGGCCTGTTCATTAGAAATTTTAAAGAATAAATTAAATTTTCTTAATATATTTTTATTATTTGTAATGTTTGAGGAACCAAGTAAAAGTAGAAATTTTCTTATCTCTTGCTGAAAAACTACAATAAGTGCAATTACTCCAACACTAATAAAACCTCCTAGAATATTACTTAGAATAGGCATATTAACAAGTTCAGTTAGCCACCAAATAATATAAATTATAACAAATCCTAAAAAAATATTGATGGCCGCAGTTCCTTTGACTAATTTGTAAACATAGTAAAGCATTATTCCAACTAGAATAATGTCTACAAATGGGATAATGTAGTTTTGAGTTATGTTTAATATGTCTTCCAAATTCTTACAAAATTAGTTAAAATTGTTTTAAATGTTTTCTTTTAAAAAATTAAAAAGTTTAATCACTTCTTTTGCTTCTTTAACATCATGAACCCTTAAAATATTAGCTCCATTAATTAATGCTATAGTGTTTAAACTAGTTGTTCCGTTTAAAGCATTGAATGGGTCTGTTTTTAAAATCTTGTAAATCATAGATTTTCTAGAAATACCAACCAATATTGGTTTCTTTAAGACTTTAAAAAGTTTTAGATTATTTAATATTTTAAAATTATGTTCAATAGTTTTACCAAATCCAAAACCAGGGTCTATTATAATATCACTAACTCCTTTTTTTTGTGCAGAATCTATTTTATTAGATAAATCTTTTATTATTTCATGATTAATCTTTTTATAAGTAGGATCATGTTGCATATTAGAAGGAACTCCTTTCATGTGCATCATAATGTATGGTGCTTTATATTTATGAGCTATATGATAAATTTTATTATCTAAATCTCCTCCTGAAATGTCATTTATTATTGAAGCTCCAGCATTAAGTGATTTTTCAGCAATTTCACTTCTAAAAGTGTCTACGGATAAAATTATATTTTTAAATGTTTTAGAAATAAGTTTAATAATTGGAATTACTCTTTCTTCTTCTTCTTTAATATTTATTGTTTTTGCTCCTGGCTTGGAGCTGTATCCACCAATATCAATAATATCTGCACCATTAGATATCATTTTTTCAACTTGCAACAATATTTCTTTTTCGCTTGAGTAAATCCCGCCATCATAAAAAGAATCAGGAGTAACATTTAAAATACCCATAATTTTAGGACAGGATAAGTCTAAAAGATCACCTTTAATATTTAAAACCATGATTTTTAATAACTTTATACAAAAGTAATCTACCTAATTCAATTTTTTCAACGAAATTTATATAAAAAAATAATTGGCAATAAATACTTCAAATCAATACGATCAAATTGTAACAATCTGTAGAGAGCTTTTTAAGAAAAAAATGGCAGATTATGGAAGTGCATGGAGAATATTAAGGTTAACTTCTTTAACTGATCAGATTTTTATTAAAGCTCAACGAATTAGAGGTTTGCAAACTAATAGAGAAAGAAAAGTTGATGAAGGTGAGTTTTCAGAATTTATAGGAATTATTAATTATTCAATAATGTCGTTAATCCAATTTGAAAAAGGAGTTGTAGAATCTCCGGATTTAAGTTTGGAAGAAGCTATTGAACTTTATGATTTTAAATTTTCTGAAACTAAAAGTTTAATGGAAAAAAAGAATCATGATTATGGTGAAGCTTGGAGAGAAATGAGGGTAAGTTCACTGACTGACTTGATAATACAAAAAATATTAAGAATAAAGCAAATTGAAGACAACCAGGGTAAAACTCTTGTAAGTGAAGGAATAGATGCAAATTATCAAGATATGATAAACTACTCTGTATTTGCATTAATTCATTTACAAGACAAATAAATAATTATGTTTTGGTTTTGGAAAAAATTAAGTAACATATTAATTACTCTTTTTGGAGTAGTTACTATAATCTTTTTTTTATTTAATATTTTGCCTGGTGACCCTGCTCAAATGATGCTTGGTCAAAATGAAAACTCTGAACAATTAATTGTTTTGAAAAAAAAATATGGTTTTGATAAGCCGATTTTTACTCAGTATTTATATTATTTGAATGATTTATCATTGATTTCATTTCACTCAAAGGATTTAGAAAATATTTCTTTTTTAAAAAAAGACAAGTACAATTACATAAGTATTTTTGAAAATAAAAACTCCTTCATTGTTTTAAAAACACCATACTTAAGGGATTCTTATCAAAAAAACGGGGTTTCAGTGGTGGATATTATTACAAACACACTTCCAAATACATTTGTTTTAGCCTTTGCTTCAATACTAATAGCAGTATTTTTAGGGTTGTTTCTAGGAATTATTTCAGCATTAAATAAAAATACTTGGATTGATTATTTAATCCAACTACTAAGTACCTTAGGAATGAGTGTGCCTTCTTTTTTTAGTGCAATAATATTTGCTTGGTTATTTGGCTTTGTTTTAAATGAATTCACTGGACTAAACATGACAGGTAGTTTATATGAATTAGATGATTATGGTGAAAAAATGAAATTACAATTAAAAAATCTTATTCTTCCCTCAGTAGTGTTGGGCATTAGACCAATTGCGGTAATTTCTCAAATGATGAGAAATTCATTATTAAAAGTACTTTCTAAAAATTATATTACAACAGCTTATTCAAAGGGATTGTCAAAATTTAATGTTGTTAAAAATCATGCAATTAAAAACTCATTAAATCCTGTCGTTACCGCTTTGTCTGGATGGTTTGCAAGTATGCTTGCTGGATCTGTTTTTGTTGAATATATTTTTGGTTGGAATGGACTGGGAAAAGAAATTGTAGATGCTTTAAATAAATTAGATGTTCCAGTTTTAATTGGATCTGTTCTTACAATTTCTACAATATTCATAATGATCAATATCTTTGTTGATATAATTTACACTTGGCTGGATCCAAGAATAAAAAATAATTTTTAAAAATAAAAAATGAGAAGAAAAATAGTAGCTGGTAATTGGAAAATGAATAATAATTTAAATGAAACAATTAATTTAATTAATGATCTGAAAATAAATTTAGAAAAAAGCAATGTAAGAGTAATGATTGCTCCATCATTTCCTTTTTTAAAAACAGCAGTTGATCATATAGCGGATTACAATATAGAAGTTGTAGCTCAGAACATTAATGAAAACAAATCTGGGGCTTTTACAGGTGAGGTTTCTGTAGACATGTTGAAAAGTGTCGGGGTGAAAACTACTTTAGTTGGACATTCGGAGAGAAGAGCATACAATCATGAAGACGATGCTTTGCTTTATAAAAAAATAAATATGGCCTTACTATGTAATATGGATGTAATTTTTTGTTTTGGCGAAGAGTTGAAAGATAGAAAATCTAATTCCCATTTTGATGTTGTAAAGAGTCAATTAGAAAATACTGTCATGAAATTGGAATCAAATTCATGGAAAAATATTGTTTTGGCTTATGAACCAGTATGGGCAATAGGTACTGGTGAAACAGCATCTGCAGAACAAGCTCAAGAGATTCATGAATTTGTGAGAAATTATATATCTGAAAAGTTTAGTTCTGAAGTCGCTAATAATGTGTCTATTTTATATGGAGGAAGTGTAAAACCTTCAAATGCTGTTGAAATTTTTAATAAGAGAGATGTTGATGGAGGTCTTATTGGAGGTGCTGCATTAAAAGCAAATGATTTTATTGAAATAATTAAAGCGAATAGCTAAGTTTTTAATTTTGTAAATTAGAAAGACTTTGGCAACAAAAGAAAAAATATCTGAACAACAACTGTCTGAGATTGATTTGACAAATCAAAACGAAATCATTCTATATAATGATGATGTGAATACATTTGATCATGTTATTAATACTTTGATAAGCGTATGTGACCACACTATGGAACAAGCTGAGCAATGTTCCTTGATAGTACATTATAAAGGAAAATGTAGTGTGAAAACTGGAGCTTACTCTGATTTAAAGCTTATGTGTTCAAAATTGTTACATGCAGGGCTTTCTGCTGAAATAGAGTAATAGTATTATGGCATGAGTTTTGCACATAAATTAATATGAAAAATTTAATTTTTTTATTTATGGGATTATTTACATTTTCTTGTTCAGCTCAGGAACCATCTTCTAATAATGTTAAAGAAAGTATTCATCAATTTAAGCTTACAGATTTAAACGGAGAAACTTTTAGCATGTCTAGTTTAAAAGGTAAAAAAGTAATGGTAGTTAATACTGCATCTAAATGCGGTTTGACATATCAATATGAAATACTTGAAAAAATGTATAACCAATACAAATCAGATAATTTTGTTATTGTAGGATTTCCTGCTAATAATTTCTTGTGGCAAGAGCCGGGTTCTAGTGAAGAAATCGCTGCATTTTGTAAAAAAAATTATGGAGTTTCTTTTCCTATGATGGAAAAAGTATCCGTTAAAGGCTCTGATATACATCCCTTATACAAGTTTTTAACAAGTAAGAATAAGAACGGTTATAAAGATTCCTCTGTTAAATGGAATTTTCAAAAATATTTAATTAATGAAAATGGTTACCTTGAAAAAATAATTTCTCCAAGGACAAAACCAGATGATCCATCTGTTATTCAGTGGATTAAAACATAGTTAAATGAAAAACAAAAATGGAGTAAGTACCAAATGTGTTCATTCAGGAGATTTAATTGATGACCGCTTTAAAGGTGCAACTTCTCCACTTTTTCCTTCAACCGCTTATGATTTTGTAGATGTCGAAGATGATAAATATCCAAGGTATTTTAATACTCCAAATCAATTAGCTTTATCAAAAAAAATAGCTGATCTTGAAAATTGTGATTCAGCTTTGCTATTTAGCTCTGGAATAGCTGCAATTTATACTTCTTTATTTAGTTTTATAAAATCAGGTGATCATGTCATATTTCAATCTTCAATTTACGGAGGAACATTAAATTTAGTTATAAAAGAATTTAAGAAATTTAACATCGAATATAGTCTTATAGATAGCTTTGTGGTAAGTGATTATGAAAAAAAAATTAAAGACAATACTAAAATAATTTTCGTTGAGTCCCCCAGTAATCCACTTTTGAAAATTATCGATTTACAGGCAATTTCAAATCTTTCAAAAA
>CESJ01140218.1_pt1 | contig 10705 bp, 7 predicted proteins | sample 356311 | NCBI WGS metagenome assembly CESJ01 (sample SAMEA2621487, study PRJEB7988) | marine metagenome | biome: marine biome (ENVO:00000447); feature: surface water layer (ENVO:00002042); material: "saline water (ENVO:00002010), including plankton (ENVO:xxxxxxxx)" | depth 5 m
TGGTAGATGATCTTGCCCATGAATTGCTGTACTCCAGTGACGATGTTATTGCTGTCCGACCAGAGCACCCATTGGCAAATAGAAAAAATTTACAATTACGCGAACTGCAGAATTACACCTGGCTTGTACCCTATTCTCGCACGTCGGATCTAAACACGATTGTTGATACCTTTGTAGCAAATCAATTAGAGCCTCCCCGAAAAATAATAGGCACCGATGCCTACATGATCGGGATGAAAATGATGTTAAATAATGATTATCTAATCATGACACCTCCCGGACTCATTGGCGAAAACGTGGGCCATGACGCTAGTTTGCTAACGATACTCGATATCCGCCTACCTTCGGTTCGACGCCATGCACATCTCATTTACGCATCCGCACGCCCCATGAGTCCCGTTGCGATGATGTTAATGCAACAGATTCGCGATATCTGTCAAGAGCTGAAGTTATAAGCCTGCGTTAAGCTTTACCATCGCCTCCGCATAAGTAAAAAGCGACACAATCGTAGAGCCAAAAAACTCGAGATTCATGTGATCGATAGCGTTTGCCCAATGTCCTAGGGCTAACCTGGATCAGCCGTCGGTGAGTAGCCAGGCAGCTCCGGAAAGAAAACTCACTAGCTTAAATCTATTCGTAAAGTTACTAGAGGGCATCATATGCAAATGTCTGGCTAGACACTTTATTGTTTTCATTATCTAAAGGCTAGGCGCAGTGTTAGATATCTAAATCTCTTGACTCTTATGTTGTTTTTGGAGCGCATATCTGGGCTTGTTCCTACCAGTGAAACGCTGTTAATTGATGAGGCAGAGTGCATGCTACTTGGTTAAGCGGCTTTGCCACGTAATAAGTCGGATCATTGAGTTTATGTGTAACCGCACTCCAGTGCGACAGGCCATTCCGAGGAGGTTACGCAAATATTAACTTAGGCAAGTTCACCAATGTGAACGCTTTGTTTACATCTATTCATATATTTTTGCATCATTGGCAAAGTTCAATCGCTATCTTGCAATGCTACCGAATTTATTTAATCAGCGGAGAAAAGATATGAATATACAGAATTTAGGTTTTGGCCGATCGTTTATTGTTTGGCTTGTGCTGCCAAGTGTTCTATTTGGTGCTGGAAGTGTAGGTTCTCAGGAGAATAGCTTAATGCTGGAAGAGGTCATTGTCACGGCAGAACGTCGTGAAGGCCTATTGCGAGATGTGCCGCTGGCAGTCAGTGCGTTTGACGCGAATGAGATTGAGCGTCGCCAAGCTTTCAACGTCAAGGATGTGGTAAATAATGTTCCTAATCTGCTTGGTTCCAATAACGTTGGGCAAGGTTCCGCAACGACAGTTTTTCTGCGCGGTGTTGGTACAACTGAGTCGATCGTTACTGTTGATACAGCTATGGGCTTCTACCTAGATGATGTCTATATTGCCCGTCAGGGGGTTAATAACTTTAGTCTTTATGATGTTGAGCGTGTTGAGGTCCTACGCGGCCCTCAGGGCACTCTCTATGGGCGTAACACAAATGCTGGCGCTATCAATGTTGTTACCACCAAACCTCAGAATTCTAATCAGGCTTCTGGTGAGTTGAGCTACGGAGAATTCAACCGTAAGAATCTGAAAGGCATGGCGAATATTGTTCTTGTGGAAGATGAGTTGTTCCTTCGATTCAACGCGCTCTCGCAGAAAGGAGACGGTTATGTCAATAACGCGTTGCTTGGCAAAGAAGTCAACGACGTTGACTTCTGGGGCTGGCGAGCAGGTCTTCGTTGGGTGCCTTCTGATGACGTGGAGGTTCTTTTCACCGCGGATGATAGCGAGAGCGACCAAAATGGCGTTTATGCGCTTAATGTCCTAAATGGTATACCTGATGATTTGTTTCAATCTTCCAGTATCACCGATATTTTCAATAAATCTGAAACAAGCGGTACCGCTCTGACCATCAATTGGCAGATTTCTGACACGATGAGTCTGCAGTCCATTACTTCAGCGCGTAATACCTACCAGAAGTGGGACCTGGATTTAAGTGACTCTCCCATCCCTATCTTTAGGCTTTACACGATTAACGATAGTGATCAGTTCAGCCAAGAGATCAAGCTTAGTGGCACTGCAATGAATGACAAATTGCAGTACTCGACGGGTGTATTTTACTTCGATGAAGATAGCTACTCATTTATTGCTGACCGATTCTTTGGGGGAGGCCTATTAGCCCGTGAGTACAACGTAGATGTAGAGAGTATTGCCGTATACTTCGACGGTACCTATGACCTGACTGACAAGATGTCGCTTGTATTCGGCGGCCGTTATACTAAGGATGAAAAGTCGATAGGCATTGAAGCGAGCGTAGGCGTGCCGCCCGGATTTTCGCTCGACGGAGGAACCCCTACTTGGAACTCTGCAACGCTCAGGGGACTCGGAACGCCTACAGAACTGGAGTATAGCGATTTTACGCCGAAGGTCGGACTAAAGTATGAATTCAATGATAATTTAGACGGCTATGCGACCTACACTGAAGGATACCGTGCCGGAGGCTGGGCTGCACGCACCAATGATCCGACGCAGGTGTTACCTTTTGAACCCGAGGTCATCGAATCTTTGGCAGTAGGCCTAAAAGCCTCTTTATGGGACGGTCGAGCACGCCTCAATTCCGAATTCTTCTTCTACGATTATCAGGATCTCTTCAATAGTGCAAGTGACCCAGATACCGGAAATTTCGCAGTGTTCACTAATAATGCTGAGATAAAAGGGTTGGAAGTTGAAGGTACGGTAAGAATTAGTGAAAACCTTGATATTTTTGGCTTTGTTGCATTCTCTGATGGGGAGTACAAAGATGTGAGCCCCTTGGTGGCAGGGGCTTTGGGTGACAAACTCCAGCGACTGCCAGAATCATCTTTTAAGGTAGGCTTCACCAATATTTGGCCTTTAAAAAACGGGTCTCAGATGCGTTTAAATGCGGATTATCAGTACACTGAGAATCACTTTACTGACCCGCAGAACACAGATCTTGGTAAGTCTGGTGATATTAGCTTAGTCTCAGCATCTTTAGGCTGGGAGAGTGTGGATAATCGTTACAGCCTGAGTGTTTCCTGCCGCAACTGTGCGGATGAAGAATACAATACGGCGACACTTGCTTTCGCGCCGTTTGGGTTCGTGACTATTTACCCGGGAGAGCCCCAGACTTGGTTACTTACTTTGAGAGTCAGAACGAACTAATAATTTGGGTTCGGCTGTAATATCTGACCATGTTAGTTTAGCTAAAATTGGAGAATTAGAATGAGACCGTCCCTCGACAAAACCGCCTTAATAGTTATTGATATGCAAAATGGGTTTTGTAGTGAGCAGGGCTCTATTAACGCGATCGGTTTGCCCGCGAGTCGGCTTAGGGCTTCCATAGCTCCTTGTGCTAGGTTGATTAGCTCCGCGCGGCATGCCCAGCTACCAGTTTTTTACACTCGATATATGTTCCGATCAGATTATCTAGACGGTGGGCTGATGGCCCACGAGCTCATGCCTGATCTTAAGAGTGGCAAGACGCTTATATCGGGCACTTGGGATACTGAAGTCATAGATGAGCTGGCGCCTATCGATGGCGACTTCATTATCGACAAGAATCGTCCTAGCTCATTTTTTGGCACGAAGCTCGATGCTAGTTTAAAAAACCTTGGCGTAGAGAATCTTGTTGTGTGTGGTGTCACTACTAATTGCTGCGTGGAAACTACGGTTAGAGATGCAAGTCAGCGTGACTACCGCACTTTTGTTGTAAAAGATGCTGTTGCTGAATATGAAGACGATCGTCACGAAATTGCATTGAAATCAATGGACCTGCTGTTTGCCTATTTGGTAACTACTGCTGATGTTGAAGGCGCCTGGCAATCGCTACCTGGGAGTGTTTCTTAGTTGAAACGCAAGTCTGAAATACCTGGTGAGAAAGCGGATTTTGATGCGTGGTACGGGCTTGCCATCCTCTTTGTTAGTTACACAGTATCTTTTATCGACCGCACAATTCTTTCGTTACTTGTTGAGCCTATAAAAACATCGCTGGATCTTAGTGATACGCAGATAAGTCTCTTGCATGGCCTGGCGTTCGCCATATTCTATACTTTGCTAGGTATACCTATTGCTCGATTAGCAGACCGACACTCTCGCAAATACATAATTTCGGTTGGGATTTTTGTATGGAGCATCATGACAGCTGTCTGTGGACTAGCCGACCGATTCACCACGCTATTTTTAGCGCGAGTTGGCGTTGGAGTCGGCGAGGCAGCTCTGTCCCCGGCTGCATATTCAATGATTGCTGACATGTTTCCCAAAAAACAGCTTGGATTAGCGCTGAGCCTTTATTCGGCTGGCGTTTATGTAGGTGCTGGCCTCGCCTTTATAATTGGCGGCCTCTCGGTCCAGATGGCTCTCGATATGGGGTCTATTAATTTGCCGTTGATTGGCCATATAGAGGGATGGCGCCTGATTTTCTTCATTATCGGTTTACCCGGTGTGCTCGTTGCTTTACTCATGTTGACAGTACGAGAGCCTGTTCGGCGTGAGAGTGGTGCTGCCCCAAAGGATGATGGCTTGTCCGCTGTTTTTCGTTTTATTGGAACAGCGCCCTCAACTTTCCTATTGCACTTCATCGGATACTCACTTTTGGGACTCGTATTTAACGCGATCATTGCTTGGGCACCGACGTATTTCATACGCACATATTCAATGACAGCTGGCGAAATAGGGCCGTTACTAGGTGGGTTGATATTTATTTTTGGCGGTAGCGGCATGATTATAGGTGGTATTTACAGCGATTTTTTGCGGGCCCGCGGAACGATTGCGGCGCCGTTGGTATCGTCGCGACTAGCCGGTATTTGCTTACTGCCGATATGTATCGCTATACCTTTTGCTGGCTCAGTATCGGTGAGTAGTTTCTTATTTGCTGGGTTTTTCTTTTTTTCAGCATTTCCTTTTGGTGCGGCAGCAGTCGCGATTCAATTAGCTACGCCGACCCATTTAAGGGCGCAGATGTCCGCGGTGTATCTGTTCGTACTGAATTTAGCGGGCATTGGGTTTGGGCCAACGATTGTGGCACTTATTACGGATTATGGTTTTCAAGATACGTCTCGTCTGGGCTGGTCCATGGCGATTGTCGGCGCCATTGCCGCTCCACTTGGTGCAGTTGCGCTGCATTATGCAATAAGACCATTTATAGAAACAGTAAAGCTTCGAGAACAGGAAGAGTGGGTATAGTATGAATAATTTAAAAGCAATTGATATTGTTGTCAACGCGTTTACACCAAGAGAAGTGACGAGAGGCCAAACAGGCTTCGACAATGCGTTTATGTCTCAGGTGCGGATGCCAGAGGATATGCGAGAGGGCGTCACTATTGAAGATTACCTCCGTAGAATGGATCATGCTGGCATTGAGCGTAGTCTGCTTATCGCTGTCCGTGCAGGTGATCGCGCTTGGAAGGGGAGCTTTGAGATTCCATACGATCAGATCGCTGAGTACTGCAGCGCGTATCCGGATCGTTTTTCTGGCTTGGCCGGTGTAGATCCGACTAGAGGTATAGAGCAATTAAAGGAGCTCGATTACGCGGTTAAGGATCTTGGTTTTATCGGCGCGCACTTTTACCCGCATTGGTTTCGAACGCCACCTGATGCTGCTGTGTGCTATCCAATTTATGCCCGATGTGTTGAGCTCGATATTCCGATTATGATGCAAGTGGGGCAGAACCTCATCTATCAGAAAGAAGTGCGATTGCCATCTGTAGCGAGACCTATATTACTCGATCAGATTGCTATTGATTTCCCGGATCTAAGACTCATCGGCATTCACATTGGGATGCCATGGACGGACGAGATGATAGCGATGGCTTGGAAACATCAGAACGTCTATATTGGTATAGACGCCTATGCTCCCAAGCATCTTCCCGCGTCACTAAAGCAATATATGAATACCTACGGTAGTCATAAGGTTTTGTTTGGGACCGACTGGCCGGTGATTGATCCGGAGCGAGCGGTGCGTGAGATGCGTGAACATGAGTTCAACGATGAGTCGTTTGTGAGAATCATGCGATCCAATGCATTGGAAATATTTGATTTTGATCGCGGCCCAACTATGAGTTAACTTCATTGCGCACTAAAAACAAATAGAGTATTCCTCTTTGATGATTATTAAACGTTGCAAATGTTTAGCTATATGACATTCTTGGAAGACCTCAAAACGCGGTTAGCCCGATAAAAGCGCCCAATTGTAGCGCTCTCATCGGAAAAAGTATCGGAGCGGCAGATATTCGAATGCTCCTGATGGGTTATGCTGCCGGTTTTAACCGAGGACAGAAAGCATTTTTTGTTGATCAGGAACCGTTAATAAGGCGAGTATTGCACCGAAATATATGCGCATAGGTACCTAAATTGCAGGCAAATCAAAAATCATTTTTATCCGCTTTACCAGCAGATCTAACCATTGATGTAGCTGAGGAAAGCCTCCTTAGCGCTTCTGGTGATGTTTTCTCTCTCGGAACACATTTACCCTTTGCAGTGCTTGTCCCGACAAAAATAGAGCAGGTGCAAAACATTTGGGTTGTAGCTGAGAAGTACCGAATTGCGATAGTGAATCGAGGCGCGGGGCTGTCGTATACCGATGCTGTAGCACCTAGTAGCCCGGGAATGGCCGTTCTTGATCTAAGCAAAATCAACTCCATTGACACACCGGAACAACTAGATCGTTGCATTACTGTTGAAGGTGGTGCAACTTGGAAGTCCCTCGATCATGCACTGGCTGGCACAAAGTTGCGTGTTGCGCTGAATCCCCCTATCTCTGGCGCGGTATCTACTGTTGGTGGTGCACTTGCTCAGGGGCTACCAGTTGGTCTTGAGGCTGTCATTGGTGTGGATGTTGTCACGCCTAACGGCGCGCTGATAAACATTGGTCCAGCGCATTTTGGGGAGGGTCAGTGCGGTAGTCACAGAATGATGGGGGCTGATCTCCTTGGATTATTCATTGGGACTGGCGGTATATTTGGCACCATCGTTCGTGCCCACTTAAGGTTGGAACCGATACCGCAGGCGATCGCGTTTAGATCATATGCTGTCCATGACTTGGGTGCGTCAGCAGAACTGATTACTGACCTGGCATTTTTAGCTGGACGGATTCGCCTTATTGCAATGCCTGTTCGGCGCGAAGCTGATCTCGCTCAGATTCCCATCAGAGAGAAAATTAATGCCGGGCTTAAGAGCCTAAGAGCTAGCGGCGGCATAGGTGACTTCTGTAAGCGCATTGGATCATTGACGCAGTCAGCCTTTGGTCCGCGCCAGATTAGAGATAAGACCGCCTGTGTACACGTTATTATCGAAGCCGGTGGCGCTGACGAAGCAAGTCGAGTGGTATCTCAGGTAGATTCGATTGCTTTGCATCGGTCTGCAGTCCGAGTTTCCGCCGCACTACCGACAATTATGCACTCCCGCCCTTACTCTTTACGCGGAATGTTGGGGCCGGCGGGACAGCGCTGGGTTCCAGTGCATGCTATTGGGGCGTTATCTCAGCTGAATATTTATGCATCGGTTACAGCTAAATTTTTCATAAATAAGCAACGTGAGTTTAAGGCAAATGATATCGAAATGTCTTGGTTAATCATGGCGTGGCCTGGAAAGTGTGCTGTATTAGAACCAATGTTTATGTGGCCTGCTCCGTTACTGCCCGCTCATAAGTATGCCGGTGCTATTTTTGATGAAATCAATACGGATTGGACTAAAGGGTCATTAGCGAGAACTGAATTAGTTGTACGATATCGCGCTGCGCTAGTCTCTGAACTTGACTCGGTGGGTGCTCTGCATGTGCAGCTAGGCCAAAGTTACCCCTACAGAACTCGGTTGACTGAGCCGGTATCAGATTTACTAGGTGCGATCAAAACTCATCTAGACCCCGCTCATTTGGCATCGCCGGGTAACTTAGGTTTTAGGTGATCATGCGACGTGGATTTGTAAATCACCACAACCGTTTTATACACTGGCGTGCAGTGGGAGAAGGACCGGTTGTTGTGTTGCTCCATGAGTCGCCTCGTTCGTCCGCGTCACTGATCCCGCTAATGATCGACCTTAGTCGAGAGCATTGCTGCATAGCAATTGATACACCAGGATATGGTGCAAGCGACCCCTTGACCGATCGATTCTTGCCGATGTCCGATTTTTCTGACACCTTGCTCGAGGCTATTACATCTCTGGGTGTTGATACATTTCATCTTTATGGATCTCATACGGGTGCGGCGCTAGCCATAGAGCTCGCGCTTCTCGCACCAAATCGTGTCATATCAGTGCTTCTGGACGGATTGGCAATTTTTTCAAATGAGGAACAGCAACGTCTGCTGAGTAAATACCTGATACCACAACCCGCGGAGTGGGACGGTAGTCACTTAATGCGGATCTGGAGCCGTATTCGGGATCAGGCATTATTTTTCCCTTTTTACGAGCGCTCATCTACATCACGACTTGTTCCCCCTAACCAGAATCTACAGTTCATGCTTCGAACCTGTCTGGGTTTTTTAGAGGCCGGAGATCATTATCGTGACGGCTATCAGGCAGCTATTGCCTTTGATGCGCGACAAAAGCTTGCAGCGCTATCTATACCGGCTCGTCTACATGTTTTGGAGCATGATCTCCTCACTGGGCATATAGCAAGGGCTGAAGGAGTGAGCTTTGCGTTGGAAATCGAGGCAAGGCCATTACGCCCAGACGCTTGGCTTAAAAAGACCAAGGAATGGTTCGCGCAAAAAAAATCCACATTTAAGGCTTCGTCAAGTCTCCCTCAAGCGGATAATCGGCGTTTCATTGATACGGCCGATGGCCCAGTATATCTAACTGCCGGATCTGGAGAGGGTATGCTAGTGCGTGCCACTTCACCTAGTATTCGACTCGTTGGAATGTATGGTCCGCCATCTGACTCTGATTCGGCAATGTGGTTTGTTGATCGTCCCAAATTTGGAACCAATGCAAATATTGACTTTAATATTGAGCTACTCGGTCAGGTATTATCATGCGATATCAAATACGAGCACCAAGCCGCACCTTCGTTTCAGTGTGGCGAGGTCGGTTTCGATGGTAGTTTCTTGATAAAAAGTTGGTTTGCGGTTCGTGATAGCCTCTTTTTTGAGCCTTGGTATAACTATAAAAATCCTGTATTTTCTGGCGCCAATGATGATATTGATGCACTCTCCGCAGGCCATTTAACGTTACTTCATACGGCTCTCTCACCGCTGTTGCAACAAAAAAACGGTCGTCATAGAAATGTCCCTTGATATGAGACAAAAGTTGCGTGCTAAGCATCTGATTGAAAAATTCAATGGTAGCGATTTCTGTGAAAACCGACAAAAACTAATTTATTTTAGGATATCGTTTACGTATCTAAAAAGCTCTATTTAGATTTTTTTCCCGCCAACGATTTTCATTTCGTAGACGAAGTAATTCAGACGCCACGGCACTTTCACTTCGAGTAATGCGTTGAGTTGGTCCCCCCGCAGCAATTATAAGAGTATGCTCTCTGCCCGGCAAATAGATGGGGCATGCTATCGCACCGGAATCTGGGAGAACTCCTTCATATACTATTGCATAACCGCGCTCTCTAGCCAACCTAACCTCCTTCATTATCCCTTCGAGAGCTATGAGAGAATGGTTTCCGTCGAGCATTAATGCTGCCCGATCGTATAAGTCATGAACGACCTTGTCTTCCTTGGTACTCAGAGCCGCAGTACCTACAGCGGTCCCAAAGAGGGGGAATTGAAATCCCTCTTTCATCTGCAATGCAATCGGGAATGTTCCAACGATAACCCGAATAATATCCATGTGAAAACCGTTCTGCTTTGACAGAGTTACCGTTTCTTGGGTGGAAGCATGTAATGATTCCAACATCATGCTAACTTCTTCAGATCCAAGCAAAACTCCTGGAACCCAGTCGCCAAGATGAGTTACCCGCATAGTTGGAAAATAACGAACGGACTCAATATCCAGCGATAGATAGCCCAATTGCACAAGGCTTTTTAAAAGAGCATTTGCAGATGATTTTGGATAACCAAGGCGATGACAGATTTCAGCGGCCTTTAATGACCGTTTTAACTTGCGGAATAATCGTAGGACCTCCAGCACGCGCGCGCAGGATTTGACTATCTCATCACTCATCGAATTTAGACATAAAAAGAACTCTTTACATATCTGTGAACTTTGAGTTTACATGGCTGTCTCGGAGAGTACACTTTATTCAACTGCATTACTATTAGGTAAATCAATCTATCGAGCTATTAATGCTCATAAGACCTTTTAAAAACGTCTTAAAAACCATGCGAACAAGTATGGATAGATATGAGAAGATTCCTTGATGACTAAACCGAATAGCACTCAATCATATCACCCATTGTCTCTTGCTGACGGCATCCGTTCGTCTATGCAGCGTGATCCCAAAAAAATAGCTTTGTCAGATGAAATATCTACACGTACCTATGCGCAGCTTGTTGAGAGAATGGATATGATTAGCTCAGCTTTAGCTGCAGGGCTAGGGCTTTGTGAGAGTGAGCACATAGCTATCGTGTCCCTCAACTGTATAGAGTATGTTGAATTAGTCGCTGGTGCCTCACAGGTAGGCGTAGCTGTAGCCACAGTTAATCCGCGTTTCACACCAACAGAAATCGAATTTATCTGTAATGATTCTCAAGCTCGTGTTTTGTTTGTGGATGTAGCTAAT
>CESJ01025719.1_pt1 | contig 10697 bp, 10 predicted proteins | sample 356311 | NCBI WGS metagenome assembly CESJ01 (sample SAMEA2621487, study PRJEB7988) | marine metagenome | biome: marine biome (ENVO:00000447); feature: surface water layer (ENVO:00002042); material: "saline water (ENVO:00002010), including plankton (ENVO:xxxxxxxx)" | depth 5 m
AGTATACTGCTCTAGTCTGGTTGGTAGTGTTGGCCAAAATATGACCTGAAAATATAAAAAATCCTGTGCAAATTCTATCAGACAAAACAGCTTGAGACGGGCAGGGCTACTTCCTAGCCTCTCCTGATGACAAAACGCTCTGCATTTTGCTACTTTAAAAACGGCTCGCGGTTACTGCGCCATCCTACATGGATCCATGGGTCATTTTCAAATTGGCCCTGGCGAGTTATATCTTTTTGGCCTTCTGATGTTCTTCATTGATTGACTGTGTGATTCCTGTGGCAACCATCGTACGGGTTGCATGAATATCTGCATATATCCAAAATATTCGCATAGTGCTATCGCTTTCATTGATAAAACGGTGGGGGATATTGGCTGGCAACCACGTGGTGTCTCCAGTTTTGAGATGGTGCCGAACACCGTCTATTTCGGCGATAGCCTCACCTTCAAGGATCATCACGCTTTCCTCGCAATTGTGTAAATGCACTTCAATTTTTGCGCCAGGTTCAAAGGCAGTGATGCCGTTTATCATGCTAGTCGAACCGCATTTTTGTGTTACCAACGGAACTGTACGTGCTCCGTTGCCACGGTCGTTCACAGAAAGTTCGTCGGGTCTCATAATTGCTGCGTCCATGTAGCCTCCTTTGAGCCCAACAGGGCCATTCCAGTTATCATTTTTGATTAATTAGCGAAATCTGTGGGTGGTCTTATAGTGTTGGTTAAAGTCCTACTAGTGCGAATACTTCGTGCCCAAACGTGTCGTAGGCGTCTTCAAGTTGTGGTTTAACTGCTTGTCTAAACGCAGCTTGCTGTCCAGCACTCAGTTGCGTGATTTCACCGCCTTCACCTTCGATTGCCTTGGCTGAGTCCAGCGCTTCTTGTGTTGACAATTTGCGCTGGAATGTGACCGAAGCACTGGTCGCCTCATACATAGCTATGCGCAGATCCTCAGGCCATGCATCAACGCTGTTGCGATGGGCAAAGATAGGGCGAGAAACATAAAAGTGGTTTGAAAGTGTGTGATAGTGATGATGCTTATGAACACCATAGGTAACTGTATTCGCAAAGGGATTTTCTTGCGCGTCTACGCTGCCGTTAACAACTCCTGAAATCGCTTCTGTTAGATCCATTTGCATCGGCACTGCCCCAAGTAACTCGAATGTTCGGGCATGAACGTCGCTTGGAAGCACCCTTATTTTCATGCCTTTTAGGTCACTTGGGACATACACATTACGTAGCCGGTTTGAAATGTGACGGAATCCATTTTCGAAATACCCGAGGATCCGATAGTTCATTTGTTCCTCGATCTTCGCAGTCAGATAGTCCCCCAATGCGCCGTCGATCGCAAAGCGCGCCTGTTCATTCGTGCCAAACAAAAATGGTAGATCAACGAAACCAAGTTCAGGTACGCGGTCGGTCAGGTAGCTGCTAGATTGATACCCAACCGTCAGTATACCGTTTTCTACCAACCACAAAATATCTTTGCCACGATATCCCAGATCCATAATATTCCAAACGTACTTTATCTCCACTCGGCTGTTGAACTGCGCCTCGATGCGGTCACCGATAAACTTCAATGAACGGCTAAAGGCCGTAGTTTCAGGCCCATAACCCCCTAGTCTAATCTGAATTGCTTTATTCAATACATTCTCCTGTTTGGGGACTGTCCCAAATACTGTGAAGCCTGTTTCATGCATCCCGTTATTTTTTGTTTGGGCGGCACGCTGCCACAGAAATCTTCATTTTCAGTTGTATAATTAATTCATCTTGCACGAATCGAGTCAATGTATACTGTGTATCGTATTATTGTATACAATTTTTAACATAGCTAACTGGGAGGAAGAAATGCTTTACAAAAACACCTATTTTCACTTTGAACTTTCTAGACTGAAATTGGCAAAAAAATATATTACAATGCTGACGGCTGCTGCAGCTTTGGTAACTGCCTCAGGATTTTCAAGCCCTGTTATGGCTCAAGATATCGACAAAGTTACCGTCTGGTTCGCGCGGGAATATACGGTTCCGTCACGCGAAAAGCGTAATGCTTTTACAAAGGCGACAGGCATCGAATTATCCGTTGATGTTCAGCCTGATGACAATCTGTTTCAGCAGCTGATCCGAATGAGTGATGCTGGACTTCAACTGCCTGATATTGTTCACCTTGATGGTTTTTTGCGACCTGTTGTGGCTGAAGCTGGGATTGTTGCGCCAATTCAGGATGTAATTAACCAATGGGCAGCGACTGATCCGGAGGGCTTTGCGCAGATTTACCCTGCCACATGGGACGACGCCATGTGGAATGGAGAGCTGTTCGGTATGGCTAATACTGGTTCAATGGAAGAAGTTTACTTTCGTAGTGACTGGCTTGCTGCAGCTGGTGTGACTGGCGCGCCTGGTAGCTGGGATGAAGTGCTCGATTTTGCGCGTGCGATCAAGGGTGCTAAGCCTAATGTAGTCCCTTTTGGCTGGTGGGCGCAGCGTGGTAATGGCGCCAATCTGTTCTACTCGACGATGAGCGCCATGGGTGTGACTTTTGACGGTTCGGTTCCTAATTTGAAAGGTGAAGGTGGTCAGTATTGGATCAGTTTTGTGCAAACACTTGCACGCGAAGGACTGATGAGCCCATACGCCGTAGCATGGAATGAAGATGATATGCGTGGAGGCTATGTCGCGTCGAACATCGGCATGATGTTAGATTCCGCGCCAACTTCAGTGGACGCGCAGGGTGCTGGGCTTAAGCCGGGCTTGAACTTCAACATAGTTCCTATGCCGACCAGTCGGCATGGCGGTAGCGTTGATGGCGTTTTAGTTGCTCCGGCCCGGACTTTTTTCATTACAAACGACGCAGTCAAGCGTGGTGCCAAGGATGAAGCCGGCCTCGTCTTTCGCTTGCTGATGCAGCCTGATGTAGCGCTGGAACTGATGCTGGCAGGGTCCGACCCGCACCGCACCGACGAAGTTCTGACGGATTCAGGCGCATTGCAGCAGTGGTTGCCGATATGGGATGCGGACAACGTTGCAGCATTCAAGGGCATGGGCAGCTTCCCAGTCGACCTTGATTTCCCTGCAGCTGAGGACGTGATGGAGCGTTTAAATGAATTCGTGGTCTCAAACCCCGAAATGGACCCTATGGCTGTAGCGGACGAATGGCAGGCTAAGTTTGACGCCATTCGAGGCTGAACCCAACACTATCAACAGATCGCCCCGTTGCTTGGGGCGATCATACCACTTTGGCACGAACTACCGTCATCACTCCGACTTTATGAGTATCGTAGAAACAGCAGAGTGTCCGTTTTCGTAATTGAATATTAATCTAAAAGGATCAGGTTATGGCAGGAGAACTGAGCACTGACGCAGCAACAGCGACTCGAATTGTGGGCTGGCAGCATGCGGGCATTGCCTATCTCAGCTCTGCACCAGCGATGATTATTGTTGCTGTGTTTCTGGCCTTTCCGATGCTGTTTGCCGCGTGGCAGAGCTTATATGATGTAAGCCCGCTTAACCGGGGTGAACAACCCTTTGTTGGCGTTGCAAACTATATCCATATTTTTGGTACGGAGCAGTTCTGGTCGGCCCTTGGCCGTACTGGTATATTCGTTTTTGGGGTCATCGCTCTTGGTCTGACACTCAGCATCATATTCGGCTTTGCTCTGAATAGCGTTGTCTCTGGCTTGCGGTTCATAAGAGGGCTGGCAATCCTTCCCTATATTGTTTCCAGCGTTGCGGCAGCGCTGATTTTCCGCACCATGTTCAACGCAGACTTTGGCTTCCCCAACCAGGTTTTAGAGTTTATGGGCTTTGCGGGCATCCCTTGGCTGGCCAGTAGTTTTTGGGCAATGATTGTGGTGATTGTTGCCCAAGTGTGGACTGATCTGCCGCTTGCCTTGCTCTTCATTCTTGGTGGGTTGCAAACCATCGACAAGCAACTGAACGAGGCTGCATTGGTTGATGGAGCCACAGGTTGGCGGAGCGCACTCTATATTTCACTGCCGTTGATAGCACCTCAAATTACCCTTGCAACGGTCTGGCTGAGCTTCAAGGCGGTCACGTCGCTGGGGACTGTACTGGCGTTGACCGGCGGTGGACCAAGGGATGCGACCCAGCTGCTGACACTGGAAATGGTGCGGTTGGGTTTTGATGAATACGATACTGGAACCGCAATGGCAATGGTGATGATCATCTTTGTTCTGAATGCGGGCCTAACTCTGCTTTACCTCGGCCTACAGCGCAAATTTGGGATGAAATAGATGGTGTCAGACATCCAAAATAGCCAAGAAAAACTTGCCCGCTTTCGCCGTTGGTCTTGGTTTGCAGGCCCCCTCCGTAAAATAATTATTTGGTTGCCGCTAACAATGCTGGTGTTGTGGACGCTGGGGCCGTTCTTGATATCAGCGTCTGTGTCGTTCAAAGAACCTGCGCATGTGTTTTCAGATGCAAGCCTGATCCCTGATGACCCGACGCTTAATGCCTATGTCCGAACAATTGATCGGCCTGGGTTTCAGCGCGCGCTCTGGAACAGTGTTGTAATTGCGTTTGGCAGCCTAATTCTGACCTTAGTGGTCGGAGTTCCGGCGGCCTATGCATTTGCCCGATATCGATTTCGCGGGCGTCACCTTCTACTAATGTTCTCACTTTTGCCGATGTTGGTGCCCAAGGTGGGGCTGATGTTCCCATTGTTCTTGCTGGCAGTCAAAGTTGGTGGTTTTGATTCCCGCATTTTCATGATTCTAGTGTTCACTGGTATGTTATTACCGCTCGCGGTCTGGCTGTTGGTTGGGTTTTTCCAAGCCATCCCAAGAGAATTAGAAGAGGCTGCTGCTGTCGATGGCGCGACCCAGTTTGCCGCAATTCGCACCATAATTCTGCCGCTGTCTATCCCGGCTCTTCTTACGGTTGCGGTGCTGGCTTTCCGTGAAGCTTGGAACGAATTTGAATTAGTCCTAGCACTGACCCAGACGGCAAATTCGCGTACCTTGCCGTATGAGCTCTATCTGATGCAGGACGCTACAGGCCTTGCGGATTATCCAATCCAGAATGCGTTTGCTCTGCTTACTATCGTACCACTGATATTGGTCTACCTCAGAATTGAACGTTACGTGGCGGAGGGTTTGCTGAGCGGTGCGGTGAAATGACGATGCGACGCAGCTATCCAAAGAAAGGAAGAAACTTGCAACCTAATATGAACAAGATGCCAATTGCGCTGTCAGGAGCCTTACATGGGTGAAGTGTCATTTAAGAATGTTGTTAAACGATTTCCAGACGGCACCACCGCCGTGAACAAGCTAAATTTTGATGTGGCTGAAGGCGAATTTCTCGTATTGGTTGGTCCGTCGGGGTGTGGTAAATCAACCTCCCTTCGGATGGTCGCTGGCCTGGAAGAAATCACTCGTGGAGAAATTACTATTGATGGGGAAATAGTCAATAACTTGACCCCGCGAGAACGCGATATTGCAATGGTTTTTCAGACCTATGCACTTTATCCACATATGAATGTAGAACAGAATATTGGCTTTCCATTGCGCATGGCTAAGATCAGTGGTGACCAAAAGAAAAGACGTGTTGCTGAGGCTGCGGATATTCTGGATATCGCTGATCTTTTAGGCCGCTTTCCGCGTGAATTATCCGGTGGTCAGCGTCAACGCGTCGCTATGGGCCGCGCTATCGTTCGAGAACCGCGCGTGTTCTTGATGGACGAACCCCTGTCAAACCTTGATGCCAAGTTGCGGGTGCAAATGCGCGGTGAAATCTCGCATCTTCAGCGCGCGCTTAAGACAACGACGATATATGTAACACATGATCAGGTCGAGGCGATGACGCTAGGGGATCGCGTAGCCGTGATGCACGAAGGCGTGTTACAGCAACTAGCATCACCTGCCATGCTCTATGCTGAACCTGAAACAATTTTCGTTGCAAGCTTCATAGGATCCCCACCCATGAATCTATGCAATGCGATGGTCGAGGATGGCGCAGACGGGCTTCAGGTGAGGTTTGGAAAGATGACCTTGGGTATTGACCAAACTTGTTTGTCTAAGTTCCCGAAAGTAGCAAAAATGGCTGGACAGCAAATCGTTCTGGGCACCCGCCCAGAAAGCTTCTTCATGGCTGACGGTTCGGCTGGTGAGGCCTCACGCATCCGCACGAAGGTTGATCTGGTTGAAATGCTGGGTGCTGAGGCATTGGTTTATCTGCAGTCTGATGCTCAGCCCATTAGTAGCGCAAGCATTCCAGACCGACCCGTTGCCGAAGGCGTTTTTAAACGGTCGCAAAAATACACCATCGTTGCGCGTTTGGCACCGCAAGTTTTGCCACGCGTAGGTGAGTTGGTGGACTTGCATTATGAACTCGGCGCATTGCACTTTTTCGATCCAAAATCTGGCAAGGCGCTAAGATGAGCCTTGCCACCCAAACCGACCTATTGTGCAGCTTGGGTCTGCACTAATCACTCATTGGAGGGCGAACCATTGTCACAACGCGAAGAAATTTTAGATATGGCGATCCATGCGCTAGCGCCGCTGATGAGCGCCCAGCAACATGCATCAGCCTATGACCTGTTCGATGATGCAGTGGACATTGCCTATAGGCTGGTCTCATGCGTCGATTACACGGCTGCCAAGACAAAAGGTGTAGAACGTGACGAATTGCTGGACATGTCGGTCCATGCGCTTTCTGCCCTGTTAAAGGGTCGCCCAGATATGAGTGTTGGTGATCTACTTGGCGAATGTATGGTGGTCGCCCAATCCCTAATCGAAAAAGTGGATGCGGTAATTTGCAATGGTAATGAGGATTTACGCGAAGAACTGCTAGACCTTGCTGTACACGCTCAGACCGCATTTTTGGTGGGGCGGGAACAAATTGATGCCCATGTGCTTGCTGGCGAATGCGTGGCAGTAGCGCAGGCTCTTATCGAAAAAGTTGATGGCACCGTTGTTTAGCAGTTTTTGGTTTGGTTGAACGACAAAGGAGTTGCTGATGAAAGTCATAGCGATTGAAGAGCATTTCTGGAGCAAGGAATTTGCTGATCATTTTTCAGGTCCGCGTGGGGAGCGTTCACCCGATCTGATGCAAAAGCTTGAAAATTATACTGACATACGTCTGGCTGACATGGATGCGGCTGGGATTGACGTTCAGGTCATTTCCCATGCGCCGCCGGGCGGGCAGAGGTTGCGTCAAAAAACGGGTATTGTAGCTTGTCGGGACGTAAATAATCTGTTGGCCAACATTATTTCAAAAGCTCCAGATCGCTTTGCAGGCTTTGCCACGTTACCGCAATTCGACCCCGCAGCGGCGGCGGATGAACTACAGCGTTCTGTCGAAGACCTTGGTTTAAAGGGGGCCATGATGTTCGGGCTGACTAATGGCCAATTCCTTGATGAAAAGGTATTTTGGCCAATTTTTAGGCGTGCTGCACAGTTGAACGTTCCAGTTTATTTGCACCCCTCGATGCCAAATCCGACAGTCCGCAATATCTATTATGGAACTTACGAAAAATCCCATCCTGCAATTCTGGGTGCGGCTTGGGGCTTTGGGGTGGAGACGGGAACGCTAGGCATCCGCATGGTTCTCAGCGGTGTGTTTCAGGAATACCCAGCTTTACAAATTATCCTTGGCCATCTGGGTGAGGGGATCACGTTTCAGCTGACCCGGATTGACGAGGCATTTTCCCGCCCCGGTAATGAACCTTCAGATTTCGCCAATATCTTTCGCAAGCACGTTCACCTGACGACAAGTGGGTTCTTTTCAGACAGTGCACTTCGCTTCTGTCTCGATGAGATGGGCAAAGACCGTATTATGTTCGCCGTGGATTGGCCGTTTGTGGCTAATGTCGATGGGGTCAACTGGTTAAAAGCCAATCCCGCCGATGATGCGACCAAGCAGAAAATTTTTGCGACCAATGCTGAGCGCCTGCTGTCACTTTGAGCATGATGAAAACCTAAAATAGATAAACCTAACAAACTGGGAAAGGACTAAAGACATGACTAAAAAATTTGGGCGCCTAGCTCTGCATACTTGGACAATAGATACGACACCACTCGGCCCAGCACTTGAGGCAATTCGCCTCGCAGGATATGATGCTGCTGAGCTACGGCGCATCGATTTTAAGCGGTGTTATGAAGTTGGCATGACCAACAGCCAGGTACTCCAAATGATCAAAAGCAGTGGCGTAACTGTCAGCGTACTCGGCGTTGAATACGGCTGGCTGTTCGCCACGGGCGCTGAAAGTAAACGGATATTTAAGGATTTCCACATCTCATGCCAGAATGCTGTTGCGTTAAGTTGTCCGCAGTTGATGTCTGCACCAGGACCAATTGAAGGATCGTTGAAGGATGCCGTTGGCCACCTTCGAACTGCCGCCGATATTGCAGGTGAATATGGGCTAAAGCTTTCAATAGAGTTCAACTCCCAACATGCCAATTTAAATTCAGTTGAAACGCAGCGAGATCTTGTTACCGCGGCAGGCAAGAAGAACGTCGGGCTCCTCCTCGATGCATATCATCTCGCGCGTAGTGGCCGTCCCGGCCGCGCGTTCGAAGATGTGCCTGGCGAGGATATCATGCATTTCCAATATTCAGACTTGCCTGAAAAACCTGTCACTGGTGTAAAACGCCCAACTGACCGGTTGATGCCGGGCAAAGGTGCCATACTGTGGTCGGAGATATTCCAGCTACTCAACGAAAAGGGCTATACTGGCCTGATGAGTTTTGAGGCTCCAAATCCCGAGCAATGGAACCGGTCACCTATCGATGTCTGTAAGGAAGGCGTCGACCTCACCAACCAACTTATCTGCAACTCGCTGCAAGGAAACCTATCCTAACTGTCAGCGCCCCTAACCCTAGTGAAGGTACAAAGATTATGAGTGATCCCCTTTTTATTGGACTTTTTGACAAAACTATCACGGATGTTCCTACCACCGTGGAAAAGCAGCGCTATCTGACCAGCGTTGCTCCGCAAGCGGCAAATCAAGGCCGTTGGGTAAAGCAGCCGCGCCTACCACACCCGGTGGGTGAAATGGGGGTGGTAGAATGTGGTGGCATGGTTCACATCCTTGCCGGCTATTCTAACCACCGGGTCGATGGCAACTATCATCAAGTGTTCGATCCGGTGATGGGTCAGTGGACACTTAAATCGTCTTTCCCGCATCGCTGTAACCACGTCTCTGCAGCATCCGTGGATGATAAAATTTATACCTTTGGCGGCTTTGTCGAACAAAATCGTTGCCCGTTCTCGAACTGTTTTGTTTACGATACAAAAAGTGACAAATGGTCCTCAATTTCCCCTATTTCGCGCCCTCGTGGTGCTATTTCAGCTCAAACGCTGAATGGCAAAATTCACCTGCTTGGTGGGCGTGACGTGCGCTCGGTTGAATGGCATGAGGTCTACGATCCGGTTAGTGATAGCTACGAAGAACTTGGCTCAATGATGGGGTCAACCAAAACTCAGCCCTTTGCTGGGCAGCGGGATCATATGGGTGTAGTTGTTGTGGATGGCAAAATTCACGCCATTGGTGGGCGGATGGATTCGTATGATTTCAACACCGGACTGCACGGTGTTTATGATCCTCAGACTGACGGTTGGAGCTTTCGTGCTCCGCTTCCAGTGCCACGTAGTGGGCCCTCGGCAGCTTTCACTGGTGGGCGCATTGTGGTGTTCGGAGGGGAAGCGACAGGTAAGGTTTTTGGCACCAACGAGGCCTACGACCCGAAAACCGATAGTTGGGAAGCACTGGCTCCCATGGTGCTACCGCGCCACGGATTGCACGGCTCAACCGTCGCAGTAATTGGCGATATGGTCCACGTTCCTGGCGGAGGGCCACTGCCGGGCGGCAGTGTCCAGGGCGCTTATCATGATGCGTTCACCTTAATCTAATGCGACTGAAAGAAATGACTGGACCTAGTCTTCAATACTAAAACTAAAATATTTAGGAGCTTCCAATGGCACGTGTAACTCTGTCAAATAATATTACACTAAATTGCAAAGTAGATGGGCCAGAGGGTTCTCCTTGGCTAGTAATGTCTAACTCTCTTGGTGCAGATCTTAGTATGTGGGATAACCAAATCTCAATGCTAACTGCTAAGTATCGTGTGCTTCGCTATGATGCTCGGGGCCATGGTGAAAGCGATGCCCCTACGGGCCCGTATTCTTTTGATGACCTACTCGAGGATGTAATTGTACTGCTGGATCATCACAAAATCAAAACGGCTGATTGGATTGGCATCTCTAAGGGCGCTATGACTGGCATGGGGCTTGCTATAAAACACCCTGAACGCTTTGGTTGCATGGTTCTGGCAAACGCCCGCGCCGTTGCAACCGATGAGTATAAGGCGATGTGGGATCAGCGCATCGAAGCGGTCACCTCTGGCGGAATGGAGGCGATTGCGGACGGATCCCTTGGTCTGTGGTTCACCGAGGGCTGGCGTGCCGCCAACCCCAAAGCTACTGCGGTGGCCCGCATGATGATCCTTGGCACTGATCCTCAAGGCTATATAGCAAGTTGTCAGGCATTGCGGGATCTCGACTATCTAAAAGATCTTGGGTCAGTCTCGCTACCTGTGCTTTACGTATGCGGCAGTGAAGATAAAGGCGCACCGCCGGAAGATATGCAGGTGGTTGCGAAGGTGACACCTGGCTCGACCTATGTTGAGATTGAAGGGGCCGCACATATTGCAAACATCAATCAAGCGGATGCCTTCAATATGACG
>CESJ01055956.1_pt1 | contig 10679 bp, 7 predicted proteins | sample 356311 | NCBI WGS metagenome assembly CESJ01 (sample SAMEA2621487, study PRJEB7988) | marine metagenome | biome: marine biome (ENVO:00000447); feature: surface water layer (ENVO:00002042); material: "saline water (ENVO:00002010), including plankton (ENVO:xxxxxxxx)" | depth 5 m
AACAGCTATAGCTGCGGCAGCATTGAGGACATTATGTCGGCCAGGGATATTGAGTATGATTTGAAGAGGCGATAAATTATCGGGGCGATTAATGACAAATGTCGTTTGTAGTCGATCACTTTTTACCTGGCTAACCTGATAGGCGGCGTCCGCACTAAAACCATACGTAAGAGTGGGACGAGCCACCGCCACTAACAAACTACGAATTACCGGATCATCTATACATAGGACTGCCAGACCATAAAAAGGAAGATTATGTAAAAACTTAATATAGGTATTTTTGAGGACATCAAAATCGAAGTTATATGTCTCCATATGGTCGGCTTCAATATTAGTAACCACTGACACCATAGGTTGCAGATGTAAAAAAGAGGCATCACTCTCGTCAGCCTCAGCAATCAGATAACGACTAGCTCCAAGCTGTGCATTGGTGCCCACACTATTTACTCGACCACCCACGATAAAGGTAGGATCCCTGCCATCAGATGCAAAAATAGCGGTCAATAAACTTGTCGTGGTAGTTTTACCATGAGTTCCTGCGACCGCAATACCATGGCGATAACGCATTAGCTCAGCAAGCATTTCGGCACGCCTAACGACCGGAATCGCGCCGGCAATAGCCGCCGCAATCTCTATATTTTCCATAGTCACTGCAGATGATTTTACGACAACATTAGCACCTTCAATATTTGCTTCACTATGCCCTATGAAGATATCCACGCCGGCTGACTGCAAGCGTCTAGCACTGGCATTTAAAGTGAGGTCAGAACCGGATATTTCGTACCCTTGGTTATGCAGTACTTCAGCAATACCGCACATACCACTGCCGCCTATACCAACAAAGTGTATACGGCGAATTCTGCGCATTTCGGGAACCTGGAAATCAGCTCTATTGACCACTAGCCAGCTCCTTACATACTAGTGCAACTTCTTCAGCTGCATTATTTTTAGCCAAGGCTCTGGCACTCATTGCCATGGCCAGTCGTCTCTCAGGATTTGCTGCTATGTCAACAATCGTTGCTGCTAATGCAACGGCGGTTAGCGCTGATTGCTGAATCATCTCTGCTGCTCCATGATCAACTAACATTTGTCCGTTGGCTGTTTGATGATCATCTATAGCAAACGGAAATGGGATCAGAAGAGCACCTAAACCAACGCAGGTTAACTCAGCAACGGTCAGCGCTCCTGCGCGGCAAATCACAAAATCTGCCCACTCATAGGCTTTTCCCATGTCATCAATAAACGGCACTACCGACAATTCGCTATCACCAAGGCCCAAATCTTCATTGGCATAGAGCTCGACTGTTTTCTGCCAGTGCGCATTACCGGTTTGATGAAATATTTCAGGCCTAAGAGCAGGATCGATGTGAGCTAGCGCCGCAGGTAAAAGGGTATTTATGGCTAGAGCACCCCGACTTCCGCCTATAATGAGTAATCTAAGCCTTCCTGCGCGTGCTGCAAACCTTTGATCTGGCGAAGCCAGCTTACTGATCTCGGTGCGTACCGGATTTCCGCACCACTCTCCTCTCGGAAGCGTATTTGGAAACCCTTGTAAAACTCGCTTAGCCAAAATCGCGCTCAATCTATTGGTGGTTCCGGCGACTGAATTCTGCTCATGAATAACCAATGGAATTCGTTTTAGCCAGGCTGCCACGGCCCCAGGACCAGATGCAAAACCACCCATACCAAGTACTACTTGAGGTTTGAAGTCAGATAAGACAGCTAGGGCTTGAGCAATCGACTGCCACAAGAGTAAAGGCGCCTTTAGTAAGGCCATTATTCCACGACCCCGAATACCTTCTATATTGAGAAAATTTAGAGTTATGTCTTGCTTTGGGACCAATTCAGCTTCGATACCTGCGCGAGTACCAAGCCAAGAAACTTCAACACTTTCACTCCGTAACTGTTCGACCACTGCCAATGCAGGGAACACATGACCGCCAGTTCCACCAGCCATAATCATCACTCGAAGCTGCTTATCGGCGGACATAGGCAGTCCTCCGACTCTTTACTTCAGGTCTACTTAAATCATGGCCAATTCGTAGCATCATGCCAACCATGGCAGAACACACAATCAAGCTGCTTCCACCATAACTTACAAAGGGCAAAGTAAGCCCTTTAGTAGGCAACAGCCCAGCATTAACCCCAAGATTGACAAACGTTTGGGCGCTAATCAACAGTCCGAACCCAATCAACACGAAAGCTGCATACCAGCTCTGTTGATCGATGGCCTTTTTACTAAAGCTAAATATTCTCATCACCAGTATGCAATAAAGGCCGATTAAACAAATCACCCCCATAAATCCGAACTCTTCGGCGAAGATAGCGAATACAAAATCCGTATGCGCTTCTGGGAGATAGAGCATTTTTTGCACCGACTGGCCCAAACCAACGCCAAACCATTCCCCACGACCGAACGCAATCAACGACTGAGTTAATTGATAGCCGCTATTGAACTGATCGGACCAAGGATCAAGATATGCCGTTATGCGCGCTACACGGTAAGGTGAGGAGTCCTTTAGCCACCAAAGTACCGCGGCAGCTATGCCAATAATAATTAAATACTGACGCAATCTGGCTCCACCAAGAAATAGCATCGCCATGAAGGTACCGCCAAGAACAACCACAGACCCAAAGTCAGGCTCTCGGATCAGTAATACGGTCAATGCCACTAATAACAGCATTAGTCTACCGAAGTGTCTCCAGTCATCGCCCAATGTCTCTCGATATTGCTCTAGATAAGTAGCGAGAAAAACAACGGTAGCCACTTTGACTAACTCCGAGACCTGCAGAGTGAATCCTCCAAAGGCCAGCCATCTGCGACTTCCATTTAACTCGCGACCAATTCCTGGAATAAGGACGAGCACCAATAGAACAAATGAAAGCAGCATCCATAATCGAGAATAGCGAGACCAAAATCCAGGCGGAATCAGGAAGGTCACTGCCATGGCAATAATCGCCAGAGCTAAATAGACGCTATGCCGCTTAAAGAAGAATAATTCATCGCCTAATCGATGATCACCAAAGCTAAAAGAGGCCGAACTAATCATTACAAATCCGATCGACATCAGTGCTAAGACAGGTAATAAAAGCGGCATATCAAGATGCCATTGTCTGTTGCTTTGTTTGGGAAAGTGTAGATATGAGGGCATAGTGACTAGCATAAAGCCCCCTGATCACTGCGATCCAGAGTTGTGCACTTAGACGACAGCACTGCGCGCTGAAAGTGACGGCCTCGCTCTTCAAAACCAGCAAACAAATCAAAGCTTGCGCATGCCGGAGAAAATAACACAATGTCGCCGGCCACCGCAGACTGTTTAGCGTGGTTAACGGCCGATTCAACCGTCTCAACTCGACGGACATTAATGGTCGACTGCAACGCATCTTCTATTTTCTGAGCATCTTCGCCATAGAAAATTCCACACTTTACAAATCGACTCGCTGCAGAGCGCAAGTCATTAAAGTCCTGCCCCTTGCCTTGGCCGCCGGCAATAAGTAGTAAATTGGGGGCCGATTCTGAGCCAAAACCTTCTATCGCAGCCACCGTCGCACCTACATTGGTACCTTTGGAATCATCGATAAATAAGACTTCATCGATCGTAGTAACAACCTCGCAGCGATGAGGTAAACCCTTAAAATTCTGTAAGGTATCCAAAACAGCACTCAACTTAAGTCCAGCGGCTGATCCAAGCGCCAGTGCGGCTAGGGCATTCGCTAAATTATGACGACCCTTCATGGTGATACTGTCAACGAGGATTAAACGTTCATCTCCACAGCATAGGTAATCCCTATCTTGATGGTTGGTAACTCCATACTGTCCTTCAAGAGGGGCATCTAGGCCAAAGGTTGTAACATCACTCTGCTCAGCGCTAGGCAGATTAATCAAGTTGTCGTCGCGATTGGATACTATGCTTACAGCACCCTGAAAAATGCGCTGTTTAGCAGTAACGTAATCATCTAGAGTCTTGTATCGATCCATGTGATCTGGGCTAATATTTAGTAAACAGGCAACAGCACCTTTAAGATCATTAATTAACTCAAGTTGGAAACTGGATAATTCCACCACATATAACTGTCTACCGACCGCTAACAGGTCAAGCATCGGCACACCGAGATTACCGCCTACTCCCGCATCAATTCCACTGGCCTTAGCCATTTCTCCCAGTAACGTCGTTACGGTGCTCTTGCCGTTGGAACCTGAAATGGCAACAACCGGTGCCTCCGCTGCAGCAAGAAACAGTGCAAGGTCACCGATAATTTCAAGACCATTTTTACGAGCATTCACGATTGCTGGCTCACTCAAAGAAATGCCTGGACTGACCACAGCAAGATCAATCCCGACCCACATTTCATTATGAAAGGGTCCAGTAACAATTTTTGTATTGGGATAGCTAGCGGTTACTTCCGCAAGAGCTGCTGGTTCTGTTCGGCTATCAAACCAACTAAATGGCACGCCCTTTAGTGACAGATAGCGCGCCACAGAACGTCCCGTGGCACCCATGCCAAGGATCGCTATACTGCGGTTCACTAGATTACTCTCTGTCATTAAATCTGCCATTTTTATCTAATTTTTAAAGTTGCTAAACCAATCAACACCAGTACGACGGTGATGATCCAGAAGCGAACGATTACACGAGGTTCAGGCCAGCCCTTTAATTCATAATGATGGTGTAGAGGCGCCATCCTAAAGATACGCTTGCCTGTTAATTTGAATGAAGCTACCTGTAAGATCACTGAGAGAGTCTCTATTACGAAGACACCTCCCATAATCGCTAAAACAAATTCTTGACGCACAATAACCGCCATCACGCCAAGGGCAGCACCAAGGGCTAATGCCCCAATATCGCCCATAAATACCATGGCGGGATAAGTGTTAAACCACAAGAAGCCCAAACCGGCACCACACAGCGCCGCACTAATAATCAGTAACTCACCAGCACCCGTTATGTAAGGTATGTGGAGATAATCAGCGAACTGATAATTACCAGTAAGGTAGGCAATAATACCCAGCGCACCACTCACCATGACAGTGGGCAGAATGGCTAGGCCATCAAGTCCGTCAGTAAGATTGACGGCATTACTAGTACCGACAATAACCAGATAAGTAAATAGTATGTAAAAAGGCCCCATCGACAGTGCTACATTTTTAAAGAACGGCACAATCAGTTCAGTTTCTGCGGGTGTCTGCGCCGTATAGTAAAGAATGATTGCAGCCGTCAAACCAAAGATCGACTGCCATAGATACTTCCAGCGAGCGGGTAATCCGCGCGGATTTTTTTCTACCACCTTACGATAATCATCGACCCAACCAACCAGCCCAAAAGCTAGGGTTGTTCCTAACACTATCCAGACATAGCGATTTCCTAGGTCAGCCCAGAGTAAGGTGCTAATAAATATCGCCAATAAAATTAAGGCACCGCCCATAGTGGGCGTACCAGCCTTACTTAAATGCGTTTTAGGTCCATCACTACGAATTGCCTGACCCATTTGCAAGTCATTTAGCTTACGGATGACCATTGGCCCAAATACCCAACTAATAGTCAAAGCAGTTATAACAGCAAAAATGCCTCGCAGTGTTAAGTACTGGAAGATCGAGAAAGGGCTATAAAACTGACTGAGATAATCGGCAAGCCACACTAACATGAGCTTTTTTCTCCACTAAATAAGGCTTGAACAACATTTTCCATCGCTGAGCTACGCGACCCTTTTACTAAAATTATTACCGATTCGTGCGACGCCTCTAACTCAACAATCTGTGCCTTAAGCGAATCTATCAATGCAGCCTGATCTGGGAAGTGCTGCCCCATAAATTCTTGACTGGCTATTTCGCTGTTAGCGCCTACCGCGTACAAAGAATCAATTTTCACGTTTTTGGCATATAAACCGACTTCTCGATGTAACTCTTTAGCATGATCACCTAACTCACCCATATCACCCATAACCAGAATGCGATGGCTATTGGCTTTCGATAAAACATCAATAGCTGTCTTAAAAGAATCAGGATTAGCGTTGTAGCTATCATCAATGACCACACAGTTATCGGATAACACTTTGTGCTGCAACCGACCCGGTATTAAGGCGACATTTTCCAATCCATAAGCAATCTCTGCCAGACCGGCACCGGCAGCAAAGGCACAGGCAGCGGCGGCAAGACCATTGCTGATTGAATGCATACCTGGATGGCTAAGTCTCACTTTTTGCTCCGCAGAGGCTCCTGCGATTTTTTGGTTAATACAGAGATCAAAACTAAAGCAACCATCGCCAGTATCTTTAATGTTTTTAGCGAACAAATCAGCACGTTCCTCGGTGATAGAGAAGCTTATGCAGTTGCGTTCGCCAATAATCTCTAACCATTGCTCAACCCAGGGTTGATCAAGATTCAGTACCGCAGTGCCATCAGATTTTAAACTCTTATAGATTTCTGCTTTTGCTAAAGCAATCGCCTTTAAGCTCCCAAAGCCTTCTATATGAGCGCTCTGTGCATTATTAACCAAAGCAATATCTGGTTGAGCTATAGAGGAGAGGTAGTCAATCTCGCCAATAGCGCTAGCGCCCATTTCTATGACGGCTATATCAGTCTTTGTATCCATGGCGAGCAATGTTAAGGGAACGCCAAAGTGATTATTTAAATTACCGCTGGTAGCGTGGACTTCGTATGTCTGTGAAAGAATTATCGAAATCGCTTCTTTGACAGAGGTCTTGCCCGAACTACCCGTTAGCGCAACAACAGTTCCTTGAAAACTATCTCGTCTCAACCGTGCTAAATCGCCGAGCGCTTTTGTGGTGTCCTGAACAACCCACTGAGGAATATCCAGCGCCTTATTGGGTCGAGAGACGACAGCACCTGAAATCTTATCTGCAATAGTTGAGAGATAGCTGTGGGCGTCAAAATTTTCGCCCTCGATCGCTACAAAAAGGTCACCCACATTAGTGGTACGACTATTAATCGACACTGCCGAGAAATGTCCATCTGGATTAATTAAAGTGCCACCGAACTGCAATGCCGCATCGGTCAAACACATTTGAGGCATCATAGGCCACCTCCAAAAGTATCACCTGACGAGACTTGGCGTAGAGCCAATCGAGCTTCGACTTGGTCACTAAAGGGGAGGCGCTCTACGCCCAAGATCTGATAGTTTTCGTGGCCTTTGCCCGCAATCAATACAATATCGTCTTCACCAGCACCACCAATAGCTCTATTGATTGCCTTCCTGCGATCAACCTCAACGATGACATCTTTTGAGGAGCCAACAAGGATATCTTGAATAATTTTTTGCGGTGACTCTGTGCGTGGATTGTCCGAGGTAACAACAACACTATCCGCATTACTTTTAGCAATCTCACCCATTTCTGCGCGCTTACCAATGTCACGGTCACCGCCACACCCAAAGACAACCCACAGGGAGCCCTTACAATGGAGGTGTAAGGTTTTCAGTGCCTTTTCCAAAGCGTCTGGCGTATGCGCATAATCAACAATGACTGCTGGGCCAGCACCATTACCTATAAGCTCCATGCGTCCGCTGACCGAGTTTAGCGCCGGTACCATTTTTAATACTTTAGTGAAATTATCATACTCTGATCCATCTGCTTGAATGACAAAAGCACCAATAACCGCTAGTAAGTTACATAGATTAAATTTTCCCAACAGACTAGACACTATCTCACCAGAACCCCAAGGCGTGTGAATAAGCGCACGGAAACCTATCGGAGAAAAATCTAATGCTTGGCAGTAAATGTCGGCAGTGATATTTTCTAAACTATAACTAATAGCACGTATATTGGGATCAAGCTCAGAGAATATAGTCTTGCCAACAATGTCATCGATATTAACGACTGCATTTTTTAGGCCGGGCATTTTAAAAAGCTTGCGCTTAGCGTTCGCGTACGACGTTAAGTCCCCGTGATAATCAAGATGATCTCTACTCAAATTGGTAAAGATTGCAGTATCCACCGCAATACTAGAAATTCGATTCTGCTCTAAAGCATGGGAAGAGGCCTCTATCGCAACTGCCTCACAGCCTGCCGCTTGCAGATCGGCTAGAATTTTCTGCATAGTGATTGCGTCTGGTGTTGTCAGAGGCGAGGCTAAAACCTCATCGGAATTAATATCTAACTTACTGTCCAGATCGATACTCTCTCCGACTATGCCATGACCCAAGGTACCCACAAATCCACTTTTATGATTATCCGATAAGGAAGTGTCGAGATCGTTCACTTGTGATGACAAATCGGCATAAAGCTGGGCGCAGGTTGTTTTACCATTGGTTCCGGTAACAGCGACAACTGACATTGTTTTAGCCGGATCACCATAAAAACGTCCCGCAATAAAAGAAACAGACTGCGATAGCTGCTCAACACCTATTATTGGAACCGAAAATTTTGCACCCTCATTAATATGAGTGACTAATGAGCCATCTGAATTTTTCCACTCAATTAAAACGGCAACTGCGCCTCGCTCAATAGCTTGAGAAATGTAATTCATACCATCTTTTTCGTGACCCTTAAGTGCAAAAAATATATAACCTGGCTGCACCTTACGACTATCCAGAGCTAAGCCTTTAACAGATAATCGAGGGCATTTTTTCGATAAATTCAGACCCTGAATTAGGGTTGATAGTAGAATTCTAGGTTGCGTAGAAAAGCCAATCATGACTCCCCTCGCTTCTTATTTAGTTTAGGAATACCCGCTACCGAGCGAGTTGAGTCTATCTCATCAGGAGTAACCTGCAATAATCGTAGAGCGCTACCGGTGACCTCAGAAAACACCGGTGCGGCCACCACGCCTCCGAAGTAGCTACCACCGCTTGGCTCATCAATAACTATTACAGTAACTAAGCGAGGATTTTTAGCAGGTGATAAGCCAGCAAAAGTCGACATATAACGATTATCATCATAACCTCCGCCAGCCTTTACTTTATGCATAGTCCCTGTTTTACCACCCACTGAATAGCCATCGATCATAGCTCGCTTACCCGTTCCACTAGCTCCGCTAGCGGCTCTCAGCATGTGTCTTACTTTTCTTGATGTCTCAGGATCAATAACTCTCAAGCTCGCTGGCTCGGAATCAAGAGCTACCAGAGAGACATCTCTGCGGACTCCATCATTAGCCAACACGGCGTAAGCTCTGGCTAACTGCAATGATGAAACGCTCAAGCCATAACCAAAAGCAAAGGTTGCCTGAGTAACCTGATCCCATTTCCTGTAGGCTGGCAAGTTACCTAATGTTTCACCAGGAAAACCACTGCCAATGACCTCACCAAATCCGACGCGCTGAAATAGCTCACGGGTAAACTCTGGATCAAGCTCAAGAGCAATCTTAGTCGTGCCTACCTGACTTGATTTTGCAAGTACGCCAGCCAGACTTAATTCCCCATAATTCACAGGATCGACAAAAGTCTTGTAATCAACTTTGAGATAACCGGGGCTAGTATTGACTGAACTCTCTGGAGAAAACTTCCCACTTTCAAGCGCCGCCATCATGGTAAATGGCTTCACGGTAGACCCGGGCTCCATTAAGTCAGTAATAGCGCGGTTACGTATTGAATCTTGACGTAAATTACTACGATCATTGGGATTAAAGGAAGGTTGATTGACCATTGCCAGAACTTCACCTGTTTGTACATCAAGCACCACCACTGATCCAGATTTAGCCTTGTGTTTATTGACCGCTTTTTTAAGCGCTCGATAGGCTGCATACTGAACGCGAAGATCTATACTAAGCCTCAAATCCTCACCAGATCTGGCCGCTTTGATAAGCGAGATATCATTAATGATTCGACCTGCACGATCCTGCACAACTTTTTTAGCACCTGGCTCGCCAGTCAACCAAGTATCATAGGCAAGCTCCATTCCTTCTTGCCCGCTATCATTAATATCAGTGAACCCAACTAACTGAGCAGTAACCTCGCCTGCCGGATAAAATCGTTTGTATTCCCTTTGCGCAGAGATACCCAGAATATTGAGTGCGAGAATACGATCTGCTTGCGCTTTAGGGAGCTGTCGCGCCAAATACATAAATGACTTTTTGTGGTAACGCTTAAGTCGACTATTTAACTGCGCCACTGAGAGATTCATAACCTCAGCTAGCTTGGCAATATCCTTACTTTGTATTTGCTGAGGATTTACTATGATTGCTGTTACTGGAGTGCTGACAGCAAGAGGCTCGCCGTTCCGATCGGTAATAACACCACGGTAAGCGGGAATGATTGCTTTGCGGATAGAGCGGTTATCACCTTGGCTCTGAAGAAAGTCTACGCCACGCTCTTGGCTTGGAAGAATCTGTAACTGTGCAATTTTGACTAAAAGCACCAGAGGCAGAGAGGCCAAAAATAGCATTACTAAATAGTAACGCCACTTGGGAATAACTGCCTGTACCGATTTTTTGGCCACGTTTTAATCTACCCTTACATCACTTAAGTGACTTTAAATGCTTGAATACTGCGTCTTTATGGGTTCCTAACTATTACAATCTCGGCAGATTTTGGGCTATGCATACTGAATTTCTCAATCGCCGATGTCTCAATTCTCTGCAATGAACCCCAAGCGCTCTGCTCAAGTAAATATCTGCCGTAGTCGATCTGCATTTGATTAGCACTAGCCTCTAATCCAACCAACTCAGCATACTGCTCTCGACACAGGTGACTAACATATGCCACCGATATCGCGGTTATAACGAGTGA
>CESJ01037024.1_pt1 | contig 10595 bp, 9 predicted proteins | sample 356311 | NCBI WGS metagenome assembly CESJ01 (sample SAMEA2621487, study PRJEB7988) | marine metagenome | biome: marine biome (ENVO:00000447); feature: surface water layer (ENVO:00002042); material: "saline water (ENVO:00002010), including plankton (ENVO:xxxxxxxx)" | depth 5 m
GTCCTAGAGTACCAAGGCATAAACGGGCGGTGAAGCAATTTGCCAGCCGTTATTTTTTATGCGCACCCGACTTGCCTTAAATGAAAATATATTTCTTGGCAGTTGCGGAATCGTCGAATCTAGAGTACGATAATGTCTACATACTCAAGATAAGGATTTTTGTGAATGTGCGGAATCGTCGGATTATTTTTGAAAGATAAAACACTAGAGCCTCACCTTGGTGAAATGCTAACTGAAATGCTTGTGACAATGACAGACCGAGGCCCCGACAGTGCGGGTATTGCGATCTATGGCAACGAGGTCAACACACAGAAAAAATTGACTGTCCAATCTGACAATGGGACTGAAGATTTTGTCACATTAGCCGCAGATCTTAGTGCTGCGATCGGCGTGGACGTCAGCCTCAATCGCAAAGACACTCATGCTGTCTTGCACATACCAAGCAACAGCATCGATACCGCCCGCAGCGCTCTGCGTGAACTGCGCCCCGAACTGCGGGTGATGAGTGCCGGCGACACAATCGAGATTTATAAAGAGGTCGGGCTGCCCAGCGACGTTGCTGCACGGTTTGACGTTAGAAAAATGTCCGGCACCCACGGCATCGGACACACCCGCATGGCCACAGAATCTGCCGTCACCACGATGGGTGCGCACCCGTTCTCAACCGGACCTGATCAATGTCTGGTCCACAACGGATCACTGTCCAATCACAACAGCCTGCGCCGCGAGCTGCGCCACGAAGGCATTCATATCGAGACCGAAAACGACACCGAGGTCGGAGCGGCTTATCTTACATGGAAGATGCAGCAAGGCAGCACATTAGGCGAAGCACTGGACAGCAGTCTTGAAGATCTTGACGGATTTTTTACCTTTGTGGTCGGCACCAAAGACGGCTTTGGTGTTGTGCGCGACCCGATTGCCTGTAAACCTGCCGTCATGGCCGAAACCGATCAATATGTAGCGTTTGGATCGGAATACCGCGCCTTGGTCAACCTGCCCGGTATCGATCAGGCTCGCGTATGGGAACCCGAGCCCGCAACTGTTTATTTCTGGAATCATTGACATGCAAACATTCGACCTCGAACAGAACGATCTGCGTACGTTGAACGCCACGCTTCATGCGCAAAAAACCAATACCAACCAAACCGCTTGGAATATCATTAACCCACGTGGCAGCCATGCGATTGCAGTGGGACTGGATGCACCAATTGAGGTCACCGTCAACGGCTCGACTGGCTATTATTGCGCCGGTATGAACCAGCAGGCCACAGTCAATGTTAAAGGTTCAGTCGGGCCGGGCGTGGCTGAAAATATGATGTCAGGCACGGTGATTATTGACGGCGATGCCAGCCAATACGCCGGGGCGACAGGCCACGGCGGCCTGCTGGTGATAAAAGGTAATGCTTCTTCTCGCTGCGGCATTTCGATGAAGGGCATCGATATCGTTGTGCATGGCAATATCGGGCATATGTCTGCCTTCATGGCGCAATCTGGCACTCTGGTCGTCTGTGGTGATGCCGGCGAGGCACTGGGCGATAGCCTGTACGAGGCGCAGCTGTTTGTTCGCGGTTCGGTCAAAAGCCTCGGGGCGGATTGCATCGAGAAAGAAATGCGCCCAGAACATCTGGCCCATCTGACAGAGCTGCTGACACAAGCCGGGTCAGATGCAAAACCGGAAGAATTTACACGCTATGGCTCAGCTCGCCAGCTGTATAATTTTGACGTCGATAACGCCGGCGCATATTAAGGACGATGACCATGAAAGACGAAAAAAGCGCCATACCGCGCACTGAACCGATCCAATCCGCAACGTTTAGTAACCCGGTCAATGCCGAGATTCGCCGTGCCGCGGCCACCGGTATTTATGACATTCGGGGCGGTGGCGCCAAACGCAAGGTTCCCCATTTCGATGATCTGCTATTTCTCGGCGCTTCAATCTCGCGCTATCCGCTAGAAGGCTACCGCGAAAAATGTGAGACCAGTGTCAAATTGGGTACCCGCTTTGCCGCCAACCCAATCGAGTTGGATATCCCCGTAACAATCGCCGGGATGAGCTTTGGCGCCCTGTCAGGACCGGCAAAAGAAGCGCTGGGCCGCGGCGCCTCGGCAGCGGGCACCTCGACCACCACTGGCGATGGCGGCATGACCCCCGAAGAGCGCGGGCATTCATCAAAACTGGTCTATCAATATCTGCCGTCGCGCTATGGCATGAACCCTGATGACCTTCGCAAAGCCGACGCGATTGAGATCGTGGTTGGCCAAGGCGCAAAACCAGGCGGTGGCGGCATGTTTCTGGGCCAGAAAATTAGTGACCGGGTGGCGGAAATGCGCAACCTGCCCAAGGGTATCGATCAGCGCTCTGCCTGTCGTCATCCCGATTGGACCGGCCCTGACGATCTTGAGATCAAGATCCTTGAACTACGCGAAATTACCGGCTGGAAAGTACCTATCTATCTCAAAATTGGTGGCACACGCCCCTATTTTGATACCACGCTCGCGGTCAAAGCTGGTGCGGATGTGGTGGTATTGGACGGCATGCAAGGCGGCACGGCCGCAACACAAGACGTGTTTATCGAAAACGTTGGCCTGCCGACCATCGCCTGCATCCGTCCCGCGGTTCAGGCCCTGCAGGATCTTGGCATGCACCGCAAAGTCCAGTTGATTGTATCAGGAGGTATTCGAACTGGCGCCGATGTGGCCAAGGCTATGGCCATGGGGGCAGACGCAGTGGCCATTGGATCGGCCGCATTGATTGCGCTGGGCGACAACGACCCAAAATGGGAAACGGAATACCAAAAACTGGGTACAACAAGTGGCGCCTACGACGACTGGCACGAAGGGCTTGATCCCGCGGGCATCACCACGCAAGATCCAGAGTTGATGGCACGGTTCGATCCTATTGAAGGTGGGCGGCGCTTGAAAAACTATCTTAAGGTTCTCACTCTTGAGGCACAGACCATCGCCCGCGCTTGCGGTAAGAACCATCTGCACAATCTTGAGCCAGAGGATCTTTGCGCACTGACGCTTGAGGCCGCAGCTATGACCGGCATTCCGCTTGCTGGCACAAATTGGTATCCTGGAAAGGGATATTAATACAGATGACACGGAAGGCCCAAATGACAAACAGGGCCTTTGGTGTTTGGCTATTCACCACTGAATTTTGGGAAAGGGATACAAACTATGACAATTGATCTCGCGGCATTCGCGGCAGAAAACGATGTCAAATATTTTATGATTTCATTTACCGACCTCTTTGGTGGGCAACGGGCCAAACTGGTTCCGGCGCAGGCAATCGCGGATATGCAAGAAGACGGCGCCGGTTTTGCCGGTTTCGCCACTTGGCTTGATATGACCCCCGCGCACCCCGATATGCTGGCAGTGCCAGATCCGGCGTCAGTGATCCAACTGCCGTGGAAGCCCGAAGTGGCTTGGGTGGCCGGAAATTGTGTAATGGAAGGCCAAGATGTCGCCCAAGCCCCGCGCAATGTATTGCGCCGTCTGGTCGATGAAGCCGCCGCTGAGGGCATGCATGTCAAAACTGGTATCGAGGCCGAGTTTTTTTTGCTAACCCCCGAAGGCGACAAGATCTCCGATCCCTTCGATACAGCGGCCAAGCCTTGCTATGATCAGCAGGCAGTGATGCGGCGCTATGAAGTGATCCGCGAAATCTGTGACTATATGCTGGATATGGGTTGGGGCCCGTACCAAAACGACCACGAGGATGCCAACGGCCAGTTTGAAATGAACTGGGACTTTGACGATGCGCTGGTCACCGCCGACCGCCATAGCTTTTTCAAATTTATGACCAAATCGGTCGCTGAAAAACACGGGCTGCGCGCCACCTTTATGCCCAAACCGATCGAAGGGTTAACCGGCAACGGTTGCCATGCCCATATCTCAGTCTGGGATGCGCCCGGCGCTGCGTCTAAAATTAATGTCTTTGCCACCGACAAATGCTCGGGGCCAACCGGTGAGTTGGGTCTGTCTGAAAAGGGAAAACATTTCCTTGGTGGCATTATGAAACACGCCAGCGCACTGGCAGCGATCACCAACCCGACGGTCAACAGCTATAAACGCATTAACGCACCACGCACCATGTCCGGGGCCACATGGGCGCCCAATACGGTCACTTGGACCGGTAATAACCGCACCCATATGGTCCGCGTGCCCGGCCCGGGCCGGTTTGAATTGCGCCTGCCTGACGGGGCGGTAAACCCCTATTTGTTACAAGCCGTGATTATCGCCGCCGGTCTGGACGGGGTGCAAACCCAAGCCGACCCCGGCAAGCGGTGGGATATCGACATGTACGCCGAGGGCCACAAGGTGCGCGGCGCCCCGAAACTTCCACTCAATATGCTGGACGGTCTGCGTGAGTACGATAAAGACAAAAGTCTGAAAGCCGCGATGGGGCAAGAATTTTCAGATGCCTATCTCAAGATGAAACATCAAGAATGGGACTCTTTTATGTCACATTTCTCCCACTGGGAAAGAGACAACACCCTCGATATCTGAAACCACGTTACCAGTCGGCCTCTGCACTCGTGCAGACTATGATCTATCCAAGAGCGCCTGACAACCAAGGGTGCTCTTTTGGCTGGCAAAAAGCCTCCAAAAACCATAGAATTGTGTAGGCTACCATGGGCATTGGTGTTTGTCTGGCAGCAACACAATACAGGGGCCATTGCCAACACGATGATTACTTTATGTCTTGGGATTTGCGCGGCCCTTGCTTGGGGCTTGCATGATTTTTGTGTCCGCAGCGTCAGCCAGTCCTCTGGCATTTTTGCCAGTCTTCTGACAGTTTTGGCCAGTGGCATTGTGATCTTGACTTGTGTGGCTGTGGTGACCAGCACTCCAACGGGGATGTCGGCGCTGTATTATCAGCTCAGCATCGCCTCAGGGCTCTGTTTCGCAGTGGCCGCGGTTGCACTTTATATTGCCTTTAGCATCGGACCAGTCCGTCTGGTCGCACCCATCATTTGTGCCTATCCAATCCTGTCGGTTGGTTGGAGCGCTGCCACAGGCACAGCTGTGTCGGTGACGCAATGGATCGCGGTGCTCACCATCCTGATAGGCGTATCCGGGGTCGCCATCCTTTCAGATAATAGTCAAAAAGGCCCAGACCAAAACAAAGCTGTAATCTGGGCAACGACATCAGCCGCTGCGTTTGCCGCAACTTTTGGATTTGGTCAATCTGCCGTGGCAGCAGGTGACGAAGCATTAAGCATGCTTATCACCAGAACCGTCGCCTTTAGCACCGTTCTCACCATGGGTTTTGTTGGGCACCAACAGGTTAAACCCACCAAGGCACAGCTGCCACTGTTGATTGGCATGGGTGGGTTGGACACGCTGGCGCTCGGCTGTGTGAGCCTTGCCGGGTTATGGCCACACAGTGAATATGCCACTGTCACCTCATCAATTTTTGGGATGGTGACGATTATTCTGGCTTGGGCGTTTCTTAAAGAGCCAATGACTCGCGCCCACTGGATCTGCGTGTCATTGACATTTCTGGGTATTTTAAGTCTGGGCATCATGGGCTAGACGTCGGTTTATTCGCTACGGACGCCACAGCCGGAACCATAGCGCACACCTATAGATTGCCGAAAAAAAGCGAATTGCTCTATTGGGTTAAACCACTCTATGGTCTGCTCAATATCTAGGAAAGTCACAATGCCGGCGCACGAAAACACAGGTAAGAATCGCCTAGCCCTTGGGGCGAAAATTGTCAGTTATGACGATGCCAGACAGGCGGCAAAGCGCCGTCTGCCCCGGATGATTTATGATTTTATCGACGGTGCCGCAGGCCGGGAAACTGCGCCTGCGCGCAATCGTGCCGGTTTTGATGCGGTCAACCTGCAACCTCGTGTCCTGCGCAATGTCACCGATCGGAGCCTCGAAACCCATCTTTTGGGACAGAGGTTTGACGCGCCTTTTGGGATTGCTCCAATGGGCATGTGTGGGTTGACCTACCCCGGAGCTGACCTGATTATGGCTGGCCAATGTACCGCCAGAAACATTCCGCTTGGCCTTTCGACTGCCGCCTCGATACCCCTTGAGAATATGCGGCAATTGGCCGGAGATAACGCGTGGTTTCAGCTTTATGCCAGCGGCAGCACCAAGCAGACGATGAGCTTTGTCGAGCGCGCCAAACAGGCCGGTTATCAAAAACTGATCCTGACCGTCGATGTGCCTCAGGTATCGCGCCGCGTACGAGATCACAAAAACGGCTTTGAAGTGCCGTTTCGCATCGGGCCAAAACAGTTTATTGATTTCGCATTGCATCCGAGGTGGTCGCTGTCGATGCTGTGGCATGGCATACCCGAAACCGCCAATTACAAACATCCCAGCAGTGGAGGATTTGACCGCAACAGTAGTCGGGCGGGTGCCGATTGGGCTTTTCTAGACCAACTGCGGCGGGTCTGGCCCGGAGACCTTATTATCAAAGGCGTCACCTCAACCGAGGATGCCAAACATATTCAAGCGGCTGGCGCCGATGCCATTTGGATTTCGAACCATGGTGGCCGCCAATTGGACAGCGCGCCACCGTCAGTGGCCTTGCTGCCCCCGATCCGGGCGGCGGTTGGTCCAGACTATCCGGTAATCTTTGACAGCGGCGTGCGCCATGGCGAAGACATCGTCAAAGCCTTGGCGCTCGGGGCAGATTTTGTCATGCTGGGGCGGCCGGTTATGTTCGCCCTTGGTGCCGCAGGTGGGCCGGGTTTGGGTGCGTATCTCGATGAGGTGACCCTGGAGATCAGCACTGCCATGGCACAGATTGGCACCTGCTCTGTGACCGATATCACCCAGCAGTGCCTTTATGGAGAAACACCATCATCGCCCGTACTTGCCACAGAAAATATTGCGGAAATACGGACGGAACATCACCAGACCGGAGGTCATAGATGACACAGAAAACTCGGCTGCGCGGCGGCGAACTCCTCGCCCGCGCACTCAAAGAAAAAGGTGTTGATCACGTCTTCACCCTTGCCGGTGGGTTCTGCAACCCGGCGCTTGAAGGTTTCATGAACTGCCAGATGCCGGTGATCAACTGTCCCCACGAACAGATCGCTGGCCATCTGGCCGACGGCCACACACGGATTACCCGCAAACCTTCCGTCTGTCTGGTGGGCCCCGAAGGGTTTGCGAATGCGGTGCCGGCAATGCTTGAGGCGGGCGGTGAACGGGCGCCAGTGATTTTTGTCACCGGCTCGTCGACGCTCAAACGGCAGGGCTCAGGCGGATTTAAAGAGATCGACGATGTGGCGATTGCCGCACCACTGGTTAAATATTCGGTTCAGATCACCGACGGAGAACGGATCAGCGAATTTGTTGATCGCGCATGGACGGCGGCCACCACCGGCTATCCCGGTCCGGTGCACATCAGCCTGCCAGTCGATTTGATGTTTTCGTCCTATGATGAAGATGCCGGCCTTGATGAGCGCCCCTTTATCCGTGGCCCTCGCCCCATCCCGCGCGCGTGGCCTGATCCCACCGCACTGGCGCGGGTCATGGGCCTGTTGCAAGACGCCGAAAGACCACTAATTATTGGCGGTCACGGCGTCTGGTGGTCGGGGGCAGAAAAAGCGCTTGAGACGGCAGGCAAAAACCTGCGCCTGCCGATTTTTAACGTGCCCTACCACCAAAAACTACTCGGCGAAGAATGTGAGGCCTATATGGGGCTGGCAGATTTTCACCAGTACCATCCGTCTAAAGAGGCGATTCAACAGGCCGATGTCGTTTTAATGATCGGTGGTCGCCTCGACAATCAGATGAATTTTGGCAATCCACCGTTCTTTGGCGAAGACACCACACTGGTTTGTGTCAATGGCAGCCATGAAGAGCTTGATTATAACCGCGCCGCCGACGAGGTTCTGTTATCAGACCCTGGGGCGTTTCTGACAGCCCTACTTGAAATAGGCAAAACATGGGACGCGTGGTTCGACCTGCAGCGCCAGCGGCGCGGCGACTGGGTCAAACATTGGTCAGATCATATTGCCGGAGAATCCGCAGCTGACGCCGCCGCCGGTCGTAAAATGCACCCACTGCAACTGTCACTGGATGTACAGGCAGAACTGGGCGAAGAGGACTGGTTGATCTTTGACGGCGGCAATACGCATTTCTGGTCGGAAATTGCCGTTAATATGGCGGGCTGGAACGGTCAAAAACTGGGTGGCATCATGCATCCAGGCAATTACTCGCTGCTGGGTGTCGGGGTATCGTTTGGCATTTCGGCCAAAGCCACCCACCCCGATAAATCGGTGGTGGTGATCAGCGGCGACGGTGCCTTTCTATCAGGGGGGCTTTCGATCGAGGCGGCGTTTCAGGAAAACCTGCCCATCGTGGTGGTGATCGATAACAACGGCGGGTTGGACTGTATCAGCCAGCAACAAGAGCGGCTGTTTTCCAACGGTCAGCATTTCGCCACTGATTTTCGCGACATCCCCTTTCATTCGATGTTCGAAGGACTTGGTGGTCACGGCGAATTGGTCGAGCGCCGCGAACAATTGGCCCCAGCGCTGCGCCGCGCAATGGCCAGCGGCAAAACCGCCTGCGTCAATGTCAAATGCCGTGGGGTCATCAGCCCAATTGTTGCCGCCACGTCCGACAAGCGCGATAAAGCGTCGATCGAATAATGGCGGTTGTCTCCTCTCATACGTTGAACGGCGTTGACGGCACACATGCGGGCGGCATTGCCGTCAGCCTGCGTAATCTGAGCAGCGGCGAGATGCTGTTTGACACCGCCATGGACGACGGCGGTCGTCTGGTGCAAGACATCGCCGGAAATGTGATCGATCCGGCGGCCAAATATGAGCTGGTGTTTGCAACCGGTGCCTATTGGCAGGCCAGAGATATCGCACGCAGCGGCGCGCAGATAATGGACGAGGTCGTGGTGCGGTTTGTCATGACCGACGCTGCGGCACGCTATCATATACCGGTGATTCTTTCACCGAATTCATATTCAATTTGGTGGTCAGGAGAGTAAATGGCTGACGGTCTTAATATGTCGCGCCGTATTAGGCGCACCCCGTATACGGACCGGGTGGAAGCGGCAGGTGTTCGGGGCTTTTCAGTGGTTAATCACATGCTTCTGCCCAAAGCCTTTCAGCCCAGCGTTGAAGATGATTACTGGCATCTGCGCGATCATGTTCAGGTGTGGGACGTCTCGTGTCAAAGGCAGGTTGAAATTGAAGGGCCAGACGCCGAACAGCTGGTGCAATGGATGACACCCCGTGCCATTGCCAAGGCCAAACCAGGCGATTGTTTGTATGTGCCCATCACCGATACCAACGGTGGGTTTATCAATGATCCGGTGCTGTTGAAACTGCGTGATGACAAATTCTGGCTATCGATCGCCGATAGTGACGTGCTGCTGTATGCCAAAGGGCTGGCAATTGGCGCCCGGCTGGATGTGGCGATCTGCGAACCTGACGTGTCACCGCTAGCGGTGCAGGGACCAAAAGCAGAGGACCTGTTGGTAGAGTTGTTTGGCGACGGCATCCGCGATGTTGGGTTTTTCAAATACGGCTGGTTCGACTTTCAGGGCACGCCGCAACTGATTGCGCGCTCGGGCTATTCCCGTCAGGGCGGGTTTGAGATTTATCTCAATGGCGCCGGGTTTGGCCCCGGACTGTGGGATGCGGTCTGGCAAGCCGGTGAAAGCCGCAATATTACCGCGGGCTGCCCCAATCTGATTGAACGAATTGAGGGCGGGCTGTTTTCATACGGCAATGAGATGACCCGCGAGACCAATCCGCTGGAGTTTGGCATGAGCAAGTTTTGCAAGCTTGATGGGTCCATTGACTTTATTGGCCGCGCGGCCCTGCAAAAACTCGCCGGTGACGGCGTGACCCGCGAGATACGCGGCGTGATGTTTGACGGTCCGGCCTGTCCCACCTGTTCAATTCCCTGGCCAGTGATGGTCGGCGATCATCAGGTCGGGCAGATCACCTCGGGTATCTGGTCGCCACGCCTGCAGCGCAATATCGGCCTGTCGTTGATTGACCGCGCGCATTGGGATATCGGCACCCCGGTTGAGGTGCAATATCATGAAGGTGGCCGTCACGCCGGCGTAATTAGCGACCTGCCATTTGCATAACACCGACTCTTAGGGCCTTGAGAACAAAAGCTTAAGGCCCGCAAAGGTGAAAAACGCCCCCAAAGTCGCCTGAATACCGCGCCGAGCTCGCAAATTGAGGCTCGACATAACGGGTGTCAAAACCACCAGCGCATATGTCAGATGCACCGCGATAGACAGACCAAAACAGCCTAAAACAATGACCAACCCCCCCAGAGTGGGACCTCGAAGGGTGAGCCAAGCGCTATAATTGCCACCCACGCCAAGGCGGGTTTGGGGTTGGTCATTTGCACTGTATATCCCCGATCGCATATCCAAAGGGCGTTCGCCTGTCGCCTGCAAGGGTTTTGAGCGTAAGATCAGATCGCACCGCCGCAGATTTAAACGCATTATATGCCAGCCAAAGCAAATATATCCCGCCAATAATTTTGATGATCGTCAATGCATAAACATAGCTTAGCAATAGTGCCGACACCCCAAGCGCCGTCAACAATCCCCACGTTAAACTACCCATTGCAAT
>CESJ01060508.1_pt1 | contig 10553 bp, 15 predicted proteins | sample 356311 | NCBI WGS metagenome assembly CESJ01 (sample SAMEA2621487, study PRJEB7988) | marine metagenome | biome: marine biome (ENVO:00000447); feature: surface water layer (ENVO:00002042); material: "saline water (ENVO:00002010), including plankton (ENVO:xxxxxxxx)" | depth 5 m
GATTGGACGCCGGTGCTCTGCCATCACGATTTGGTGCCAGAGAACGTGCTGTTACGGGGGCACGAGGTATTTTTTATCGATTGGGAATATGCTGCCTTTGGACACCCGGCGTTCGATGCCGTCAAGCTTTTCGGGGGCCGCGACAGCGACGTCGCCAAAGCTTATCCCGACGTGTCTCAACCGATATTCGAGGCGCTCGCCTACTTGCAACAGGGGATGGACAAATTGTGGTTTGCGGTGCAGGATAAGGACTGAAAAATATATGATCAATCAATCGCCAACGAATAATATGAGGGGTACGACTATGACTAAAGCGCTCAATGAGTTGACGCCGGAAGAGCGTTACATCATTCGAGATAAGGGCACCGAACCTCCGTTTACCGGACAATATACCGACCATTTCGAGTCCGGTGTCTACCACTGTAAACAGTGCGGCACCGAGCTGTATCGGTCGCAGAGCAAGTTTGCATCGCACTGCGGTTGGCCGAGCTTTGACGATGAAATCGACGGTGCAGTTCGCTGCGAACGGGATGCCGACGGGCGCCGAATAGAAATTCTCTGCGCCCATTGCGATGGTCATCTGGGGCATGTATTTGAGGGCGAGCGCTATACCGAAAAAAATATCCGGCACTGCGTCAATTCGCTATCGATGACCTTTACGTCGGGAGACTGAGCGCTTAGCCATGAATCCCAGTAAAACTCCCGGCGCGGTTTAGTCCTTAAAGTTCTTGAATTGAAAGGGCTGGCCGAGGTCGGCCTCGCGCACCAACGCCATCACCTGTTGCAGGTCGTCGCGCTTCTTGCCGGTCACGCGAACTTGTTCGCCCTGAATCTGCGCCTGTACCTTGAGCTTTTGTTCTTTGATCAGTTTGACAATCTTTTTACACACGTCCGCCTCGATGCCGTTCTTAAACGACACTGGTATGGAAAACGTCTTGCCGGAATGGAGCGCCTCGTCGTCGTAGGTCATAACGCTGGGCTCGATCTTGCGTTTGATCAACTGGCCCCGAAAAATGTCCAGTAGTTGCTGGCACTGAAAATCGGCTTCGGCACTGATCATTACCTGTTCTTTGTTGTAATGGATGCTGGCATCGACCCCGCGAAAGTCGAAGCGAGTGGCAATTTCGCGGGTGGAGTTATCGCTGGCATTGAGTATTTCTGCGCTGTCTACTTCGGAGACAATATCTAAACTCGGCATGCTAAAAATCTACTCTATGAATACAGATGGGGTATGATTCTAGTCCTAGTTACTGTGATCTTCCAGCGCCATGATAAAAACCTGCTCATGCGGTAGTCGGCAAACGTTCGAGGCCTGTTGTAAACCTCATCTCGATGGCATACGTCGGGCCGATACACCCGAGCAATTAGTGCGCTCGCGGTACACTGCCTATGCGTTGGGTGGCTATGGTGATTTCCTATTGCGCACCTGGTTTCCGGTGACCGCCAAGGGTTTGATAGCGGCGGAATTGTCGATCGTAACGCAGCATTGGACCGGGCTCGAAATCCGCGGGTCGGGTGTCGATGGCCACGCCGGATGGGTCGAATTTCGCGCCACCTATGGCAGCGCCGCCGGAGTGTCGAGCAGTCTGCATGAGAAGTCGGTCTTTAGTCGCGTTGCCGGCAGTTGGCTTTATATTGGTGGCGAAGTCCTGAAATCTTGAGGCGCGTCAGCGACCGAGCAGGCCAAGCGCGAGTGCGAATGCCGGTTAATTTTCTTTGAAAGGGGAGTGATCAGCGTGGCTGACAAAGCATTAGACGCCGAATTGGCGGAATTTTTAGAGGCCTTTCCAACGCTCGATATCTGGAGTGATCTGCCGGCCACACGATACCTATTTGAATCCATGACGGCCGAGGTCGATGCTGACAGACCGCCGGTTGTGGGGGTGATGAGTGACGATCATCGAATACCGACGGCCGCCGAAAACGATCTATTGGTGCGCCTCTACCGGCCCGCTCAGAGTCGTCAACGATTACCCACACTGCTGTGGTTTCACGGCGGTGGTTATTGTCTCGGCAGTTTGCAGGAGGATGACCACAAGGCGCGAGAATTGGTCGCAGCGGTGGGTTGTGCAGTTCTCTCAGTAGATTATCGGTTGGCCCCAGAGCACCCTTTTCCAGCTGCGCTCGACGATGCTTATGCCGCGCTCGCGTGGCTGTCTGCCAGCGCAGATCAACTCAATATCGATGGCGCGCGCATCGCCGTCGGTGGGCTCAGCGCCGGCGGCGGACTGGCGGCGGGTTTGGCGCTGGCGGCGCGCGATCGAGGTGAGTACCGATTACTTTTTCAATCGCTCTGGTGCCCGATGTTGGATGATCGCTGTATAACGCCCTCGAGTATCGATTTGGCTGAGTCCAAAATTTGGAGTAGGAATTCGAACTTGCGCGCATGGCGGGCCTATCTTGGCGATGATGGCGGCGCGAGTAATACATCGCCCTATGCCGCTCCAACGCGCGCTAAAGACCTTGCCGGACTGCCGCCGGTGTACATGCGGGTGGGCTCGATGGACCTATTTGTGGATGAGAACACAGCGTACGCAAAGCGCTTGATCGAGGCTGGTGTGGCGACCGATTTTGCCACCATTGAGGGCGGTTTTCACGCCTTTGAATCGGTGGCGGTGGATGCGCGTATTTCGCGACGTACCCGCAACGGTTACTACCGGGCACTGCAAGCGGCGCTGTTTACTTAAGCGCTGTTCGCCGAGCGGTTAGTCGGTGGTGCCACCGTCTTTGCGATAGACCGGGCGGGCAAATACGATCCCCAGCTCAAACAGCAACCACATGGGTATCGCGAGCAACGTCTGCGAGATCACGTCGGGCGGCGTTAGTAGCATGCCAAAAACGAAGCAGAGAATAAATACATAGGGCCGCTTTTTCGCAAGATTATTCGGGTCGACTGCGCCCATCCAAGATAGAATCACCACGGCTATGGGAATCTCGAAACTGATGCCGAAAGCGAAAAATAACTTTAACGCAAAGTCTAAGTAGCTACGGATATCCGGCATGATAGTAATGCCGTCGGGTACGGTACTGGCAAAAAACATAAACACCAACGGAAACACAACGTAATAGGCAAAGGCCATTCCCGCGTAAAACAGCGCAACGCTAGAAAAGAACAGTGGCACAACAATCTTTTTTTCGCGCCGATAGAGGCCCGGTGCCAAAAATGCCCAGATCTGATAGAGAATGTAGGGCATGGCGGCAAATAGCGATAGCACGAGGGTCAATTTAAACGGCGTTAAAAATGGCGACGCAACCTCGGTAGCGATCATGCTCGAAGACTCTGGAATAAATTTCCGAATCGGCTCCGACACGTACAGATAGAGTTGGTTGCTAAACGAAAACAGCCCGACAAAGATGATCATAATGGCGACGATCGAGCGTAGCGCGCGATCTCTAAATTCGATCAGATGGGAGATAAATGGCTGGCTTGGAAGCTCCTCCTCGCTCATGTTTTTGGCTGCTCTGCGGCCTTCGACTGGAGGTTGGCGGCCAGTTCTTCGCCCTTGCGCTGGGTGTTGGTGATTAATTCCTCGGTCTCGCGCCGGGTGCTGGCAAGGTCGCGCAATATCTCTTCGTTGTGCAGTTGCTGGCGGATTTCGTCCATGCCGACCTCGCTTTCAAGTTCTTTGCGAGCACTCGACAGCGCTTGTCGGGCCCGACCGATCCACAGATTGATGCTGCGCACGGTCTCGGGAAGCCGTTCGGGGCCCATCACTACTAGGCTTATGACGGCGATCACCACCAGTTCGGTAAAGCCTATGTCAAACATGTGTATGCCACTGGCAGAGAGCGTCTTGGACGTTGCATCACTGCGCTCTTACTCGGCGCTAGTTTTGCTGCTGCTGGCGACCGACTCGGTAGTTTTCTCCGTCGGTTCGGCGTCTTCACCGGGCGTCATTGCATCTTTGAATCCCTTGACGGCACCGCCGACATCCGAGCCGATATTGCGCAATTTTTTAGTGCCAAAAACCAGCGCCACTATGACCAATATAATTAACAGTTCCTGCCAACCAAAACCCATTGGGTTACTCCCCTATAATTAATTTTTACCACGTCCAGCTTTCTCTTCTAACCCTGACAAATCGAAGCGTCGGTCGAGTTCAGCGAGCACGGCGGCGGCGTCTGTACCTAGGTGAGAGAGCATGACTAGGCTGTGGAACCACAGATCAGCGGTCTCGAAGATTAACTGCTTATTGTCACCGCTGACCTCCGCATCACGCGCTGCGAGGATCGTCTCGACGCTCTCCTCGCCGACCTTTTCTAGGATTTTATTGAGTCCACTGTGGTGCAGTGAGGCGACATAAGAATCCGGCTTCGACTGGCCCTTGCGCTGGGCCAATACTTCGGTCAGGCGCGTTAGTACATCATTGCTCATGAATACATGTCCTTGGGTTCGATCAACACCGGTTCGCTAGCGCACCATTGCCCATCGCGCAGCACGCGATAAAAACACGAGGCGCGGCCAGTATGGCAGGCTACGCCGCCCACTTGCTTAACTTGCAGTAAAATGACATCGGCGTCGCAGTCCAGTTGTAGCTCGAGTAGCTGCTGGACATTGCCGGATTCCTCCCCCTTTCGCCAGAGCTTATCGCGTGATCTCGACCAGTATACCGCGCGCTGTTCGCGCACCGTGGTAGCGAGCGCCTCGCGATTCATCCACGCCATCATCAGAATGCGGCCGCTGCTGGCGTCCTGTGCGATAGCCGGGGCCAAGCCATCATTGTTCCAGGCTATTTCATCGGTGTAATGCATTGGTCTCGCTCGCAATCCAGAGAGTCATTGTCATGGTTTAGCGGTCAATTATGGCAGTAGTTCGCGCTAAAAAATAGTGCTGCCTAGCGCAGCACCAGTATCAGAGTTCCCAGCGTAATGGTCGCTAAGCTAAGCGCCGGTGCCTGTTTCAGCGAGTGCCAAAATGCTGGGTCAATGCCGACCAGCCCAGCCAATAGTAATCCGATCCCGAGAATACCGATCCATCGCTGGCGGCTGCTTGGACGGGGCTCGCTCGGTAATGGGGGTGGGGTGTCACGTTGGGCATTCTCCAGCGCCTTGAAAATCATTGGCGGCACCTGTGGTAGTTGCTCCAACCAATCGGGGGCGTGGTTTTTTATTTGTTTGTAGAGTCCCTTTGGCGAGTATCGCTGGCGTACCCAGCGCTCCAAAAAGGGTTGTGCCGAGGCCCACAGGTCGAGCTGCGGGTAGAGTTGGCGCCCCAACCCTTCAATGTTGAGCAGGGTTTTTTGCAGCAGTACCAGCGATGGTTGAACCTCCATATTAAAACGCCGTGCGGTGTCGAACAACTGGATCATCATGTAGCCCATCGAAATTTCGTTTAGGGGGCGTTGAAACACCGGTTCGCACACCGAGCGAATAGCGGTGGTAAATTCGTTGACCGAGGTGTCGCTCGCCACCCAGCCGGAGCGTATATGAAGCTCTGCGACCAAGCGGTAGTCGCGTTTGAAAATGGCCAGTAAATTTCGCGCCATATAAAACTGATCATCCTTGCTGAGGGAGCCCATGATGGCGCAGTCGATGGCCAAATAGGTGGGTGATCTGGGGGTGCTAGCATCGACAAAAATGTTGCCTGGATGCATGTCTGCATGGAAAAAATTGTGCTCGAACACCTGGGTGAAAAAGATTTCCACGCCGCGTTCGGCGAGTAACTTAAAGTCGACGCCCGCGGCGCGCAATTCGTCGATATGGGTGACTGGGGTGGCATAGATGCGTTCCATCACCAAAACTTTTTCATTCGACAGCGGCCACAGTATTTCCGGGATATGTAACAGCGGTGAATCGTTAAAATTGTGTTTTAGCAAGGATGCGTTGGCGCCTTCGGATTGCAGGTTGAGCTCGTCGAGGATAATATTTTGGTAGTCTTCAACCACTTCCACTGGGTGTAAGCGCTGCCCATCGGCGCTGTACTTGACGATTAATTTTGCCAGCGTGAACAGCAGCGCGAGATCCTCGCGTATGGTCTTTTCGATTCCCGGACGAACCGCCTTAACCACCACGTCGCGACCATCCAGCGTAATGGCGGCGTGAACCTGCGCAATCGACGCCGATGCCAGAGGGTTCTCGTCAAAGCTTGCAAATAAATCGTCGATAGTTCCGTTCAGGGCCTCTTCGACGGTCTGTATAAACAGCGCCGAACTGAATGGCGGCACCGCGTCTTGCAACTTGGCAAGTTCGGCACACAGATCTGCGGGGACTAGGTCTGGGCGGGTCGACAGAAGCTGACCAAATTTGACAAAGATTGGGCCAAGCTCCTCCAGTGCCAAGCGCAGTCGCGCGCCGCGCGCTGTTTGGTTGTCGCCGAACAGTGCTGCGGGCGCCAAAAGCAAACGCAGCGACCAGGGCAGGCGCGAGCGCTCTATAAAATCTGCCAAGCGGTAGCGCCCGATCACGCGGACTATCTTGATGGCTCGCCTGAATTGCATCATTTGGCGATTCTCTGGAGCAGTCGCGCAACGCGCGCTTCGACTCGTTCGACGTCGGTTGCCAGTAGGCGAATGCGGGCCGAAAAATGTTCGAATTCGGCCATGCTGGGCGTTAGGCGCCACTCTTCTTGGGCGACTTCGACAGCGCTTTCAACCATGCGCCGACTATTTTCGTGGATGCTACGCGTCGCGCTGCGGATCGCGCTCCCCATTGCATGGGCTGCAACGTCGCCGAACACATCGGCCAACGCCGCCTCCCAATCGATATCCAATTGCTCGAGCGCATGGCTCAATTGCTGAAGAATCCGCGTATCTCCAGATACCTTAACACCGCTGCCTGCGAGGGTTGTCGAACTGCGCATTTTCAGCGCCAGCGCAACCATCGATACCAGATTACCACTGAGGGTGATGTCGCCGGCCTCGACTGGATCGAGGGTCATTGCGATGCGTCCGTTGTCGAGTAAAACGGCGGCGCAAAACGGCGGTATAAGGCTTTCGATAACGATTTTTGTACCCGATAATTCCTCGATTGCGCGCTGCGCTGCGGGGTCGTAACGCAACGCATTGTTAATCAGATTGGCTATCTGCCGCATCGCGGTCGCGGTGACGATTTCGCCGATCACTATGGCTTGATCCCACGGTGCAATGCCACAATGCCGGCGCTCATGTTGTGGTAGTCGGTGTTGACAAAGCCGGCGCTGTCGAGCATCGATTGAAGGGTTTGCTGGTCGGGATGCATGCGGATCGACTCTGCCAGATAGCGATAGCTGGTTTCGTCGCGGGCGAACAGCTTCCCGAGCTTGGGTAGCAGATTGAATGAGTAGCCGTCATAGAGCTTTTCAACGAGCGGATTTTGCGGCTTTGAAAATTCCAAAATCAGCAGCCGACCACCGGGTTTCAAGACCCGCAACATCGATCTCAGCGCGAGGTCTTTATCTGTGACATTGCGCAGACCAAAGGCGATGCTAACGAGGTCAAAACTGTTGTCTGGGAAGGGAAGGTTTTGCGCATCGGCTTGGGCAAATCGGACATTTTCGACGATACCCTGTTCGAGCAGGCGATCGCGGCCAACGCGCAGCATAGAATCGTTGATGTCGGCCAGCACCACGGTGCCCTCGGGCCCCACGCGAGCGGCAAACTTGGCGGCCAGATCGCCGGTGCCACCGGCAATGTCGAGGACTTTGTGGCCAGCTCGGACGGCAGACATTTCAATCGTGATACGCTTCCAAACACGGTGAATTCCGACCGACATCAAATCATTCATGAGGTCGTATTTGTCAGCCACCGAATGAAACACATCGGCAACGCGCTGCGCTTTGTTAGCGACGGGCACGGTCTGGTAGCCAAAGTGGGTGGTTTCATCGTTCATACTGGCAATCGCAATTTCGTTGATGGCTGACTATTGTAGCGGCACCCGGCGCAGATAGGTATGCCTGAAAGAAAATGTCTAGCTTTAGCTTGGTAGGTTGATGACTTGGGTGTCGCCGTCTCGCGAGCCACCTTGGCGCTGCAGTTTGGTCAGATAGTCGTCCCAGTAGCGGGCATGACTGTACCCCAGATCATAGAGGTAGTCCCAAGTGTAGATGCCCGAATCATGACCGTCGTCAAAGTGAATTTTCAGCGCGTAGTTACCGGCTTTTTGCAGATCCTGAATACGCACCCAGCGCTTGCCGACCTGCAGCGTTTCGTCATCGGGGCCATGCCCGCGAACTTCGGCACTCGGCGATAGCACACGCAGGTACTCGGCGCTTAACTCAAAGCACTGGGTACCTGCATAGGTCAGCGACAGCTGGTCTTTGTCGCGATTCACAGCGATGCGTTGTGGCACGGGCACAGTGACAAAACTCCTATCTTCGGCAGCCTGAGTATACTCGTTTTTCGCGCGCCTCAAAATCGCCGCGCGCGGTTACAGAATAAAACGCGTCAGGTCTTCGTTGCTGGCCAGTTCACCGAGGTGCTTTTCGACAAAGTCTCGGTCGATGGTGATGTCGTTGCCCTTGCCGCCAAGATCGGCGGCGTCGAAGGATATGTCTTCCAGCAGTCGCTCGAGAATGGTATGCAGACGGCGCGCACCAATGTTTTCGGTGCCTTCATTGACCTCGTAAGCTATCTCGGCAATCCGGCGCACGCCGTCACTGGAAAATTCAATGTTCAAGCCCTCGGTCGCCATCAGTGCGCAGTATTGCTTGGTCAGTGAAGCGTTGGGTTCGGTCAAAATACGCTCAAATTCGTGGATTCCCAGAGAGGCAAGTTCGACCCGAATTGGCAGTCTACCCTGCAGTTCGGGGATCAAATCTGAAGGTTTCGAGAGATGAAATGCGCCCGACGCAATAAATAGGATGTGGTCGGTTTTGATCATGCCGTACTTGGTCGACACCGTGCTGCCCTCGATCAGCGGTAATAGGTCGCGTTGCACGCCCTCTCGCGAGACGTCCCCGCCGGAACCCTCGGAGCGGCGGCACACTTTGTCGATTTCGTCGAGAAAGACAATCCCGTGCTGCTCGGCGGACTCCACCGCCTGGAGCTTTATCTCCTCGTCGTTGATCAGCTTGCCGGCCTCTTCCTCTTTGAGGTTTTTCAGCGCTTCGGCTACGCTCACTTTGCGCGTACTGGTCTTGCCTTTGCCCATCGAGCTAAACATATTTTGCAACTGCGAGGTCATCTCTTCCATTCCCGGTGGGGCCATGATTTCGACACCAGCGGGCAATTGGCGCAGTTCAATTTCGATCTCTTTGTGGTCCAACTCACCCTCGCGGAGTTTTTTACGGAACACTTGACGGGTCGATGATTCGGTACTTTCAGCGCCTGATGCAGCGCGAGCTGGTGGCAGTAGGGCATCCAGTACGCGCTCTTCAGCGGCGTCGAGTGCGCGCTGCTCAACCTTGTGCATCTCTCTTTCACGGCTTTGTTTTACCGCCGTTTCGACCAAGTCGCGAATGATCGACTCGACGTCTTTGCCGACGTAGCCGACCTCGGTAAACTTGGTCGCCTCGACCTTGACAAAGGGCGCGTTGGCAAGGCGCGCGAGGCGCCGGGCAATCTCGGTTTTACCGACGCCAGTGGGGCCGATCATCAGAATATTTTTTGGCGTGACTTCATTGCGCAACTCGTCGTCGAGTTGCGCTCGGCGCCAGCGATTTCTGAGCGCGATGGCGACCGCGCGCTTGGCGTCATCCTGACCGATAATGTGGCGGTTTAGTTCGTGCACAATCTCTCGGGGTGTCATCTGGGACATGGCGGTTTTTAATCCTTGGTCGGTTGGCTGGCGCTGCAGTCAAGCACTTCAATGGTGTGATTGTGATTGGTGTAAACGCAGATGTCGCCGGCGATTTTCAAACCTTCGGCGACAATCGCACCGGCGTCCAGCGAGGTGTTGTCGAGCAGTGCCCGGGCTGCAGATTGCGCATAGGGGCCGCCAGAGCCGATCGCAATGAGATCGTCTTCGGGTTGGATAACGTCGCCATTACCGGTGATGATTAACGAGGCATCGCGATCTGCAACCGCCAGAAGGGCCTCGAGCTTGCGCAGTATACGGTCGGTACGCCAGTCCTTGGCCAACTCGACAGCGGCGCGGGTAAGGTTGCCATGGTGTTGCTCTAATTTTGCTTCAAAGCGCTCAAACAGCGTAAACGCATCGGCGGTGCCGCCGGCAAATCCAGCGATCACCTGATCTTTATAGAGCCTGCGAACTTTGCGCGCATTGCCCTTCATAATGGTATTGCCCATGCTAACCTGGCCGTCGCCGCCAATCACCACGGTGTTGTCGCGGCGCACCGACAGAATAGTCGTACCTCGATACTGTTCCAATGCTGTGTTCCTCCTATGTATGAGTTATAGATTGGGTCAACTGCGCAAATATCAATATCCGCAACGTGAAATGTCTTCGGTTGGCTGCCCGCTGAGATCCTTTGGGCGCGTTTGGGCGAGGCTAGAACTGCTCAAAGCGGCGTGCTACCATTCTTCTTGTTGATGATTTTCTTGTTGGTTTCACTGCCGCCCGCTTAGGCGAGCCAACATCGCGAACCCAGCACGATTAAACAGCATAATGATAGAGCACAACTAGAAAAAAAGCGCCGCGTTCGGCACGGTATGCTGTGCGATGGCGCCGTTGGCCAG
>CESJ01140963.1_pt1 | contig 10528 bp, 11 predicted proteins | sample 356311 | NCBI WGS metagenome assembly CESJ01 (sample SAMEA2621487, study PRJEB7988) | marine metagenome | biome: marine biome (ENVO:00000447); feature: surface water layer (ENVO:00002042); material: "saline water (ENVO:00002010), including plankton (ENVO:xxxxxxxx)" | depth 5 m
TTAAATTCAAGATCAGATTTACCAATTGTCTTTTCTTCTGCAACATATTTCGATTGAATCAATGTCTCCGAATTTTTTTCAAGTTTATTTCTAAAGTCTCTTTCAGTGTCAAATTTTATTTTTTCAATACTTGCTGTTAATACTCTCAAGTGAGCTAAATTAATCAGTTCATGTAAGGCAATAATGTCTTTTTGTTCTGGGATTTCTTCCTTAAGAGCATTACGAAGAGCTATTATAGATTCAATTAAAGACATAGGCCTAAGATTTCATACCGTTGAGTTAGATTTGTACGGAACTGAAATTTACAAAATGTTCCAAGAGTATACAGAAATACCTGTTCAAAAATCTGGTTGGATTGAAGTCGTAACAGGCTCAATGTTTTCCGGGAAGACAGAAGAATTGATTCGACGAATAAAACGGGCACAAATCGCGAAACTTAAAGTGCAAGTATTTAAGCCTGAAATTGATAATCGGTATTCTAAAAATGAAATTGTCAGTCATTCTAATTATTCAGTTAAGTGCCAAGCAGTAAATAAATCGAGCCAACTTTATGATTTGGCTTTAGGTTATCAAGTTATTGGAATTGATGAGGCACAATTTTTCGATGCAGATATAATCGAAGTTTGTAATAGTTTAGCCAATAATGGAACCAGGGTTATTGTTGCAGGTCTGGACATGGATTTCTCAGGAAAACCATTTGGCCCTATGCCTCAATTAATGGCGATTGCAGAATTTGTCACTAAAGTCCATGCTATATGTGTTGAAACCGGTGAACTTGCAAATTTTTCACATCGCTTGGATTCGGATGATGACACTATTTTTGTAGGCGGACAAGCTGCTTATGAGCCTGTTTCGCGATCTGTTTTTAAGGAAATACAGAAAAAAAAATCTAATGAACCATCTTCGGAAAAGCACTAGTGACACAACACTAGCCTTAGATTCAGATGCGCTATTATCAAATCTAAAGGCATATCGAAACATTCTACCCGCCAAGCATAGAATAATGGCTATGTTAAAGGCCAATGCTTATGGACTGGGAGTTGTCCCTGTGGCAAAAATTTTAGAAGAAAATCATATTGATTATTTTGGAGTGGCATATGCTGACGAAGGAGCTGAATTGCGCGAAGCAGGAATTCTGTCTCCAATTATGGTAATGAATCCAGGAGAAAAGAGTATTCAAATGATGCTGTCTCTTAATTTGGAGCCGGAGATCTATAGTTGGGGATCTTTAAATCGATATCTGGAGGCTTTTGAAGTCTACCCGAAATCACTATCAAAGGGCCGAATACATATAAAGGTGGATACAGGAATGAATCGTCTTGGATTTAAGGTATCTGATGCTTACGAATTGACAAGCCGTTTAAGTGAATTAACTGGGATTAAAGTGGTTTCTGTTATGAGTCATTTATCATCGGCTGAATCGGCAGTAGAAGATTCTTTTACTAAAGAGCAGGGAGTCCTTTTCAATTCTTTCTGTGATATTATTGAAAAGGGCATTCAATATCGAGTTATTCGTCATATTGCAAATACATCTGCAACGGAGAGATTTCCTAATCTTTATGGTGGGATGGTTCGACTTGGGATTGGGTTATTTGGCCATAGTCCAGTTTTAAATTCAAAGCTCAAATTATCACCTGTTGTCTTCTTAAATTCTTCCGTTACTCATATACACGATATTGGACCAGGTGAAAGTGTTTCATATGGAAGAACTTTCAATACTGACAGTGTTAAAAAAATTGCAACTATTTCGATAGGATATGCTGACGGATTTCCGAGAATATTAAGTAATGGTATTGGTCAAGTAGTATTCAAGAATCAATTTTTTCCAGTCGCTGGTCGTGTTTGTATGGATATGACCATGATTGATGTGACAGGATCTCAAATTAAAGTGGGTGATCAAGTAGAGATTTTTGGAAAAAATATTTCTGTTGAGATGTTTGCAAAGGCTTGTGAAACTTCTACTTATGAAGTTTTAACTCGAATCTCTCCTAGATTAAAGAGGATAAAAATTAATCTATGATCATGAGATTAATAACTAAATACCAGAGTTTATTAGTTTCAATATGGATTTTGTTATTGCCTTTTTGGGACTTTGGATCCGGAGTTTTTTTAGGATTTGCATTCTTATTAGGATGCTTATCAATTCCTTCAAAAAGAATATTATGGAATTACGCTTCATTGCCCTGGATGTTTTTTGGTTTGGCTTTTTTCGGCGGAGTATGGACACTTTCTTTTGATATGAGCTACTTGTATCGGTTACTTCCATTTGCGTTAATACCAGTCGCAACTATTGGCCAATGGAAATCGATCAGAATCGCTCTTCCCTTAGGGGCAATGAGCATTTGTTCTTTTTTAATTATTACGGCGGGGATTTCTTTTTTAGGTAATGGTAATTGGTCTGTTATATTTTACAGAGACTTTACTCAACCATTGCATCAGCACATTTATTTAATCACTTATTTATGTCTTGCAATCCTTTCTGTATTTGAGTTGAATTTGAAATTATTTGTGAAAAACACTTTTATATTAGTGTGTTTTATTGCTATTGGACTAATGGGGTCCAAAGTGGGGTTTCTCGCAATAGCTTGTGTAAGCTTAATTATAGGTTTCACTCATGTTAGAAAAAGGTTAAGCCATAGCACAAAAAAATCACGAATAAAATATTTTGCGTTCATAGTCTTAATCAGTTTGATATTTACACTCTCCCAGCTTTTTTCTTCTGGAAGAGAATTAGGTAATGTTTTTAAGCCTATTTCTCCCCATTGGGCGACAGGTTCTTTTGACACTAGGGTAATACAAAATAAGGCTGCCATAGAAGTATGGTCTAATCATTTATGGCGAGGAGCAGGAGTAGTTAACGTTCAAAACGAATTGATTGATGAATATCAAAATATTAATTATCGTTTTGGACTTAAGCGAGGATTAAATGTTCATAACCAGGGTTTGCAGTATTTGTCAACTTATGGATTATTTGGTCTTATTTGGATTATTGTTTCTTGCCTGATTGCTTACCGTACAAATTTCAGGGAAGCAAGTGAATGGAAGGTTAAAAAAGCATTTGTTTGGGTAGTCTTTTTTGGATTTTTATTTTTAACGGAAAGCTACCTTGAACGTTCTCTTGGAATTAGTACTTGGGTTTTAGGATGGGTATGGGTTCTTCAAGATTCAGAAGAAATGATTTCTTGATCAATTCTTTCAAGAATTTCCCTTAATATGACTCTTAAATTATTAAGAGATTGAATTTTGTCATGAGTATAAAGTAAAGCGATATGCAAAGACTCTTCCCTTTCCCCAAAATTATTACGTTCTAGTCGATATGCTTCGCGTAATAAGCGCTTTACTTTGTTTCTTTCCACAGCTTTTCTAAAACGTTTTTTTGGCGCACCCACAAGGATTTGAACACCTCTTTCTAGGACTAAACCAGGAGCATAGTATAAAACCTGGATAGGGGAAATGTGAAATTTTTCTCCTTTATCGAAAAGACGTTGAATTTGTTTTTTTGATCTGAGTCGTTCTTCTTTAGGAAAACTATTATCGATCACTTCGTTTTATTGGAAATTTCAATAAATGAGTCAAGTGCCTGAGTCATTGAGCTGAATTTAGATGTAGGCACAGGGATATCTAACCGCAAATTGTTTTCTTCAATAGCGGCTTTGGTCGTACTTCCAAATCCAGCAATAAATGTATTCTCTTGCTTAAAACCTGGGAAATTTTTCAATAGTGATCGAATTCCTTCTGGGCTAAAGAATACTAAAATATCATATTTAACAGCACTTAAATGGCTTAAGTCACTAATAACGGTTTGGTACATTATGGCCCGGGTCCACTGAATATTTGACTTTTCTAAAAGGGCAGGAATATCAGGGTTCAGAATATCAGATGTAGGGAGCATGAAATGTTCGGCTTTTTGTTTTTTTAGTATTGGCATTAAACCTGCTAAAGAACCTGTCCCTGGGTATATTTTTCTTTTTCTGTATGGAACGAATTTCTGTAAATAGAAAGCAACAGCTTCCGATGGGCAGAAATATTTCCATTCAGGATTGATTGGAACTCGCATTTCTTCGCACATACGAAAAAAGTGATCAATTGCTACTCTACTTGTGAAAATAAATGATTTGAAATTTGTTAGAGTGATTTTATCTTTTCTAAATTCTTTTCCCTCAATACCAATAACTTCTATGAAGGGTTGGAAGTCTATTTTCACTTTGTGTTTATCAGCTATAACTGAGTAAGGGCTATTTGCCACTTGAGGTTCAGGTTGTGAGACTAATATGTTTTTAACCTTCATATGCTAGTTAAAATAAGGTCCAAAAAATAGGGGACATTTCTAAGGCACAAAGGTACGAAAAGGCCAAGTGCGAAGGAGTGGCACTTTTTTGGACATAATTTATCGCAGAACGCAATATTCCTAGCACATATAAAGTAATGGAAATCAAGGTAATATGATAAATTAAGTCATCCAAAAATTTTTGATCATTTTGACCCCAGATAAAAACCCAAACAATAATTGGAAGCGCAACTAACAATAAAGAGAGGTAATTAAAGCGAATCCTCCAACATTCATGATGTAAATCATTTAATCCCCAAATTCGACCGCAGAATAATTGAAAAAAAAATTGCAATACTGAAATTATAATGGTGATGCCGATATAAATCCCTATTTGAGGGATATTTAAATGAATAAATGTTTTTAACATTATTGGTTCACCATAAATACCACCATAAATACCAATGGCTAGAGATAAAAGAGTCAAGTTGATTATCCAAATATATTTTGGACCATTTCCTAGTTTGTCTATTTGTTGAAAAAATGTTGTCCAAAATCTCTTTTCAGGGTAATTCCTTTGAAAGAAAAAAGCAAGAAATAAAGTTAAAATAATGGCAATAAGGAAAAATAGATCATTTTGTCTAGTAATTAAATCTCCGATGTATTTCTGTTGTAATCCATTATTCATAATACTAAGAGCATTGTTATCACCAATGAAAACGTAAGCCAGCCTTTACCCATCGACCAGGTAAAGGAACATTACCTCGGTCATATATTTTTTCATCGAAAAGATTTAATGCATCAATAAAAATCAAAAGTCCATCATGATCGAATGATAACCTAATGTCTAGAGTGCTAAACGCTGGGTATTTAACGACTTCTGAAGTAGTATTCACGTAACTTCCTGCTCGTTCTTGTCTAGTTCCGATGAGTCCAATTTTATATCCTTTGAAAGGAGCGGTCTGTAATTCTCCTTGAAAACGGTTAGATAGATAGTCTAAAACATAAATTGATTGACCGTTGATTTGTCCTGTTTGATGAGAGGCAAATTGACCGCTCAGAGTATAAAATAACTTTCTATTTAATAAATCACCTTTTGCGTTAAATTCTATCCCATAAATGCTTACTTGTGTTATATTGTCTGCTTGAAGTAGCTCCTCTGTGCCAACAGTTCGGTATACCCAATCAATAAGATTCGTTCCATATCTGTGATATACTGTAAAATTCACATTTGAAGGTAAAATAAGGTTATCTGGACTAAGGGAAGTCTGATAAGAAACTTCACTATTCCATGCATATTCAGGCTTTAATGTTGCAGAGCCTTGGGCACCTCCTAGGGTGTAATACAGATCAGTGAAAGTCGGCAACCTAAAACTTCGATTAACACTTGCCTTAATGGAGCCTTCCCCGGTAATTGATTGAACAAAATCGAGATTAGGGAGCCAATCAAAGCCATATCTATCATTATAATTTAATCTTAGAGCTGCAGTCAATGTCCCCAAATTCATTTTATAAAAAACACCTGCGTTGTTTCTAATATCTCCTTTTAAGTAATATGCTCTGTTGTCTGGAGCTATTATGGGAGTTATTAATAGCGTCCCTAGAACATTACTAATTATTTCATCTCGTCTAAAATCCATACCATATTTTATTACAGCAGTTAAATCTCCTACTTGTGCAGATATATCTTTGGTTTCATAGTCTAGCCCGTAAGTATTACTCCTATGATTATTGTGCTCACTATACCAGCTTGGAGCCATTGTAGAGTCTTTTGTATTAAGAAATTGTCCACTTCCTAAGCTTTCATAAAAACCAGCTTCTTCTCTAAAAAGTTCAAAGTGATCATGATGTTGTCGACCATATACTTGAACCTTTCCCCAGCTTCCCTGCAATCTTGCATTTACAGATAATGATCGTATAGCTTCAAATTGTTCAGGGAAATTAAATGAATAGAAATTTTGAGCACCAAATCTTTTTGCTAAATAGCCTCCGGAGATAATGAGTTTTCCGAAAGACTTAATTTGTCTTTCGGCAGAGAAAAACCCCTGCCATTGAACAAAATCAGTATTACTAATGGCTCCATCTGCAGCTTTATAATCGAGATCAATACGCGTTGAAAAGCCTAAAATTTCACCTAAAGAAATACCAGCAGCTCCATTTTGATAACCGTATTGACCAACCCCCGCAGTTGCATATCCTGCTAAATCAGAGCCTACTTTCGTTACAATGTCTATTACTCCTGCAAAAGCAAATGGCCCATAACGATATGAACCGCCACTAGGCATAACATGAATTGTCGCGATAGACCCCAAAGGAACGGGTAGATTAAGATTATGATGACCTGTCTGTGGATCAGAGTAAGGAACACCATTCACAAGAACTAAAACTTGATCAAAACTCGACCCTCGAAGGGAAATATCTGCTTGTACATCGTTGAGACTTCTACTGCGTATTTCTAATCCTGGATATGTTTCTAAGAGTTCGCCAACATTTTGATAAGGTGAATTCTGAATGTCAAATTCATTTTTCGAGTAGACTACATGCCCTTCTTCTTGATGTAATGTTGAGCTTAGAACGTTTACTGTATCTAATTGTATTTGGTTGCTACCCACATTAACCTGTCCAAAAATGCTTGGTATAGAAAAAGAAAAGAAAAGAATAACAAAGTATTTCATAATTTTAAAAAAAAACCCAGCCTTTTGGGCTGGGTAAATTTATCATCTTTTTGATGTTAAAGAGCTAGAACAGTCACCATATTATTTGATACTTCAACGACGCCACCATCAATCGATATGTTTTGGACCCCATCTTGAGTATCAATTTTAATGTTTCCGCTCGTCAATGATGCCATCAAAGGAGCGTGGTCTTTTAGAACCTGAAATAGCCCATCCTTACCAGGAAACTGTATGGCTACGGAATGACCTTCAAAAAGAGTTTTTTCAGGGGTTAATATGTGAAGAGTTAGATCCATATATTAAACCTCTGCTAACATTTTCTCTCCAGCTTCAATGACCTCTTGGATATTTCCTTTGAGGTTGAACGCAGCTTCCGGATACTGGTCTAATTCACCATTTAAAATCATATTAAAGCCCTTAATTGTTTCAGAAATATCTACGAAAACGCCAGGGATTCCTGTAAATTGCTCTGCAACATGAAACGGTTGAGATAGGAAGCGTTGAATCCTTCTAGCTCTGTGTACAGCCATTTTATCTTCTTCTGAAAGCTCTTCCATGCCAAGAATGGCAATTATGTCTTGAAGCTCCTTATAGCGTTGTAAAATCATTTTAACATCTTGGGCACAATTATAATGTTCTTCACCAACAATTTCTGGTGTCAATATTCGTGATGTAGAGTCTAATGGGTCTACAGCAGGATAAATACCAAGCTCAGCGATTTTTCTCGATAGAACGGTTGTCGCGTCTAAGTGAGCAAAAGTTGTTGCAGGAGCTGGGTCAGTGAGATCGTCTGCAGGCACGTAAACGGCTTGAACAGAGGTTATCGATCCGTTTTTTGTTGAAGTGATACGTTCTTGCATAAGGCCCATCTCCGTAGCAAGAGTAGGCTGATAACCAACAGCTGAAGGCATTCGACCTAAAAGAGCTGAGACTTCAGATCCAGCTTGAGTAAATCTAAAAATATTGTCTACAAAAAACAAAATATCTTTTCCTTGACCGGTTCCTTCTCCGTCTCTGTAATATTCAGCCATTGTTAATCCAGATAGTGCAACTCTTGCACGCGCTCCCGGAGGTTCATTCATTTGGCCAAAGACAAAAGTTGCTTTGGAATCTTTTAAGTTTTCTTTGTTAACCTTGCTTAAATCCCATCCTCCATTTTCCATGGATTTTTTGAATTCATCTCCATAGTTAATTATTCCTGCTTCAATCATTTCACGAAGCAAATCATTTCCCTCACGTGTACGCTCGCCAACACCTGCAAAAACTGATAACCCACCATGCCCTTTAGCAATGTTATTTATCAGTTCTTGAATTAAAACTGTTTTCCCAACCCCGGCACCACCAAATAAACCGATTTTCCCACCTTTTGCATAAGGCTCGATCAAATCAATAACTTTAATTCCAGTTAAAAGGACTTCAGTGGCAGTCGATAATTCTTCGAATTTTGGTGCTTCTCTATGGATAGGGAGATCATTGTCATCACTTATTCCACCAATTCCATCAATATCTTCACCCACAACATTGAAAACTCGGCCTCTTATTTGCTCGCCTGAAGGCATAGCTATTGGCTGACCAGTAGCAGTTACTTCTTGGCCACGACGGAATCCATCAGTAGAATCCATTGAAATAGCTCTAACTGTATCTTCACCAACATGTTGTTGGGTCTCCATAATCACTCTTTGACCATTGGGCCTCATAACGACTAATGCATCATAAATTTGAGGAAGCACAGAACCTTCGAAGTAGACATCTACTACAGGTCCAATAACTTGAGCGATTTTTCCTTTTAAATTGGACATATTTTTGGGTATAAAATCTTTCTAATTTTGGCTGCAAAGTTACAAATCAAAAGTTTAATTTATTGATTCTTTATATAAGAAATAATGTACACTTGCAACTAGCGGTATCAGTAAACAATAAAATCCAATATGAATTGCTTGTAAACTATGAGTAAGTCCAAAAAAAATCGATAAAATGATCCAAGAGCTGAAGTTTTTTTGAGCTCTTTTATAACTTGATATAATTGATTTTATAATTCCTTGTGACTCATGAAACCTTATATAAATTGATTGAAGCCCAAGGGACATCATACCTGTTAGAAGAAGAAATGAAGCTAGAAGCAAAAATTTATACTGATTCCAATTTATATCTTCTAAAATCCGTTTTTGCATTACAATCACATCCTCTCCAGATTCTTTTTGAATCGAGGAAATCAAGTTTAACGTGTTTTCATCTAAAACAATAGAAAAACAAACAGCTAAAAGTGTTAAAATAGAAAAAAGCTGAATAAGAATGATTGTCCCGGTTGCACCAAAATCTTTGAATCCAGAAAAAAGTGTAGTGAAATTAATTTGAAGTTTTTGAGTTGGGTTCTCGATATTCATCCCTATTCCTAAATAAAATGAAGGGATAATGAAATAAGTACTTATCAAAACACCCCAAGATGGTATTGCGGGCGATAGGGCACTCAGAATGGCACAGATGAATCCCATTAATAAGAATTGGCCGTAAGACGTTCTGTAAGCATTTAATGATTTTTGAAAAACAGATACCATTATACAAAGATCGCATTGATACCTTTGTAAAAAGACAATTACTTCATTGGAAATATTTAAATCAATTCAAGAATTCCCAAAGCAATCATTTGCAGTTGCTACAACCGGTACTTTTGATGGAATACATGCAGGACACAAGACAATTTTAAAGCGTCTGACTGATAAGGCTAAAGAGTTTAACGGGAAGTCTGTTTTAATAACTTTTGACCCACATCCAAGAAGACTAATTCATCCAGAATATGCCTTGGAGCTTTTGACTACAATAGAGGAGCGATCAGAATTAATTTCAGAAATAGGGTTGGATTTTTTGATTGTACAAGAGTTTGATGAAGAGTTTTCAAAAATTGAATCTATCGATTTTGTTCGCCACTTGCTTGTTGAAAAAATAGGGGTTAAACAATTAGTAATTGGTCACGATCATCGTTTTGGAAAAAATAGAGAAGGCTCCTTTGATCATTTAAAGGAATATGCTCCGGTATATGGGTTTGAGATAGAAGAGATTTCAGCATTTGAACTAGAAGCTATTCATGTTTCTTCTACACAGATAAGAAAAGCCATAAGCTCTGGAGACGTTAAAACGGCATCATTAGCCCTTACTCGTCCGCACTTTATTACTGGGAAAGTGGTTCGTGGGAATCAAATAGGCAGAACCCTTGGTTTTCCTACAGTAAATATTGGTGAGATACATTCTGATAAAATTCTCCCAAAACAGGGGGTTTATGCTGTTCTAGTAGATATTCTTGACGATCTTCATCTAACCCAAATTCCAGGTGTTGCGAATTATGGAAAACGTCCTTCTATTGGAGAAGGAGACCCGCAGCTTGAAGTATACTTAATTGAAAAAGGTCAGAATCTATACGATCGGCCAATTCGAATACACTTTATAGATAGAATTAGAGATGAAAAAAAATTTACCTCAAAAGAAGAACTCAGAGAACAAATTGTAAAGGATATTGAGACTGCTCGACTCCTCTTGTTGAAGTAATTGTGATATGAAAATAACTAGCTTTAAATTTTTTATTTAAAGCTCA
>CESJ01055572.1_pt1 | contig 10468 bp, 9 predicted proteins | sample 356311 | NCBI WGS metagenome assembly CESJ01 (sample SAMEA2621487, study PRJEB7988) | marine metagenome | biome: marine biome (ENVO:00000447); feature: surface water layer (ENVO:00002042); material: "saline water (ENVO:00002010), including plankton (ENVO:xxxxxxxx)" | depth 5 m
ACGGATTAAATAAAATATTGACATTTAACAATCAATAATGATTAAAAAAATCATATTATTTTTAGCTGTTGTCATATCAGCTCAAGCTTTTTCTCAAAGATCTACTTCTTCTCCGTATTCTTATTTCGGAGTTGGTGAAGAGTTTGGAACAAGAACTGTAGAACAAATAAGTATGGGTAGTATTGGTGCCGCATACAGTAGTAATAGATATTTAAACTTTGTAAACCCTGCCTCATTATCTGAATTAAGATATGCAACCTATGTGTTCGGTATTCTAAATAATGATTTAACTATAAAAGACGCTAGCACAAAACAATCTACTAATTCAACTAATTTAAGTTATTTTAGTTTGGCGTTTCCAGTGAGTAAAAAAATGGCAGTTGTATTTGGAATGCAACCAACATCATCTGTTGGATATTCTCTAATTAACTCCCTAAACAATGATGATGGTGATTTGATTGAAATTACACAGTTTTCTGGTGCTGGTGATGTTAATAGAATTTATGGAGGTTTTGGGATGAAAATTTTTAAAGGTTTTTCTGTTGGTTTAGAAGCAGACTTTTTATTTGGAAATATTCAAAATTATGTACTTAATGCAAGAGAAGATGTTGATCTCGCAACTAAAAATGTAGAAGATTCTAACGTAAGTGGTGGTTCTATAAAACTAGGAGCTCAATACAAAACAACTATCACCAAAGATTTAAATTTACATGTTGGAGCTTCTTTTAAATTAGGAAACTCCTTAAAATCAGAAGGTGAAGAAAGTTTCTATTCTCTTTCTATAGGTGGTCCAGGGTTTGAAATTCCAAGAGACACACTTTTTTCTGGACCTTTAAACGCTAATCTAGAAAGGCCACTTGAAACAGTACTAGGAATAGGTTTAGGAAAAACAAACAAATGGTATGCATCAGTAAATTATAAATATCAAGATGCACTTGTTGCAACTGGTTACTTAGACAATACGGCTGAGAGCTTTCAATATGGAGAATCAAACACAATCTCTGCTGGAGGTTTTTTTATTCCAAAAGCAAACTCTATCTCTAGTTACTGGCAAAGAGTAACCTACAGAGGAGGTTTTAAATACGAAAAATTGGGACTTCTTATAAATGGTACCTCAAATTCTAATACTTTTACAGGTATAAACGATTTTGGCATATCTTTTGGACTAGGACTACCTCTAGGAAATAGATTGTCAAATTTAAATCTAGGTTTTGAGTATGGTAAAAAAGGAACTACAGATGACGGATTGTTAGAAGAGAATTATTTTAATTTTAGACTGAGTTTATCTCTAAATGATATCTGGTTTAAGAAAAGAAAAATTGATTAATAAATACTATTAAAAAATGAAGAAACGAATAATTTTAACCACAAGCCTATTTCTTTTTTTAGGGTTACACCTTATAAACGCACAGGCAACAAAACAAGAATGTACCATTAAGTACAATCTTTTTAAAGGAGATTATCAATCTAAAAAATTTGATGATGCATACCCTAACTGGATGTATTTAATGGATAGTTGCCCTAGATTATCAATAAATATTTATAAGTTAGGAGATAAGATGGTTCAAGCTTTGTATAAGAAAGCAACAGATAAATCTGAAACGAGAACATTAATTAATAGAATTTACACTCAAAGATTAGAAAATTACCCAACAAAAGATCCAGCTAAGGTTCACAGCGATTACGCAACTTTTTTAGTAAAAAACAAGTTAGCTACAGATGGCGAAGTTTTTGAAATATTAGAATTAGCGTACAGTTTAGATCCTACTAGAATGGGAGTAAAAAATATTTATAGATATTTTCAGGGAATAACTGATGCTAACAAAGATACCAATCCTCAAAAAGTTTTTGACACTTATGATGATGTATTAGAATCTGTTGGAGAAAAATTAGATGACTATGCGAAGAAATTAAGAGACCTAAACGCTAAAGTAGAAGCTGGTCAAGAATTAGATAAAAGGCAAAAACAAAATTTAAGGGCTTATACCATAAACTCCAAGGCACTGGGACAAGTAGAATCTGGATTAGATAACATCATTATAGTATTGTCTACCTGTGACCGTTTAGTTCCTTTGTATGAAAGAGATTTTGAGATTCATAAAACTGACTCTAAGTGGCTGAAGAGAGCAGTTTCTAGAATGTTTAATAAAGAGTGTACTGATGATCCTCTTTTTGAAAAATTAGCAATAGCCTATGCTGAAGCATCTCCTTCTGCAGATGCATATTCTTTTGTTGCGGGTGTATTGGCAAAAAAAGGAGATGTTTCAGGAGCACAGGAAATGAGAATGAAAGCATTTGATTTGGAGACAGACCCTTTCAAAAAGGCAAATTTTAAATTAAAATTTGCGCAAGCAGCTAAAAAAAGAGGACAGAAATCAAAAGCAAGACAGTTGGCAAGAGAAGCTATTTCTTTAAACCCTAACATGGGAAGAGCGTATCTTTTCATAGCGAGTCTTTATGCATCTTCCGTTAATAAATGTGGAACAAATGAATTTGAGAAAAGAATGACTTATGTTGCAGCCTACAACAAAGCTTTAAGAGCAAGTAGGGTAGATCCAAGTATGAGTTCTGTAGCTAAAAAATTTATTAGAAATTATAAAGCAAACTTTCCTTCCAAAAAAGTTGTATTTACTGAGGGAGTTAAAGAAGGAGATCCTTTTAAAGTAAAATGTTGGATTAATGAATCTGTTAAGATTTCCTCCAGCGGTAAATAATAATGAATCAAATAATTGAAATATTTAAGAAAAGCATTCTTTTAATGATTATTATGGGAATGCTTTTCGCTTGTACGAATGATTCAAAAAAAGTTAGAGATTTTTTAGCAGAAAAAAATCTACCTATAGCAGTGGCAAAAGATGCACATCATTTTTATAAAGACTCAGGAAAAGTAACCTCTAAATTATCGACTTCTCTCCTTAGAGATTTTAGCAATAGAGAACAACATCCTTACAATGAATTTCCTGAAGGAATAAAAATTATAAATTTTGAAAACAATGGACAAGACTCTATTACTGTTCTTGGAGACTATGCTTTGTCTTATTCAAAAACATCCATTTCAGAACTGAAAGGAAATGTGGTAGTAATTAATCACACAGATGCATCAAGATTAGAGACAGAACAATTATTTTGGGATCAAAAAAATAAATATTTTTTTACTGAAAAAAGTTTTGTGCTCACTAAAACTAACGATACAATTATTGGTGTTGGTTTTGAGTCTATGGAAAATTTAAAGAAGTATGTTGCCAAAAAAACAAAAGGGAATATTTTAACGAACGAAAATGAATTATGAATAACATCTGGAAATTTTTACAATACGGTTATTTGATAATAGCTGCCATTTTCATAGTCGAATCAATTATTCAATGGAAAGACAATCAAAATAAAGCGTTATTGATGCTTGGTTTTTCTATCTTTATATTACTAATATTCTTCTTTAAAAGAAACTTTAGAAAAAAAATAGAGAAGAGAAATAAACTATAAATGAAGATTGATATCATCATCATTCTTATCACAATTTTTTTATCTGCTTTTTTCTCCGGGTTGGAAATAGCATTTGTTTCCGCAAATAAACTTCATATAGAGTTAGAAAAGAAACGTAAAGGTTATATCCCTAAAATACTTTCAAGGTTAACTAAGGATTCTTCAAAATTTATAACGACAATGTTAGTTGGTAACAATATTTCATTGGTAATTTATAGTTATTTTATGGGAAAAGTAATTGTAGACTATTATGCTATTAATAGTATTTTATTACAAACTATAATCTCAACAATTTTAATACTAGTCACAGCAGAATTTCTTCCTAAAGCAATTTTTAGAGTGTACGCTAATGAATCGCTTAAAATATTTGCAATCCCAGCTTATTTCTTTTATGTTGTTCTTTATTTTTTTTCTTTTTTTATAAGTGGGATCTCAGATTTATTACTAAAATTCATTTTTAGAACAGATAAAGATTCTCAACAGACTGCGTTTAGTAAGGAAGAATTAGGGAATTACATCACAGAACAACTAGAAATTGGAAATGATAGTGAAGATGAAATAGATTCTGAAATACAAATTTTTCAAAATGCTTTAGAATTCCAAAAGGTAAAAGCTAGAGAAATTATGGTTCCTAGAACTGAAATGTTAGCAATAGAAATTCATGAATCAGTTTTAAAACTTAGCGAATCTTTTATCAATAGTGGATATTCTAAAATACTAGTATATAAAACATCTTTGGATGATATTATTGGTCATGTAAATGCATTTGAATTATTTAAAAACCCCAAAACAATAAAATCTATTTTATTACCAGTGGAGATAGTTCCAGAATCTATGATGATTAATGATGTACTTAACAGTCTAATGAAAAAGAGAAAAAGTATAGCTATCGTAGTCGATGAATATGGAGGAACATCTGGAATGATTACAGTTGAAGATATAGTAGAAGAGCTCTTTGGAGAAATAGAAGATGAACACGATGTACAAGAGTTAACTAACAAAAAGATTAGTGAAACAGTTTTCAAACTTTCAGCTAGATTGGAAATAGACTTTTTAAACGAAGAATATAATCTTAGTATTCCAAAAGATGAAGCCTACGAAACTTTAGGTGGTTTTATTATAGATCATACAGAAAGTATTCCTGAAAAAGATGCAGTGCTATATATCCTAAACTACAAAATTACAATTATTAGTGTAAGTTCATCTAAAATAGATGAAATTCACTTAAAAGTTCTGAATAACGAAGATAATTAAAACGATTTTTTCTTTTCTATTTTCATTAAATACTAGATGTTCTGGTTGGTTATTTACTTCTCAAATTGTATATTCGCAAATTCAAATTAAATTATTAATTTTATGGCAATTTTATCTAAAATAAGAGACCGTTCTATCGCTTTAATAGCTGTTATAGGCTTAGCTTTATTTGCATTTGTACTAGATCCGTCAACAATAACAGATTTTCTTGACTCCTCTAAAATAAACGAAGTAGGGGAAGTAGATGGAGAGACAATATCTAGGCAAGAATATGCTGAGGCATTAGATACTTATAAAACAAGAAATAATAGTAGTGTTTCAGATATGCAAGCTGCTAAAACAGTTTGGGAAAATATTTTAAAAGATAAGATTTACACGAAACAATTAGAGCAAGCAGGAGTTACTATTGGTGAGACAGATGTTTTAAACAATATTATAAACTCTCCATCCGTTCAAAGAAACCCTCAGTTCTTAAATGAAGTAGGTTTGTTTGATAGAGATAGTTTCATGCAGTTTTTAAAAGACACCAAGGAAAGCGAAGATCAAAACCTATGGAAAGCATGGAGTAATTACATAAATGAAGTAGGAACAAATCTTAAAAGAGATACCTATAATAATTTAATTAAAGCAGGTCTTGGGGCATCACTTAAAGAAGGTGAGTACACGTACAAAGAAGATAATGATTTGGTAAGTGCAGATTTTGTATTTATACCTTATACTTCTATAGCAGACAGTTTAGTTTCAATAAAAATGAGTGATGTAGAAGCACATATAAAAAAGAATCCATCTGCATTTGAAGTAGAAGCATCAAGAGATATCTCTTATGTGAAATTTGATATTTCACCAACAATTGAAGACAAACAAGACATCAAAAATGATGTTGGAACTTATTTAGAAGATAGAAATGATGTTAACAAAGCCACAGCTCAGAAAATTGTTATTCAAGGCTTAAAGAATTCTACTGATTATAATTTGTTTTTTGAAGAAAACAGTTCAGATATCCCAATGCAGGAATCATATTATATGCAAAAGGAACTACCAAAAGCAATTTCAGAGGTAGTTTTAGAAGGTAATCTAAACAATACATTTGGACCATATGAAGATAATAATTACTTCAAAATATCTAAAATAACAAACGTTTTTTCTAGACCAGATTCTGTAAAAGCAAGTAGTATTTTTATTCCTTATTTAGGTTCTCAAGGCGCTACAGCAAATACAACAAAAACAGAGCAACAAGCGAAAGCATCTATAGATAGTATCTATAAATTAGTAAGAAAGAGTAAAAAGAGATTTGCAGAGATTGCTAGTATAATTAATACAGATGCTAGTAAAGACAAAGGAGGAGATATTGGATGGAGCAACCATAGTAATTCATTTAATTCTACCAGATTTGATATCGATTTAGCAACTTTTATGTTTGAAAATAAAACTGGAAAAGTTGGTGTTGTGAAATCTAAATACGGATATCATGTTATCAGAATTGATGAACAAAAGAACAAGCAGAAAGGAGTTCAGTTGATTACCTTTGGTAGAGAAATTATTGCATCTCAAGATACTGAAAATATAGCATTTCAGAATGCTGAAAAATTTGCATTAGATATTTCATTAAAAGAAAATAATTTCTATGATATAGCTAAAGAAAAGTCATATCAAGCTAAACCTGCTATCGGATTGAAAATTATGGACGATAGAGTTCCTGGACTTCAAGGAACACAAAGACAAATTATTACATGGGCTTTTGGTAGTGATACCAAAGTTGGTAATACACAAAGATTTGACATAGACAATGGTTATGTTGTTGCTATATCGACAAGTAAAACTGATAAAGGATTGATGAGTTCATCAAAAGCAATCAACAGGGTTAGAACAACGATATTAAACAATAAAAAAGCTGCAATTATTAAAGCTAATATGATAGGTTCTTCATTAAATGATATAGCTACGACTAATAATGTACCTCTGAAACAAATGAATAATATTGCACTAAAATCACCTTCTATTACTGGAGTTGGCTTTGAACCTAAGGTAATTGGAGCTATGTACTTTGCTAAAGAAAACCTATTTTTTAATAAAGTTGATGGAAATAAGGGTGTTTTTGCATTTGTAGTTACAAAAAAAGAAAAAGCGGTAGTATTACCAAATTATGAGACTTACAGACAGCGATTGTCTCAAGACAGAAAAAATAAGATTGTAAATATATTTGAAGCTTTAAAGAAAACATCTGATGTAGAAGATAACAGAGCTGGTTTTCACGGTGTTCAATAATTAAACTTCTAAATTAATAACTAAAAAAAGCCACTACATTGTAGTGGCTTTTTTTTAGTCATATAAATGATTTTTAGCCGTTCATGGAAATTAAAAACTCTTCATTATTTCTTGAGAATTTAACTTTTTCATTAATAAACTCCATAGCTTCTATAGGGTTCATATCTGCTAAATATTTTCTTAATACCCACATTCGTTGCACATTTTTCGAATCTAATAAAAGATCATCTCTTCGTGTACTAGACTTTATAAGATCAATAGCTGGGTAAATTCTTCTATTAGAAATATTTCTATCTAATTGTAACTCCATATTTCCAGTTCCTTTAAACTCCTCAAAAATCACTTCATCCATTTTTGAGCCAGTTTCTGTAAGAGCAGTAGCTATAATTGTTAAAGAACCTCCATTTTCTATATTCCTAGCCGCACCAAAGAAACGTTTCGGTTTATGTAGAGCATTCGCATCTATACCTCCAGATAATATTTTGCCTGATGCTGGAGCAACAGTATTATAGGCTCTAGCTAAACGAGTAATGGAATCTAACAAGATTACAACATCATGTCCACATTCTACCAAACGTTTTGCTTTCTCTAAAACAATATTTGCAACTTTAACATGTTTTTCAGCAGGCTCATCAAAGGTAGAAGCAACAACTTCACCGCGCACACTTCGTTGCATGTCTGTAACCTCTTCAGGACGCTCATCAATTAATAAAACAATCTGATATACTTCGGGATGATTAGCTGCAATAGCATTTGCTACATCCTTTAATAGCATTGTTTTACCTGTTTTAGGTTGTGATACTATCATACCACGCTGTCCTTTTCCTATTGGAGAAAACAAGTCAATAATTCTTGTAGATAAAGAGCTTCCTTTTTCTGCTAAATTAAATTTTTCTTCAGGAAACAAAGGTGTTAGATGTTCAAAAGAAACACGATCTCTGACGATGTTAGGGTTTAAGCCATTGATTTTGGAGACTCTAATTAAAGGAAAGTATTTTTCACCTTCTTTTGGCGGCCTCACATTACCCCTAACGGTATCTCCAGTTTTTAATCCAAATAGTTTTATTTGAGATTGAGAAACATAAATATCATCTGGAGATGATAAATAATTATAATCTGAAGAACGAAGAAAACCATATCCATCAGGCATCATTTCTAATACTCCCTCACTTTCAATAATTCCATCAAATTCAAAGTCAGGGTCTTTATATTTATTCCCATTATTTGTATTTCGTTGGTTTTGATTTTTAGGAGTCCTATCTCTATCCCTATTATTAGGTGTTTTAGGTTTTTTGTGAGGTGTTTTAGGTTTGTTGTGAATAGGTTTTTCTTCAGTAGTGTTTTTTATATCCACAGTCTTATTATCCACACTTTTAGTTTCTACAGCCCTATTATCCAAACTTTTAGTTTCTACAGTCTTAGTATCATCAGTTTTGTTTTCCGGATTTTTGGTAACCAAGTTCTTAGTATCCTCGTTCCTATTATCCACAGTTGATTTTTCTAACAGATTGGTATTAAGGTTGGTTTTTTTGTTCTTAACCAAATTTTCTTCAGATGTAATATTTGATTCTGGTGATTTTTTTTCTGTTAAAACTTTTTCTGGTAAAGAAGTATTTTTAACTTTATTTTCTTCTGAAGAAACTTTTTTAATTAGCCTCTTTCTTCTAGGTTTTTCTATCCTAGCTTTAGGATTTTCATTAATAGTTTCTCCTTTAGAGGGAGATGCAGCTTGTATGTCTAGAATTTGATACACAAGGTCTAATTTTTTTAATTGGCTAGTTTTGGTTAAGCCAACAGATTTAGCAATTTTCTGCAAGTCAGCAAGTGTTTTTGCTTTTAGTTCAGAAATTTCGAACATAAATTTTTAAGTTAAATTAAGATTCTTATTTATTGAAAAAGATTTATTAAGTTTTTTCGATTTTTATAAGTGATGTATATAGTTATATACAATTTTAGTAGTGTAGTTCAATTACAGCAAATATATATAATTATTTTAAATGTTTATGTTTCTTTTTTAATAAATAAAATTATAATTTTGCAAAACGCTAATAAAAATGATACAAAGAATACAAACAATTTATCTATTTCTAATTATTATCCTATCTACAGCGCTGCCTTTTTTTTTAAAACTGTGGAATTTTTCAGAAAAAAAAGTGTACGCTTTCGATTTATTAGTAGATAATGCAGTTCTAGCCAAGCTAGTTCCTGTGCTTCTTTGTGTTTCAGCACTAATTGCCCTAATTGCAATTTTTCAATATAAAAAAAGGAAATTACAATTTGTGTTTGTGCGTATTATAATCTTGATCAATCTTTTTTTATTAGGAATATTGATTTTTTTATCTCTAAACATACCTGGAGAAGCCTCTTCTGAGAAAGGTATTGGAATGTTCATACCTTTTTTTGTTATTTTGCTTTCTGTGATTGCAAATAAAGCAATTAAGAAGGATGAGGATCTTGTAAAATCTGTAGATAGATTACGATAGACCTTAAACATTAGTATATTTAATGCGATTAACCAGAGTTTACACTCTGGTTTTTTTTTAGCACACTTACAAAAAAGTATAACAATTACAGATTTAGTCCCTATAAATAGGGATGTCTTGAGCCTAACTAAAATTAGGGATTGTGAGATATTAAATTCATACCTACTTTTGTTGTACTATGAAAAGAAAAATACAAGTCCATGTCGCTGATGATCATAAGATATTAGTAGAAGGTATTATTGCAGTCATTAATACAGAAAAAGAGATAGAATTAGAAGGATATTCCCTAACTGGAAAAGAAGTTATTGATTGGTCAGTATGTAATACTGCTGATATATTAATTTTAGATATTAATATGCCTCATTACGACGGTATTGAAGTTTTAAAATTATTTAAATTAAATGATATCAATATCAAAGTTATTATACTTTCTAGTTATGATGATGTAAAGCTTGTGCAAGAAATGATAAATCTTGGAGCTAGTGGTTTTCTTTCTAAAGATAGTGCTGGTGAACATATTATAAATGCTATCAAAGCTGTTTACCGTGGCGAGCAGTATTTCAGTGATACTATTAAGAATAATCTTCTAAAACTCTTTACAAAAAAAGACGTAAAATTAGGTAATAGACCAGAGAGTACAATAGTAAACATTTTAACCAATAGAGAAACGGAAGTATTAAAATTAATTTCACAAGAACATAGTTCGCTAGAAATTGCATCAATATTAAATATAAGTCAAAGTACAGTTGACACCTACAGAAAAAATTTACTAAAGAAAACAAATGTGAAAAACTCAGTAGGTTTAGTAATGTATGCAGTAAAAAATAAAATTATATAATTATAGCTAATAAATTCCCCCAACCTTCATTATATAATCTAGCATTACATTGCTAAGGATCTGTGTTTTAATTAAGATAAGAATATATTAGAAATCTTATCAAATTAAGATGTAAAACAAATCATTAACAAATTAAATAGAATTAAAT